>Ga0209958_1000961_pt1 | contig 29844 bp, 24 predicted proteins | sample ThiBio_inoc_plan_FD_183942 | JGI IMG/M metagenome (GOLD analysis project Ga0209958, IMG submission 183942) | Wastewater bioreactor microbial communities from Cape Town, South Africa - Thiocy_inoc_plan (SPAdes) | ecosystem: Engineered > Bioremediation > Thiocyanate > Unclassified | place: South...
CCGGCGATCCCCTCGGAGGTGAACGCGCCGGGGACGTCGATGGCCTCGGAGAGCGTGTAGCGATGGCCGCCGGTCCGCACGTTCAGCCAGCGGTGCAGGGGGACGAAGCCCTCGCGCGGCTGCTCCAGGACGTAGCCCAGGATCCCCTGGCGGTCGAGCCGGGTGAGGTCGAACTTCAGGGCGACGAAGTCGCGGTCGTAGTCGATGCCGCAGAGGACGCCGTAGTCCTTGTACATCGCGGCGCGCTTCATGATCTCGGCGTTGAGCTTCTGGTTCACCGAATCGGCCTGGCCGTCGACGACCTGGGTGGCGATGGCGTCGAACTGCTTGCCCAGCAGCTTCGCCAGCAGGCCGGCCACGCCTTCCAGCTCGGTCCGCTTCACCTCGTCGACGTCGACGCGGAACCGCGGCGAGCCGTCGCGGCCGGCCTCGACGTTGACGCTCGCCTTGATCTCGAACCGGAACCTCCGCCAGCCGTCCTTCGACTGCGACGTCGCCTCGGAGATCGGGCCGGCGGCCGGCGGCTTGTACTCCCCCTCGGCCGTGAACGCCGCCATCAACCTGCGCCGCTGGGGATCGATCCCCGCCAGGCGGAAGGAATGGACCGCCCCGCGGTACTTCTCCGCCTGCTGGAACGGGGCCTCCGGCAGCTTCTCGACCACGCCGGCGATGTAACCCTTCTCCAGCTTGATCTCCGTCGCGGCGAGGGCGGGGACGGCCGGGATCGCCAGGGCCATGAGCAGGCCGGCGAGGCGGGCGATGGCGTTTCCGTGCATGGCGGTCGCTCGATCCGTCGAGGTTGGTCCGATCCGGCCCGGAGCGTCGACCGCCGTTCTACCATCGGATCGGCGATCGGGCCAGGCGAACCCCGGTCGGGAATAGAGCCCTGGAATCGGGCCGATCGCGTCGCAGGTCGAACGGGCGTCCTGACGGCCTCCCTCTCCCTGGCGGCATAGGCATGGCCACGACTTTTCGACTCGGAATTTGGGAAGGACGGGGAGACATCCGACGTCCCCTCTCCCGCCGGGAGAGGGTGGCCCGAAGGGCCGGGTGAGGGTCGTAGGACCTGTTGAGATAGCCACGTTTTATAGCCGGCGGGGCCCACATGCCCTCCGCGCTCCGTCAACCCTCACCCGCCGCTGCGCGGCCGCCCTCTCCCGGCGGGAGAGGGGGCGCGATAGGCGGACAAGGGCACGCTGGGGGGGCCATCTTCACCAAATTCCGAGTCGAAAAGTCGTGGCCATGCCTATGCCCTGGCGGGGGAAGGCGGCCCGGAGAGCCGGGACGGTCGGGTTTTCTCGGAATCGTGAAATCGGAAGGCCGCGACCGGCGAATATATCGAGATGGAGGGGTCTCGCCCCCTTCGGATCTTTGACAACTCGTATGTGGTGGAGCGGCTCGAATGCGGACCGCTCATGGCCGCGTCCGGCGCACGATCGGGGAGGCTCTCGCGACGCAAGCCAGCCGGCGAGGCCCGCCGGTTCGACGTCCGACGCCGGCGGCGGGACGCTCTTTCAAGCATCGCAAAACGACGAACGGACCCAAGCCAATCACGACACAACGATATACACAAAAACAACTTGCGACACGCAGGCCGGCGGCCGACGGTTACGAACGGCCCCGATGCGGCCGGACGGCCCGGGCCGCCGTGGAGGATGCGTCTCCTCCCGATTCGAGGGCCATCCCTCCGGCCGCGTCAATCCTCGGCCGCGCCCAGGACCAGGGTCGGCTTCAGGAACCGCGCGACGAGTCGCTCCTTCGAGAGGTTGGACGCGATCAGGCCGACGCGGACCTGCTTCGGGAAGCGCACGGCGAGCAGGTGCGTGGCGGTCCAGTGGCCGTCGCGGCCGAACATGCAGCGGACGGCGTCCTGGGACCGGACGATCCGGATGTCGATCGGTCCCTCGTGCACGCCCTCCACCCGCGGCGGCTCGGCCCGGCCGTTGCGGCGCATCTCGATGACGACCTCGCAGCTGACCTCCGGGCGGGGCCGCTGGGCGGTGGCCCCGCGCTCGATGCGCAGGTAGTTGCCCCGGTCCTCGAAGAGGATGAGGCCCTCGCCCTGATAGGTGTTGGGGAGGGTGTGCCCCTTGAGCTTCACGGGCTCCAGGCCGGGGATCATGGCGCCGTCCACCTGGACGCGGAGGTCGAAGTCGCCGTCGACGTCGGCGAGCGCCATGGGGGCGGCGCGGGGGGCGAATTCGGGCCCCAGGGCGTAGGCCCCGGGCGGGACCTCGATCGTCAGGGCGTCGCCGCGCCGCGTCAGCAGGCAGGACTTCGAAGGGTCGATCAGGGTGGCGAAGTCGGCCGAGACGGGGCGGGTCGAGTCGATCACGGCGTCGGAGGCGACGGACTCGGGCCCGGGCGGGATGACGAAGGTGAAGGGCTCGTCGACGTAGGGGCGGTTCGAACCGCCCCGGGCCACGACCTGGAGCGTGACCGAGGCCCCGGGCCCGCCGGCGACCCGCACGATCCCCCGGGCGACGTCCCCCCGGCGGTTCAGCGGGGTCCGGTCGGCGTCCAGCATCTCGGGCCAGTCGGGCCGGGCCGGCTCCGGGACCGGGGCCTGGCCGCCGGTCAGGACCTCGACGTATTCGATCCTCCCGAACGGGTCGATCAGCCCCACGCGGACCTCCATGTCGACCTCGCCCGGGCGGGCCGCCGCGGGCCTCACGAGGATCCGGCCCGTCCGGCCCGCCAGCATCAGGGCCAGGTCGGACGCCGGCACGGCGAAGCCGATGTTGGCGTTGGCGAGGTGAGCGACCGCCACCCCCACCAGCCGGCCCTCCTCGTCGACCACCGGCCCGCCGCTGTTCCCCGGGTTGAGCGCCCCGTCGACCTGCACGAGCGAGACCCGGCCCCCCTCGCCCCGGCGCAGGCTGGAGACCCGGCCGCCGGAGATCGTGATCGAGGGGTTGCGGCGGTTGTCGCGGTCGATCAGCCGATCGAGGTCGCCGAACGGGAAGCCGTGGATGAACAGCGGCGTCGTCTCGGCGGGCTCGGCGCCCCCCTCGACGTCGATCGGGCGCGGGGCGTCCGGGAGCCCTTCCACGACCAGCAGCGCCAGGTCTCGGCTGTCGCGACGGTCGTGGGCGACGACCCGCGCGGGCCGGCTGCACTCGCGGCCGGTGGTGTCGCCGCTGCGGAAGACGGCCGTGATCGGCGGCCAGATGGGGGGCGCGTCGACGTCCTCGCGCCGGCCCCCGAACCTCGGATCCCGGGACTCCACGACGTGGTGGTTCGTGGCGATATAGACGGTCCCGCCCTCGGCCCGGACGACGAAGCCCGAGCCCGACGACGCGTTCGCCCCCTCGCCCACCTTCAGGTAGACCGTGGCGTCCTTGATCCGCCGGACCGTCTCCAGCCCGCCGGCCCGGGCGGGGGCGGCGTCGACCTCGGCGACGGCCGCCGGCCCGAGGCCCAGCCTCCGCGCCGGGGCCGCGGGCGGCTCCGCGGGGGCGGCGAACCTCGCCAGGCCCTGGACGACTTCGCCCCACTCCGGCGTCCGCCCGACGGCGACGGCGACGGGGACAGGGGCGGGGAGCGAGGCGGGCTCGGGAGGGGGGCGGAGCAGCATCCCCCCGGCGACCCCCGCGCCGAAGATGCAGGCGGCGGCGAGGGCGATCGCGGCGTACCTCCCCCGCGGCCGTCCCTCCGTCTCTTCGATCGTCGTCGACGGCCCGGGGTCGGGCGCCTCCGGCGACGGGCTCGCCGCTTCGTCCGGCCCCGGGGCTCCGTCGGCCGCGGCCTCGCCCGCCGCGTCGAGCTTGGCCGGCTGCCCCATCGGGCTCACGGCCTCGGGCGGCGGGCAGGCCGGCGGAGCGACGGCGACGGGCGCCGTCGGATCGACGGCGATGACGATCCGAGCCCCGCAGGCCGGGCATTTCACCCGCCCGCCGGCGAAGGTCCTCGGGAGCAGGCCCCCGAAATTGCACAGGGGACATCGGAAGTCGCGCGGCATGGCACCCATCCGATCGAGGCTTCGTGCGTGATCCCCTGGCCGACGCCCGTCCTTTCATGGAAGATGTCATGTGTCAGCGTACCGCATTTCGGGCCGAGATCAACCGCCGACGAGGGAGTCGGCCCGGAGGGGGGGGCGATGTCGTCGTTCCGAGAGCGCTACGAGGCGGTGTTTCGGGCGTTCGGCCGGCCCCTGGGCGCGGGATGCGCCATGAGCGAGGCGACGCTCGCGAAGGCCGAGGCGAGGCTGGGCGTGCGCATCCCGCGGGCGCTCCGCGAATACTACGCGATCGCCGGCCGGGAGGAGCGGTTCAACCTGGCCGATCAACGGCTGCTGCCCCCGTCGAAGTGGGAGGTCGATTCGAAGCGGCTCGTGTTCATGGAGGAGAATCAGGTCGTCTGCATCTGGGGCGTCTCGTTGCGGCGCTTCGGCTCCAGCGACCCGCCCGTCTCCGAAGGATACCCCGACGCCGAGGGGGCCTCCTGGGTGCCGCTGAAGCGGACATGTTCGGCGTTCCTGATGGCCATGCTCCACCGCCAGGCCGCCTGCGGCGGGCTCCCGCACGCCCGCGCCGGCGAGGAGGTCCCGGCCTCGACGTTCAAGGCCCGGTTCCGGAAGCGGGAGTGGGCGTGCTACGGCGAACTCAAGGGCGAGGAGTACTTCAGCCGGCCCGGCCAGGTGGTCGCCCTCTCCCGCGAGGGCCCCGGGGATGGGCGATGGACGATCTCGATCGCCGCCGGGACCCGGGACGGCCTCCGATCCCTGGCCGATGAACTCGGGCTTGGCGCCGGATGAGCCGACGGCCTCGGAGGCCGACGGTCAGAGCTCCATCGTCGCCCGGACGACGCCTTCTTCGAGGTCGCGGGTCGTCTTGAAGCCGAGGCGTTCGCAGACGCGGAGCATCTCGACGTTCTCGGGGAGCACCTCGCCGACGACGCGGGCGACGCGCTCGTCGCGGCCGACTTGGAGGATGCGGCGGAGCAGCTCGGAGCCCAGGCCGCGGCCCTGGAACTCGTCGCTGACGATCAGGGCGAACTCGGCGTCGTTCGTCTCCCGGATCTTGCTCAGGCGGCTGACGCCCCGGATGGCGCGGTCGCCGGTCTCGGGATCCTTGGAGACGGCGACCAGGGCCATCTCGCGGTCGTAGTCGATGAAGCAGATGCGGGTCAGCCGCTCGTGGGCGACGCGGGTGCTGTACTTCATCGCGTGGAAGTAGCGGAGCGACACGCTGCGATCGGAGAGCGTGGCGTGGAACTTCACCAGCAGGGGCTCGTCCTCGGGGCGGATCGGGCGGATCCGCAGCGGCTCCCCCTTCTTCGAGGTCCAGTCGAACGTGTACTGCGAGGGATACGGCCGGATCGCCGTGTGGGGGAGGTCCGCGGCGTGGATCAGCGGGCCGTGGACGATGATCCGGGCGTCCAGGACGATCAGCCGGTCGGGCGAGGCGAACAGCGGGTTGACGTCGATCTCCTTGATCCAGGGCTGCTCGACGACCATGTCGCTGAACCGCACCAGCAGGCGTTCGAGCGCCGCCATGTCCACCGACGCCTGGCCGCGGATCCCCTTCAGGGCCGCGTAGACGCGCGTCTGCTCCATCATCCGGCGCGCGAGCGTCGTGTTCAGGGGCGGGAGGCCGAGGGCGCGGTCGCCGAGCACCTCGACGTGCCGGCCGCCGGCGCCGAACAGGAGCGCCGGGCCGAACTCGGGGTCGAGGCTGCTCCCCAGCATGACCTCCACGCCGGCGTCGGGCTGGACCATCGGCTGGACCCCCACGCCCCGGAAGTGCCCAGGCCCCGCCGCGGCCTCGACGGACCGCTCGATCGAGTGGAACGCGGCGCGGACGGCGTCGACGTCGTACAGGTTGAGGCGGACGCCGCCGACGTCGCTCTTGTGGGTGATGGTGGTGGAGTTCAGCTTGACCGCGACCGGCCAGCCGAGTTCCGAGGCCGCGGCGACCGCCTCGTCGGCCGTGCTCGCGACGGCGGTCGGCACGGTGGGGACGTCGTAGAGCGTCAGCACACGCTTGGATTCGGCCTCGGTCAGGATCTCGCGGCCCTCGCGGCGGACGGCGGCCAGGATCGCCTCGGCCTGCTCGCGCGGCGAGCCGGAGGCGGCGTCGTCGGCGGGCATGGTCGGGGTCTGATACAGGCCCTGCAAGTTGTACGTCGACCGCCACATGAGGGCGAAGACGCGGGCGGCGGCGTCCGGGTGCGGGTAGGTGGGGACGCCCGCCTCGGTGAGCGCCGCGGTCCCGCGCTCGATGGATTCGCCCCCCATCCAGCAGGCGAGGACCGGCTTGCCCAGCACCTTGGCGTGCTTCTTGATCCGGTCGGCGACGGCGGTGGGGTCGGTGGCGGCCTGGGGGGTTAGGATCGTCAGCAGGCCGTCGACGCCGTCGTCCCGGGCCAGCGCCTCCACCGCCCGGCCGAAGCGCTCGGGGTCGGCGTCGCCCAGGACGTCGACCGGGTTGTCGCGGCTCCAGCCGGCGGGGAGGAAGGCGTCGAGGTCGCGCAGGACGTCGGCCGAGAGGTCGGCCGGCTCGGCGCCGTGCTCGACCAGGGCGTCGACCGCCAGCACGCCGGGGCCGCCCGCGTTGGTGACGATGGCCAGCCTCGGCCCGCGCGGGCGGGGCTGCTTGGAGAGGACGTCGGCCATGTCGAAGACGTCGGCGATCGAGTCCACCCGCAGGACGCCCACGCGGCGGAAGGCCGCCTCCAGCACCTCGTCCCCCCCCACCAGCGCCCCGGTGTGCGTCGCCGCCGCGCGGGCCGCCGCGTCGGACCGGCCGGCCTTCAGGACGATGATCGGCTTGGTCAGCGCGACCTCGCGCGAGGCCGACAGGAACGCCCTCGCGTCGCCGATCGACTCCATGTACAGGACGATGCTCTTGGTGTGCGGGTCGTCGCCCAGGTAGTCGATCAGGTCGCCCCAGCCGACGTCGACCATCGAGCCGACCGAGATGAACGCGCTGAAGCCGACGTTCTCCTTGCGGCTCCAGTCGAGCACGGCCACGTCCAGCGCGCCGCTCTGGCTGATGTAGCCGACGCTCCCCGGCCGCGCCGGGCTGTGGGCGAACGTGGCGTTCATGCCGCTGTGGGGCCGCATCACCCCCATGCAGTTCGGCCCGACCACCCGCAGGCCGCCGCGACGGGCCCGCTCCAGGATCTCGGCCTCCAGGCGGAGGCCGGCGGGCCCGGCCTCTCGAAACCCGGCCGAGATCACCACGGCCCCCTTCACCCCGGCCGCCGCGCACTCCGAGATCACCCCAGGCACCGTCGCCGCGGGTGTCGCCACCACCGCCAGGTCGACCGGGTCGGGGACCGAGGCGACGTCCCGGTACGCCTTGATCCCCAGCACGTTCCGGCGGTTGGGGTTGATGGGGAAGACCGTCGCGCCGAACGGGTTGCTGATGAGGTTCCAGAGCACGGCCCGCCCCGGGCTCCCCGCCTTCTCCGTCGCCCCGATCACGGCCACGGTCCGCGGCGCGAAGATCGCGTCCAGCGGCCTCTCCCCGGCCGCCTCTCCCGTGATCCGCCCCTTGAACAGCCGATTCATGGCGACGCCCCCTCGGCCCGAAGACCTGCCGATTCCTCGGCCCCATCGTAACCCGTCGGGCTCGCGGCCCGAAGGACGTGGAGGCCGTCAGCCTCCGCGACGGAGCAGCACGAACGCCAGCCCCGCGACGGCGACGTAATGAACGAGGGCCAGCAGCCAGACCTTCGCCCGGAACCCTCGCTTGTCGTCCGAGGTCTTGTGCCTGAACACGCGCTGGGCGAGCATCGCCCCCGGCGCGCCGCCGAGGAGAGCGAAACTCTGGAGGGCGCCCTCCGGTGTCCGGCGACTGAAGTCCTCTCGTCCTCGGCCGCGCTCGATGGCGACGTGCTTGTCGGCCCCGTAGGTCAGGAAGGCGACGACGGACGCTCCCCAACTCCAGGCGAGGTACAACGCCAGCAGCCCGACGCCCGCCCCGACCCTGGTGGTCCACACCCGGGCAGCCGCGGCGATGATCGCCGTCGCCGGTACGACCAGGAGCCAACTCCCGGCGATCAGGTCCGGGATCACCCCGCGCCGGATGGAGCACTCGTAGGCCGACGCCCGCGACGCCCGGACGATCAGCCCGCCGACGCCCATCGCGAGCGCCAGGCCCAACCCGACCGCCGCGACCGCACCCATCCCGACGCGGCTCCGGATCCACCCGGCATCCCGGAGCCGGGGCTCCAGCAGCACGACCACCAGAACCGCCGTCCCCATCGCCGAGGCCGCCAGCGCCGCATGGAACAGCCCCCAAGTCCACGCCGACGTCTGCGCCTCGCGCCGCCCCGAACCGCCGAGAATCCCCATCTCCGCCGCCCCTTCCATGAAATCGCCCGTCCTCGGCCGCCCTTGCGGTGTCCCCAGACTACGGCCGGAATCGAGGCCGGTCCACGCGGCAGGCGCTAGATTCTCTCGCGGTCGGCTTCGAGTCCGGCGACCGTCCGGAGCATCCGCTGCTTCGCCAGGGAGGCCAGGTAGCGGTCGACGTCCATCGGCGGATTCTTCAGGCTCGCCCGCTGACGCCTCGCGGCCTCGACGACGAGGTCGCGCGACGTCTCGAGCAACTGGACGCCGAAATCGTCGGGCGCGATGGCCCGGATGCCGTGCGACCTCAGCCGATCCTCGGGGAAGTGCCTGAGATTGAAGGTGAGGACGACGTGCGCCCGGCCGTGGATCGCCGCCGCCAGGACGTGACGGTCGTCGGGGTCGGGCAATTCCAGGGTATCGATGAGGGGCTCGTGGCCGACGACCAGGCAATCCAGCACATGGGCGTCCATCAGGTCCCGGATGCGCTCGATCTTACCCCAGGGTAGGTCGGGGTAGCCTTTCGCGACGTTCCTCATCCATTCGTCGTGGATCTGGCGAGTCCACCGCGCCCGGCAAGCGCCGACGAGGGCCAGGTACATCAGGAAGCTGCGCAACGGGGCCGGGTAGAGGACGCAGGCGTCGTAGACGACCGTGAGGGGGGTTGGCCCGTCACTCGTATCCAAGCCCCAGCTCCTGATCGAGGGCCGACAGGTCTTCGAGGGCCTGGACCCTGTCCCGCTCCATGGACCGCTTGTATTCCATCAGATCGGCCGGGCGGACGCGGCGGTGGGTGCCGACCTTCCGATAAGGCAGCCTCCCCTTCTCCATCGCCGCGATCAGGAAGGGCCTTGAAACGCCCAGGAGCGACGCCGCCTGGGTCGTGGTCAGCTCCCGGTCCGACGTCGCCTTCATGCCCCTTTTGGCATCTCGCCTCGGGGTCGAAACGATCTCGACCTCCCGGCCGTCGGCGAACGCGGCGAGCGCGCGAATCACGGCCCGGACGGCGGGCCGCGGCAGCGCCACGGACTCGTCCGGGCCGTCGCCCCGCGACGAGAGATGGATGTAGACCCGTCCCCGAGCGGCGTCGCCGAGCCGGCGGGCCAGCTTCCGGCTCGACTCGCGGGCGAGGCGGCTCTCCGCGGCCGTCGGCGCGATGCGTTCGGGCGTCGAAGCAGGGTCGTCCATGGTCCAATCTCCTCCCCCGGCATCCTATGGGGCAAGTGCAACAAATGCAACATCCGCAACGATCGGCATGCGGTCCATCTCGCTTCAGGGCCGGAACCGGGACCAGTCCACGCCGAGCTTGCGCATGCGGGAGCGGAGGGTGTGGGGGTTGAGTCCGAGGATCGCGGCGGCTCCGCGGGGGCCCTCGATCCGGCCGCCGGTGCGGGCGAGGGCCTGCTCGATGTGGGCGGCGGCGGCCTGGTCGAGCGTCGGGAACGGGGCGGGGGGGGCCGGGGATGCGGGGAGGGCCGGGGCGGATCGCGGGGCGGACGGCGAGCCCAGGGCGCGGGCCACGTCCAGGCCGGTGCCGTTGCCCAGGATCGCCGCCCGCTCGATCACCGCGGCCAGCTCGCGGACGTTCCCCGGCCACGGGTAGCGGACCAGCAGGTCGACGTCCTCCGCCGTGGGCGACAGGTGCGACACGCCCAGGCGTTGGGCGGCCCGACGGGCGAAGTGGGCGGCCAGGGAGGGCACGTCGGCCAGCCGCTCGCGGAGTGGGGGGAGGTGGATCGGGAAGACGGCCATGCGATACCACAGGTCCTGGCGGAACCGGCCGTCGTGGACCATCGCGTGCAGGTCGCGGTGGGTCGCCGCCACGATCCGCACGTCCACCCGCCGGAGCTTCTCGCCGCCGACGCGCTCGTAGCAGCCGTCCTGGAGGATCCGCAGCAGCCGCACCTGCGCCGCCGGGGGGAGCTCGCCGCACTCGTCCAGGAACAGCGTGCCGCCGTCGGCCCGCTCGAACCAACCCCGGCGCTCGCCGACGGCCCCGGTGAAGCTCCCCTTCTCGTGGCCGAACAGCTCGGAGTCCACCAGCTCCGACGGGATCGCGCCGCAGTTGACCCGCAGGAACGGCCCGGACGCGCGCCTCGATCGCTCGTGGATCGCCCGCGCGACGACCTCCTTGCCCGACCCCGTCTCCCCCAGGATCAGGACCGGGGCGTCCGCGGTCGAGACCAGCTCGATCTGCTCCATGACCTCGCGCAGGCCGGTCTCGGCCCCGACGATCGAGCCGGCGACGCCGTCGCGGTCGAGCCGGGAGCGCAGGCTCCGGTTCTCGGCCTCGGCCGCCTCGCGGAGCTTGACCAATTCGCGCAGCCGTCGATCGTTCTCGACCGCGACCGTCAGCGGCTCGACCAGCGCCCTCGCCGGCGCGTGCCGCTCAGGCCCGAAGCCCCCCGGCGCGTCCGTCGCCATCAGCAAGACGCAGGGGCCCCCCTCGTCCGGGTCGAGGGCCGCGGCCAGGATCGCACCGCTAACCCCGCCCGGGACCAACCCCGGCAGCCTCGCCCCCAGGGCTCGCCGGTCGTCGACGATCACCTCGCGTCGGCCGCACCACTCCAGGAGCCTCGCGAGGTCCGCCGGTGCCAGCGGCGTCCGGGCGTCCTCCGACGCGCCCCCCGCCCGCCGCTCCATCGCCGCCGTCTCGACGCTCCCGCCCGCCCGGTCCACCGAGCGGATCGCCAGGACGTCCAGCGGCAGCCTCCCCGCTAGCAGCGGGAACGCCCCCTCCAACGTCTCTCCCAGCGTGAGATGCCGCGAGACCACCCGCCAAATGTCCACGAGCCAGGAGCCGCAGTCGTCCATAGCCCCATTCTAGCCGTGAAATATCACGGCGTCCAGGAAATACCCTGGATGAGGCCGCGATATTTCCTGGACCGCTGGAGCGACGGCCTCGAAAACGCTCGGGATGACGCCCTAAGATCAGTTTGTCATGTCAGATAGTCAGTTTTCGAGGTCCGGCCATCTCCTTGGCATCCTGCTTGCAGTAGCCGAGGAACGTTCCCGACATTTCCTACCGAAGAAGTTTGGACTCAGCCTCGACGGTTGGTCGACACCGTGATGTAGGTTACGCCCCGAAGCGGGGGCGTGGCGGCCCGGAGAGGGCCGGGATCGGGCGGGGCTTTCGATGTCATTCAGGATGGTACGGACGATGGACCAGGCGAGCGCGAGGACGAAGGGACGTTGGATGCCGGTCCGGGCGGCCCTGGGGGCGTTCGCGATGGCGGCGGCGTGCGGGTGCGGCGAGGGGGGGGCGGACCTGAAGGTCCCGGTCTTCCCCGTGAAGGGGAAGGTGACGTTCGAGGGCGAGCCGGCCGCCGGCGCGTTCGTCGTGTTCCATCCGAAGACGCCGCCGAAGCCGGGCGACACGCCCTCGAACCCGAGGGCGACGGTCCAGCCCGACGGCACGTTCGCCCTGACCACCTCCAGCGAGGGGGACGGGGCCCCGGTCGGCGACTACGCCGTGACCGTGCAGTGGATGAAGCCCGTGAAGCAGGGGAAGGACCTGGTCCCGGGCCCGAACGTCGTCCCGAAGGCGTATGCGGAGCCCTCTTCCACGCCGTTGAAGGCCACGGTGGCCGAGTCCGAGAACGCCCTGGAGCCGTTCGCGATCACCAGGAAGTGACGGGGCCGGACGGTCGTTCCGGCGCACTCCGGCCGCCCGCGAGCGTCGACGGGCGTCCGGCCGAACTCATGCGAATACGAATCGAATCGAGGAATCTCAGGATGGATCGTCTCCGCCGCCCCCGCCGGGGCTTCACGCTGATCGAGCTGCTGGTGGTGATCGCGATCATCGCCGTGCTGATCTCCCTGCTGCTGCCGGCCGTGCAGGCCGCCCGCGAGGCCGCCCGCCGCGCCCAGTGCGTCAACAACCTGAAGCAGGTCGGGATCGCGTTCCACAACTTCCACGACGTCAACGGCGCCGTCCCCAGCAGCACGAGGCCGTCGGGCCTGACGACGGCCCCGCGGATCGCGGCGATCCTGGGCATGCTCAACTTCATGGAGCAGACCCAGATCTACAACGCGGTCAACATGGGCATCACCTGGGGCGACCCCGTCAACTGGACGGCGGTCAAGACGCGGATCAACACCCTGGTCTGCCCCTCCAGCTCGGCCGACCCCGCCCGGCTCGATGGCATCCCGGAGGCGCAGCCGTACTCGCCGAGCTGGACGGCCACGATCTCGGCGATCACCGACTACTCGCCGATCGTCGGCATCGACTCCCGCCTGAGCGCCTACGGCCTGTTCCCGACCGGCTCCACCCCGCCGGAGTCGCTGATCGTCAAGAACAAGACGACCCGGCTGGCCGACGCGACGGACGGGCTCTCCAACACGATCGTCTTCGTGGAGTCGGCGGGGCGGCCGTTCGTCTACCGCCGCGGCCGGAAGGTGATCGGCTCGGTCCCCGAGCACCGCGTCAACGCCGGCGGCTGGGCCCGCCCGGCCAGCGACGTGACCCTCAACGGCTCGACGGCCGACGGCTCGGTCTTCCCGGGCCAGACGGTCATCAACGCGGCCAACGGCGAGGACGTCTTCGGCCAGTCGTTCCCGCACCCCTACTACGTCACCGAGGGGACCGGCGCCCTGTTCTCGTTCCACACCGGCGGGATCAACGTCCTGCTGGGCGACGGCTCCGTCCGGTTCGTCAAGGACTCGGTCTCGCTCCCCACCTTCGCCGCCCTGGTGACCCGCTCCGGCGGCGAGGTGATCTCGGCCGACCAGTATTGACCTGGACGATCGGCCGCCGAACGCCGACGATCCCTGAATAGCCGGCCCCCGCGCGACCCTCGCGCGGGGGCCGGCTTCGAGCCTTTCCCGCCCCGCCCGATCCCGAGGACGTCCATGGAGATTCGCCCCGCCCGCCCCGCCGCCCGGCTCGGCCTCCCGGCCCTGGCCCTGTTCGTTTCCGCCGTCGCCGGCTGCGGCGGCGAGGCCGCGCCGAAGGAAGACTCGCTGAAGCTCGGAGCCTATTCCGTCGTCCGCGAGGTCTTCCACGACGGCATCATCCCCGCCTTCTCCAAACATTGGAAGGAGAAGACCGGCCGCGAGCCCGTCTTCGAAGAGTCGTACAACGCCTCGGGCGCGCAGGCCCGCTCGATCTCCTCGGGGTTCGACGCCGACGTCGCGGCGCTGTCGCACTCGGGCGACATGGAGCTGCTCGTCAAGGCGGGGAAGGTCGCCCCGACGTGGAAGGACGGGCCTTACAAGGGGATCCTGACCAACAGCCTGGTGGTCGTGGGGCATCGCGAGGGGAACCCCAAGGGGATCAAGGACTGGTCCGACCTGGCGAGGCCGGGCGTCGGCGTGCTCTACCCGGATCCCAAGACGTCCGGCGGCGCCCGCTGGAACATCAACGCCATCTACGGGTCGGCGTTCCTGGACGCGAAGGCGAAGGACGCGGCGAACCCCGACCTCGGCCCGGTCCGCGACCTGCTGGCGAAGGTCCAGGCGAACGTCGTGAACATGGACCAGTCGGGCCGGCAGAGCATGGCGAACTTCTCGAAGTCCCAGAACGGCGACGCCGTCGTGACCTACGAGAACGAGCTGCTGCTCCGGGCCAAGGAGGGGGATCCCATCCCCTACGTCGTGCCGCCGGCCACGCTGCTGATCGAGAGCCCCGTCGCGATCGTCGGCCCCTCGGTCGAGAAGCACGGGAACAAGGCGCTCGTGGATGCGTTCGTGGAGTTCCTGACCTCGGCCGAGGCGCAGAAGATCTTCGTCGAGTTCGGCTTCCGCCCGGTGAACCCCGAGGCCAGGGACGCCGTGACCGGCCGCCCCGAGCCCGCGAAGGTCTTCACGACCGACGACCTGGGCGGCTGGGCGAAGCTCGAAGAGGAGCTGTACTCCACCAACGGCCTCTGGACGACGATCGCCGCCCAGGCCGTGCAGAACCGGGGGAAGTGAGGCATGGAAGCCGGCACCGCCGCCCGACGACGGGCGCGACCCGAGCTGGCCCTCCGCGGGGCCAGCCTGACCTACCTGGGCGTGATGGTCGTCCTGCCGATGCTGGCGATGGCCTGGCAGGCGTTCCGCCCCGGCCCGGCCGCCTTCTGGGCCGCCGTGACCGAGCCCTACGCCTGGCACGCGCTGAAGCTCACGTTCGTCACCGCCTTCATCATGGTGTTCGTGGGCGCGGTCACCGGGACGGCCACCGCCTGGGTGCTGGTCCGCTACGAGTTCCCCGGCCGGAACCTGGTGAACGCCCTGATCGACCTGCCGTTCGCCGTGCCGACGGTCGTGACCGGCGTGATGCTGGTCGCCCTGTACGGACCCCAGAGCGTCGTGGGGGCGATCATGGGCAAGGCCGGTTGGAAGGTGATCTACGATCAGCCGGGGATCATCCTGGCCCTGCTGTTCGTCACCTACCCGTTCGTGATCCGGAGCGTCCAGCCGGTCTTGCTGTCGCTGGACCGGGCGGAGGAGGAGGCCGCGGCCACGCTGGGCGCCGGCCCGTGGACGACCTTCTTCCGCATCACGCTGCCGACGCTCTGGCCCTCCATCCTGACCGGGTCGGCCCTGTCGTTCAGCCGGGCGCTCGGCGAGTACGGCAGCGTCGTGATGGTGGCGGGGAACCAGCCGCTCCTGACTAAGACGGCCCCCATCTACATCTTCGGCGAGATCGAGAGCGGCAACCGCCACGGGGCCCTGGCGGTCTCGGCCGTGCTGCTGGGATCGTCGCTGCTGATCCTGGTGGCCCTCAATGCCCTGCAACGTCGGGGGGAGGTGCGCGATGTCGCCTGATCCCGCCCCGGGCGCGGACCCGGCCCCGGAGGGGATGACCCTCGCCCGCGCGGGCGACCTCCCCCTGAAGGGGAGGGACGAGCCGTCGTCGTGGGGCCGCCGATTGCTGATCGCGGCCGTCCTGATCTGGTTCGCGGCCCTGATCCTGATCCCGGGCGCGGCCCTGGTGAGGCAGGCGTTCGCGAAAGGGTGGCAGCCCCTGGCCTCGGCGCTGGCGGAGCCGGCGGTGCGGCGGGCGTTCGTCATGTCGCTGGGGATCACGCTGGTCGCGACGGTCGTCAACACGGTCTTCGGGATCGCGATGGCCCTGGTGCTGGTCCGGCAGCGGTTCTTCGGCCGGACGCTGATCGACGGCGTGGTCGACATGCCGTTCGCCGTCTCGCCGATCGTCGCCGGGCTGATGCTGATCGTGTTGTACGGGCCCGACAGCCCGGTCGGCGGCTGGCTGGAGTCGCGCGGGTTCCAGGTGATCTACGCCCTGCCGGGGATGGTCCTGGCGACCATGTTCGTGACCGTCCCGTTCGTGGTCCGGGAGCTGGTGCCGATCCTCCGGGAGCTGGGCGAGGAGTACGAGCAGGCGGCGCACACGCTGGGCGCCGGCCGCTGGCGGACGTTCTGGAGCGTGACGCTCCCCTCCATCCGCTGGGGGGTGGCCTACGGCGTGACGCTGACCGTCGCCCGCTGCCTGGGCGAGTTCGGGGCGGTGCTGGTGGTCTCCGGCAACGTGATCGGGCACACGCAGACGGCCACGCTCTACATCGCCGAGGGGATCGACAGCTTCCACCCCGAGGGGGCCTACGCCGCCAGCCTGGTCCTGGCCGCGGCGTCGTTCCTGCTCCTGGTGGGGATGGACCTCGTCCGGCACCGGCTGGAGGGGGCGAGGGAGGTGGAGCCGTGAGCGCCGGGCCGTTCGTCGACGTGGATGCCGGGCCGGGGCGCGCGAGGTTGGCGGCGAGGCCGCCCCTTTCGTACCATCGTGGGACGTGGCTCGCGCCGTGGAGCGAGGCCATGAAGCCGGGGAGCGAGGAGAAGGCCGTGGCGATCGAGGTCCGTGGGCTGTCGAAGAAATACGGCTCGTTCCAGGCCGTGGACGACGTCTCGTTCGAGGTCCAGGCCGGGCAGCTCGTGGCGCTGCTGGGCCCCTCGGGCTCGGGCAAGAGCACCATCCTGCGGACGATCGCCGGGCTGGAGACGGCCGACTCCGGCTCCGTCATGCTCACCGGCGAGGACGCCACCGACCTCCCCGTCCAGCGCCGCGGGGTCGGCTTCGTCTTCCAGCACTACGCCCTGTTCCGCCACATGACGGTCCGCGACAACATCGGCTTCGGCCTGAAGATCCGCGGCGTCCCCCGGGCCGAGGTCCGCCGCCGCGCCGACGAGTTGCTCGACCTGATCCAGCTCGGCGGCTACGCGAACCGCTACCCGTCGCAGCTCTCCGGCGGCCAGCGCCAGCGCATCGCCCTGGCGCGGGCGCTCGCGCCGCGGCCCAAGGTGCTGCTCCTGGACGAGCCATTCGGCGCCCTGGACGCCAAGGTCCGCGACGAGCTGCGCACCTGGCTGCGCCGGCTCCACGACGAGGTCCACGTCACCAGCCTGTTCGTCACCCACGACCAGCGCGAGGCGTTCGAGGTCTCCGACCAGATCGTCGTCCTGGCCGACGGCAAGGTCCAGCAGCTCGGCCCGCCGCAGAGCCTGTACGAGCGGCCGGCCAACCCGTTCGTCGCCGGCTTCCTCGGGGCCATCAACGTGCTCCCCCTGCGCTCGCTGAAGGCCGGCTCGGTCGGCGGCGGCCCGGAGAGCTGGATGGACCGGCCCCCCGCCGAGCACGCCGAGGCCTACGTCCGCCCCCACGACCTGGACGTCTTCGCCTCCCGCGACGGCAAGCCCTACTGGCCCGCCACCATCGAGCGCATCACCCCGCTGGGGGGCGTCGTCCGCCTGGACCTGCGCATCGCCCCCGACCACCCGCTGCACATCGAGGTGCCGCGCGACCGCACGCTCGGCGTGGCCTTCAACACCGGCGACGAGGTCTACGTCTCCCCCCGCCACCTCAACGTCTACGACCGCGTCCGCGGCACCTTCGAGCCCGTCGACGTCCACCGCGCCATCGGCCTGTCCCTGGAGAACGGCGCGGGGATCTGAGCCGCGGCTCTCACCGCCCGAGACGCTCCGCCCTCCAACGCGGGACGACGTCCTCCAGCACGGGCGTCGGCCACGCGCCGTACCAGGCCGTGCCCGTGCGGCGCTCGCGCTCAATCTCGGCCAGGGCGTAGCGCTTGACGGCGTCGCGGCCGAGGAAGATGGGGCGGTCGGTCCCGATCTCGTAATGCCGCGCCCAGATGGGCGGGGCGGACGGGTCGGGCACGACCACCACGTCGAAGTCGGCGTCGTGGCGGGCGAACGACTCGGCCGGGGCCTTCACCCGCTCGACACGGATCCCCGTCAGCTCCGTGCGTCGGAGCCAGGCGGCGGCCGACTCGACGGCGGCGACGATCGCCTCGGTCGGCTCGACGCGGGTCAGGAACGCGACGATCTCGGCCGTCTCCTGGGGGCAGTTGGAGGCCGGTTCGAACGTCCGGGCGGGGCGGGGCTCGTAGGTGTTCTCGTCGTGCTGCTGGCACCAGCCGGTCGCGACGCCGTCGACGACGATCTGGCACTTCAGGATGCAGGCGACGCCCCGGCCCATCGCCTCGCGGCACCGGGCGCGGCGGGCGTCGTCGAGCCAGGCGAAGTGGGGCTCGCCCAGAGCGGCGTCGGCCAGGACGTCCAGGATGCCGATCATCACGCCGTCGTTGAACGTGATGTGCGCGTGGTAGCCCTTCGCCCCGGGGGATTGCGGGAATCCGCCGTTGGGGAGCTGCGCGGCCAGCATGTGGTCGAGCCCGCGCTCGCAGGCGGATCGCCAGGCCGGCTCGGGCTCGCGGGCGTAGGCGCGGGCGAGGTACGCGACCTGGGAGTGGACGTTGCCGTTGTCGAACGACGAGTCGCGGCGCGATCGCGTGGCGGCGACGGCCTCGCGCTGGTCGGGCGTGAGGATCGCGGTCATATCGTAGTTGGTGGGCCAGCCGCCGTCCTCGCGCTGGAACAGCAGGATGTTCGCGGCGATCTCGCGGAACTGCTCGGGGCGGTACGCCGGCTGATCGAGCGTCGGCTCGATGAACCGCTCCAGCTTCAGCCGTCGCCAGTGGTGCGACGCGCTGCCGAAGCCCCGCGTGGGGATGGGGTCGTCGGCGAGGGCGACGGCCGGCACGGAGGCGGCCAGGGCGAGGAGGAAGGTTCGGGTGCGTCGGGTCATGAGTTGGTCTCGACCGCCGAGGGGGCGCGACGCGGACCCGGGGCCAGGGAGACGGCCGCCAAGACGGCGGCCAGGACGGCGGCCAGGACGTGGGCGGTGAGCCGCGCGACCGGGGTCGCGGCGAGCGGCTCGGTCGTGGCGGCCAGCGGGAACGCCACGGCCCCGATCACCTGATGCAGCGCCAGCCCCGCCGCGCCGCCGGCCAGGCCGCCGATCAGGCCGCGGGCGAGGCTCCGGCCCGAGCCGATCGCCAGCGCCGAGCCGGCCACCGCGCCGATCATCCCGCCGAGGGCCCCTTGCACCAGGAGCGCCGCGACGAGGTCGTCGATCGTCGGGGGCAGGAGGCGCGGGGCGAACTGGAACCCGAAGCGGGCGGACGCGGCGGCGACCGTCGCGCCGACGGCCCCCCCCACGACCGCCGCGAAGGCCGCCGCCCGGGGCGACCTCCGGGCGAGACCGCCGGCGGCACCGAGCGCGACGCCCAGCAGGCCGCCCAGCAGGCCGAAGGCGACCGCCGCCCGCCGCGCCAGGTCGGCGATCAGCTTGGCCCCCGCGACTTCCGACTCCGCCGCCGTGGCGATCCCCTTGAACATCGTCGCGCCGGGCTGGAGTCGATCATGGACGGCCTCGGCCGCCGCCCACGAGGCGAGGCTCGCCAGGACGGCCGCGACGAGGGCGAACGCGGCGAGCCGCGCGAACGACGGCTCGTCCCGGGCGGGGTCGGCGACGGGGACGATCGGGGCGGCGTCGGCGGTCGACATGGCGGCTCGCACCTGATGGGAGAGGAGAGGTTCGTCCCGCCTAGGATCCGGGGGCCGCCGGGCGATGGCAAGCGAAAAGCGGTGCCGACGTCAGGTCGCCGGCCGGAGCACCGCCTCCAGCCCCTTCGTCAGCACGGCCTCGGCGTCGGGGCCGACCCAGCACCAGTCGCGGAGGTTGGAGTCCTTCTCGGCGATGCGATCGGCGGTGGGGATGTAGCCGGTGGCGGCGTCGCCGTAGGCGATCGCGACGACGGGCTTATCGGGGCGGAGCTTCTGGGCGAGGAGTTGGAAGGCGACGTAGGTCTCGCCGGGGCAGAGGACCAGGGCCGCGGGGCCCAGGTCGAGCGCGGGGAGGTCGACCGGCCGGCCGGCGGCGAGGCGAGCCCGCCAGCTCAGGCCCATCGCGGCCAGGCACTGGTGGAAAGGCTTGGAGTCGTCTTTCAGGCGCTCCTTGAGGTCGGCCTCGGTGAAGCCCTCGTCGTCCCTCGGCGTGAAGGTCAGGGGCTCGACGCGGTACGAGGCCGACTCCAGCGGCGTCGGCCGGGCCGAGTGCCAGGCCAGGGCCATCGCGGCTTCCAGGCGCCTGGCCAGCTCGGGGCGGTTCGCGGGGTCGCCGTCGTTGTACTTGCCGGCCGTGACGTCGCCGCCGCAGCCGGAGAGGTAGACCTGCGCCACACCCGGCATCGCCTTCGCCCGGGCGCGGCGGGCCATGCCGACGAAATCGGCGGAGACCTCGCCGCGGCCGTAGTAGCTCATGGGGTGGATCGCGTAGTGGCTCAGGCAGGCGACCGGCTCGTCGCCGTCCCAGAAGCCGACGGCCGTGACGAACGGGTCGATGGACCCCTCGTCGGCCTCGCGGGCGACGGGGCTCTTGGTGGCGCTGGTGCGGTCGTGGGAGATCGACCCGTCGGTGCGCTCGTAGCGCCGGCTCGACCCCAGCCGCTCGGCCTTCGCCCGGCCGACGCCGACGTGCGTGACGCGCCGCGGCGGCGCCTTCATCGCCTTCTCGGCGGCCCGGGCCACGCGGCCGACGGCCAGCTCGTGGAACGCGAGGTTGCAGACGCGCCCGGCGCAGCCCTCGCGCTCCAGGATCCGCTCGGCCTCCAGGTCGGCGATCGGGGCGTCGTGCTGGTGGACGGCCGAGAGCATCACGCGGCCGGGCTCGGTGCCGACGGCCTTCGCGACGGCCTCGCGCCAGCGGTCGTAGGCGTCGTTGCGGATCTCGCACCAGTCCACGGCGACGATCGCCACGGGCTTCTCCAGCGTCCCGCCCCGGAGAACGACGCCGATCGCCTCCAGCGGATCCGCCACGCGCTTCACCGGCTCGATCCCGCCCCCCATGCAGGGATGCCCGACCGGCGGCGTGACGTCGGCCGAGAACGTGGCCAGCTCCCAGGGCCGCGAGGGTTCGGCCCGGGCGGGCCCCCGCGAGCCCCCCAGCGCGACCGCCGCGAAGGCGGCGAGGGCGTCGCGGCGACGGATCGAGGTCCGATGCTCGTTCATGTGTCCCCCCGGTCGACGGCGCGGACGTCAGCGCGGCGAGGCCGCCGGCGCGTCCAGACACAGAATCGTGCGCAACGGCCGCAGGCCGGTCAAGGGGCGGGCGCGCTTGCGCCAGGGATCGAAGGCCGGGTCGTCGGCCTTGCGGGCGCGGAAGGCCACGAAGGCGGCCATCGCGCGCCAGTCGGAATCCTCGACGACCACGCACCGCCCTCCCTGAGACTCGAACTCGGCCAACGTCGCGGCGACCCGAGTCTTCGTCCCGCGGGGCGGGAACGGGACCGAGCGCACCGCCACCGAGCGCCGGCCGTGTGCCGCGGCCCGGCCCTCCAGGTCGCCCAGCTGCTTCGCCAGCGCCCCGCCCTGGGGATTCTTGTTGCAGACGCCGGCCACGAACTTGGTCCGGGGATTCTCGAAGACGATGAAGCGGTCATCGGCCTCGGCGCTCACGACCGCCGGGTCGTCGCCGGCCTCGTCCGACGCCTCGCGGAGGGCGCGGGCGAGGAGTTCGGCCAGCTCCGGGTCCTCGGTCGGGACGGGGTCGGCCTGGGCGGAGCGGAAGTCGTTCCACGCCTGCTCGATCTCGACCTCGGCGCGGCCGGGCCCGGCGACCGTCGCCGGCCGGGGCGTCGCGACGCCCTCAGGGGGAGGGTACGCCGCCATCTTCCCTTCCTCGACGCAGCGCTCGCGGTACGCCTGGCACTCCTGGAGCACGTCGCGGGCGCGGAGGCCGACCAGGGCCGACGCGAGCGCCGGGGGGATCGGCGCGGTGGGGTCTTCGGGGTCGGGCTCGACGCCCTGCGAGCGGAACAGGAAGGCGAGCCGCCGCGCGATCAGGTCGCGGACGTCGTCGGGGCCGCAGGGGGTCTCCAGCACGGCGGGGCGAGGGTCGTGCTCGACGCGGTCGCGGACGGGCCGCGTGAGCATGGGCTTCAGCTCGTCGTAGAAGTTCTCCAGGCAGGAGACGACCGCGATGGCCGACGGCACCCGGCTGAGGACGTCGCAGAGCGTGGCCATCGCCCGGCGGAACTTGGGGCCGGCCTGATCCAGGTCGAACACGTCTTCGAGCTGGTCCACGCAGATCACCAGCGGGGCCCGCTCGACCGCGTGGATCAGCCCGCCGATCCTCGCGATCATCCGGGAGCAGGCGTCCGCGTAGGTGCTCGGATCCAGGCCGCCGAGATAGCGGCGGTCGCGGTCGGTCAGGGCCTCGCAGCGCAGGTACTTGAGCAGCCGGGCGTGGATGGCCGGGTCGCCGGCCTGGAGGTAGAGCATCGCCTGCATCAGGTAGACGTCGACGTCCTTCAGCCGCGGGTCGCGGATCAGGGCGTCGGCCAGGTCGGCGACGAGGGCGTCGATCGCGGCCTGGCCCGCCTCCCCCTCGCGGAGCCGGTCGACGGCCTCGCGGCCGGCGTCGGGGAGCAGGGCGACGAGGCGGTCGGAGAGCCGCCGCAGGCCGGACTCGGGGTCGCGGCCCTCGAAGTACGGGCGGTCGAGCGAGTCGATGACGTTGTTGAGGGCGTAGCGGGCGTAGTCGCCGGTGTATGAGGTCATCTGCATGTACGCGCAGTATCCGAGGCCCTCGCCGTGGAGCTTGCCGCGGAACGCGCGCATCAGGTGGGTCTTGCCGCTGCCCGACTCCCCCAGCAGGAGCAGCAGCCGGCCCGTCGAGGGCCCGTCGGCGGCGGCCGTCCGAGCGACGGCCCGGTCGAACCAGGAGCGGACGCGGCCGTGGATGGTCCGGACGTCGAACGGGTCGGGACGCCAGACGTCCGTGGCCGTCGCGACCGCATGGAACGGGTCGGCGGCCGTGGGCGAGCAGAACGCGGCGACGCGGGATCCGGCCTGGCTCATGACGCGGCCCCCCGGCCCAGGTCGTCGCGGATGAAGTGGAAACAGGTATTCATGTAGGGGACCTCCGAGAGCAGGACGTCCTCCGGGTTCATCGCCTGGACGAGGTCCGCCCGCGACAGGCTGAGGAGCCGGGCGTTGTTGGCCTCGGCCAGCCGCCGCTTGAACAGGGCGAAGTCGCCCCCCTTGAACGCCGGGTCGTCGCCGAGCGCCCGCCAGACGTGGACGACGAACACCTTGTCGTCGCCGTGCCGGCCCGACTTGCAGCCCCGGGCCGCCTCGCGGACGCGATGGGCGAACTCGGCCAGTTCGAGGGGCGGGGCGGGGGGGGCCTCGGGCGCGGGCGCCTCCGGCTCGCCGGCCTCCTCCACGGCCCAGCGGCGGATGACCTCGTCCCGCAGGTCCTTGAAGGGCCGGCCGGCCGCGCCCAGGCGTTCGGCGATCAGGCGGTCGAGCGACGCCTTGGAGGGGAGGGGGGTGAGCGGGGCGTTGGCCAGGGCCCGGCGGAACAGGGCGGCCTGGACGGTCTCCAGCGTCACCTTCTCCTTCGGTCCCATCCCCAGGTGCTTGCGCGTCCAGGCGTCCTTCGCCTGCTTGAGCGTCGGCGATCCGCCCAGCCCCAGCCCGGCCTGGCGGTCGAGCAGCACGGCGCGGAGGACGTCGTCCTTGGCGACGGCCGCCTGGCCGTCGAGCCCCAGGGCCTTCGCCGTCAGGAGCGACTTCTTGAGGCTCGCCCAGGTGGGCTTCGGCTTCGCGGGGAGTTCCTTCACGCCCAGGGTCGCCAGCGCGGCGCGACGGCCGGCGTCGGTCGCGGCGAAGGTCGCCGGGGCCCGCGCGGTCTTCCCTTCGGTCCGGACGGCCAGCCCGGCGGCGGCCAGCTTGATGAGCGCCCGGTCGACCACCGCGGCCAGCTCGGCGCCCGGCCAGCGGCGGCCGAGGATCGGGTCCAGGTCTTTGCGGACGTCGACGGCCTTCGTCCCCTTGACCCCGGCGAGCAGGACGCGGGCGAGGATGAGGGACTCGACGGGGGGGATCTGTTCTGGCGTCGTCATCGGGGTGGATCTCGGTGCGGTCGCGGGGCGGCCCGTGGCTCCATGATCGCGGCGCGAGGGGGCCGGGGCAAGCGGGGCCCGGCCCGCGAATGCGCCGCATGGGCCCGGGGTTTGCGGGCTCGTGAGGGCGTTCGCCCGGGTCCGCCCACTTGAGGAGCGAGGGCCCGGCGGCTACCCTCGGTTCTTCACAGGAGCCCCGCCCGCGATGCGACGCGAGCCGGGCGACGGCAGCCCCCACCCCAGGAGACACGACGACGATGACCACCTACCGAACCGCCGCGGCCGTGGCGTTCTGCGGCCTGATCGGCCTGGCCTCGCCGGCCTTCGCCCAGCACGCCGAGGAGAAGAAGGCCCCGGCGATCACCAAGGCCGTGGCCATCCTGATCCCGACCAAGGACAGCAAGGTCGAGGGCCGCGTCACCTTCACCGAGGACGGCGGCAAGGTGAAGGTCCACGCCGTCATCACCGGCCTGACGCCCGGCAAGCACGGCTTCCACGTCCACGAGTACGGCGTGTGGTCCGAGGACGGCATGGCCTCCGGCGGCCACTTCAACCCCAAGTCGGAGAAGCACGCCGACGTCACCGCCGCCGAGCGCCACGTCGGCGACCTGGGGAACATCACGGCCGACGAGAACGGCAAGGCCACCCTGGAGTTGGAGGACTCGCACCTCAAGTTCCACGGCCCGGCCTCGATCCTCGGCCGCGGCGTCGTCGTCCATGAGAAGGCCGACGACCTGACCACCCAGCCCTCCGGCAACGCGGGCGGTCGCCTGGCCGTGGGCGTGGTCGGCGTCGCCAAGCCCTGATCGGGCCCGGACGAAGGCCGACGGCGGGCGCGGGTGCGCGACGCCCCGCCCGCCGCGTCGTTTCGAATACCGAGGAGCCCGGGTTCAGTCCAGGATGAACCGCGGCGGGTCGGCTTCCTCGTGGCGGATCTCGTCGACCGGCTCCTTCTTGCCCCAGCCGGCGTAGAGGCGGTTGGGGGCGTTGAGGACCAGGCCGGGGACGTCGCCGACGTTGCGGTAGGCGTGGACGACCCCGGGGGGGATCCAGACGGCGGCCGGGTTGGACTCGCCCATGACCTCGACGTGGCGACGGCCGTAGGTCGGGCTGTCCTTGCGCGTATCCCACAGGTAGAGCTTGAAGTTCGACGGGCCGACGAAGCCGAAGCCGTCGGTCTGGTCGACGTGCTCGTGGGGGCCGCGGGCGACGCCGGGGAGCGTCGAGGAGATGTAGGTCATGACCGGCCAGCGGTCCTCTTCCAGTCCGTCGTGGCGGAAGATCTCGATCAGCCACCCACGGTCGTCGCTGAACTTCTTCAGGTGGCGGATCTCGACGCCCTCGATGGGGCCGTCGACGTATTCCGTGATCTCTTCGGACAGCATGGTCTGTTCGGACATGCGGCTCACGTCGGCGATCGTCCCTGACCGCCCCTCCCTGATAGAGAAGAAAAGACCGACGCCGGGCGTCCGCCCGCCGGCGGAACCTTTCGCCCGGATTCACCATGTTTCCCCGATCCCGCCCGAACGGTCAACACCGGCCGGCGGCGGAATCCGGGCTCATTCGTATTGCATCGGCCGGACGCGGAGCGGCTGTGGGCGGGTCGAGCGGTTGTAGTCGTTGCCGGCGTAGCCGCCGACGTACATCGGCTTGACGTCCGGGCGGTCGAGGGCCGGGCGGAACGCGACCCGGCCGTTGGGGCTCGGGCTAGCCGTGTAGGTGCGGTCGCGGGCGCAGCCGGACAGGGCGCAGGCCCCGGCCAGCCCGAGGACGGCCGCGGCGATGCGACGAAGATGGTGCGGGCGGACATCCATGGGGAGGGGGCCTTTCCTGTCCTGATACGGTCCTGACGACTCCTCGCCTCTCATTATCGGCGCGACCGGCAGACCGGCTTGACCCCGGCCGCGTCCGCCCGAACCGGGGCCGGAAAAGCTCAAGTCCGACGCCCCGCCACGGAAGCCGGACGACCCTCGCAATCGGCTCAAGCCGCACGACGGCGGGGGCCGATCGAAAAGCCTGTCGCGCCCCGGCCGGGCAGCCGTCGGGTCGCCGGGGGATGCGCGGCAAGGTGCCGGCGGGGAAGGGGTTGGGATGACGAAGCGTTCCGGACGTCGGACCTTGCGGGCCCTGGCCTCGGCGCTGCTGGCGCTGGGGCCGGCCGCGTCCGGCCCGAGGCCCGCCCGCGCCGACGACCCCTGGCGACCGGGCCGGCCGGTGCCGATCGCCGTGCACGAGGGGGTCGCCGCGTTCGACGTCCCCGCCGACGCCCCGGCCGGCGACCTGCTGGTCGTGGTCTCGTCGCTGGCCCGCGAGGCCGGGCCGTTCCCGGTGCGGCTCTCGACCCGGCCCGTCGACCGGGCGACCCCCCCCGAACTCGCCGCGGAAGCCCCCGCGCGGCCCCCTCGGCTGGCCGCGCCCGCCGTCGAGGCCGATCCGCCGGCCCCCATCCTCCCGCCGGAGCCGCATCGCGACTTCCACATCATGACCCGCGAGGGGGACGTCGGGGTCGCCTCCAACTACGAGAAGGTGGCGGGGACGCTCCGCGCCGCGGGGGAGCGGGTGCAGGTTTACGTCGCCGAAGACGACGTCGACCGGGTCGACGCCGAGACGCTGGCCGACGTGGTGGAGACCTTCGACGCCCACGTCCGCCCGGTCGCCGCGCGGACGATCGGGCTCGCCGAGGACGCCGACGGCGACGGCCGGTTCACCGTCTTCTTCTCCAGCCGCCTGACCCGCCTGGGGGGGGGCCGGCACGCCGTCGACGGCTACGTCCGCGTGACCGACCTCGACCCCGCGTTCCCGCCGCCGTTCGGCGACCGCTGCGACGTCATGCACCTGAGCACCGCCCTCCGCGCCGGGCCGCACCTCCGCACGGTCATGGCCCACGAATACACGCATGCCGTCGTATTCACCCGAAAATCTCTGCGTCGCCCAGCTGGCCCCGGGCCGGTCGTGGAGGAGGAGGGGTGGCTGGACGAGGCCCTGGCCCACCTGAACGAGGACCTGCACGGATTCGGCCGCTCGAACGTGGACTACCGCGTCAGCGCGTTCCTCTCGCGGCCCGAGCGCTACCGGCTGCTGGTGGAGGACTACTACGCGGCCGACCTGTTCCGCAGCCACGGCAACCGCGGCAGCACCTACCTGTTCCTCCGCTGGTGCGCCGACCGCTACGGCCCCGACCTGCTGCCGACGCTCGTCGGCTCGGGCCTGCACGGGACGGCGAACCTGGAGGCGGCGACCGGCCGGCGGTTCGAGGACCTGTTCCGGGCCTGGGCCTTCGACCTCTACGCCCGGCCCGACGGGGCGGCGTTCGCCGGCTACCGCGCGGCCGGCGCGGAAGCGTGGCCGGCGGCCGGGCCCAGGCCGTCGCGGGCCGCCGCGGGCCGCGACGACGCCTGGGAGGCGGCCGGCACCAGCCCCCACTATGCGCTGGTCGACCGCGGCCGGGCGGGGGCCGTCCGGATCCGCGTCGAGGGTCCGCCCGCTTCGGACCTCCAGGTGACGGCCGCGATCCTCCCCGCCGCGCCCCGGCTCGACCTGGCGGCCCGCGCCTACACCTCGGCCGACGGCTCGCTGATGCTCCGCGCCTCGGCCCGCGAGCGAAGCGGGGCGCCGGTCAAGCTCCTGTCCCTGGCCTGGGAGCCGCTCACGCCCCCCGCCGACGCCCATCGCTCGCCGCTCCGGCCGGGCCGGCTCGACCCCGACCGGTTCCGCGCCGCGTTCGGATCGGGCGCGATCCCCGCCGCCGGCTCGCTCGACGCCCGCCCGATCCGGCTCGACCCCGACGCGACCGCCGGCCCCCTCGTCCTGAAGCTCCTTGCCCTCGCCCCCGACGGCCGGCCCATCACCGCCTGGGCCGCCCTGGGCGACGAGCCCCCGCCGGCCCTGGCCGTCGGGGACGACCCGGCCCGGCGATGATGCGGATCGTCGCGCCGAAGTTGGCTTCGATCGGAGGAACGTGGCTTCCCAGGGATCGAACTTAAACCCATTAAAAACAGCGACTTATCGATTTCAAAATCTGGGTTGGCTCGTCATTTTCGTTTGTCTCCGTCGACCCCTCGCCAGACGGCGAAGGGGACTCGACGAAGGCTCGGCGTCGGCTCCGTCGAATAGAATCGGAGGAGGAGCATGCATCCTCCCTTCTCCCCTCGTGGTGCTTTGTCGAAAACGCTGAGAGCGAGCGTGCATAATCCCTTCTCCCCTTGAGGGAGAAGGTGGCCCGAAGGGCCGGATGAGGGGTGGCGCGACCGGGAGCCGTGGGACGCAAAGCCGGGATTCGATGAGGGATGCGGAGGCGATCGACCCCTCATCCGGCCCTGCGGGCCACCTTCTCCCTCAAGGGGAGAAGGATGCTTGTCATCACCCTCCTCCGATCGTTTCAACGGGGGGCTCCGGCGTCCGAACGACGCGAGCGAGCCGTCGGAGGATGGACCTCGCCTCGCGGCGTCCTCCTCGCCTAATGCCCTGCGGATTGTCAAAGAACGATCAGCCGCCCGATACGATCCGCGGGCCTCGCGGCGCGATTTCATGATTCCGGGCAAGGTTTCGAATTCCTCGCGGCCGTCGATCGCCTGAACATCCGCATCAAGGCATGGACAAAATCGGCAATCGGGGGCCGGCCAACTATACATCCGTTGACTTAATGCCGATCTGAGGGTTGAATCCTGGGGCCCGACGCACTTCCTGTTCGTGCGGACAGGTGCCGAGGGAGAGGATCGGGACGGGAGGTGGACCGATGGCCGAGACGCTCGAGAAGGGGTTACGGACGATCACGCCGCACCTGGTGGTGAAGGGGGGGGCGGAGGCGATCGAGTTCTACAAGAAGGCGTTCGGCGCGAAGGAGGAATTTCGGATGCCGTGGCCGAGCCCGGACGGCGTGGAGAAGGTGGGCCACGCGACGCTGACGATCGGCGACTCGGTGGTGATGCTGGCCGACGAGTTCCCGGAGCACGGCTCGGTCGCGCCGACGGCGGGCGGGGCGAGCGTGGTGATCCACCTCCAGTCGCCGGACGTCGACGCGACGATGGCCCAGGCGGCCGAGGCGGGGGCGACGATCACGATGCCGGCCGCGGACGTGTTCTGGGGCGACCGCTACGGCAAGCTGATCGACCCGTTCGGCCACCACTGGTCGGTGGCCACCAAGATCGAGGACGTCCCGCCCGAGGAGCTGAAGAAGCGGATGGACGCGATGTTCGCGGACGGCTCCGACGGCTGCGGGGGGTGACCGCGCGAGGCGGGGGACCGATGGGGGCGTCGCGCGTGACGAGCGTGCGACATCCTCATCTCTCCCGAGTTTCGGGTGATCTTTGAGCCCTTGTAGGCTGGGTCGTGACCCAGCCCGGAGAAGGCCGCGGCTCGCTCCGGCTGGGTCTCGACCCAGCCTACGGGAACCACCCGCAAAACAAGCCGTGACATAGCAAGCGGGGAAAGGCCGTCTAGAACGGCCGCCCCAAAATCCGGGATGGTCAGAGTTATTCGACCAGTTCCCTTATCGAATTCGCCCTTTCGAGCATGCCCCTCACTTCTTCAATCGATCGACATCGTCCGCCCAGATGGATGATCGCGTGACAGTTGGGGCAGACGGGACGCAAGTCTTGGATCGGGTCGACGACATACTCACGACCCATCTCAGACAAGGGCCGAAGGTGATGGACGTGAATGACCCGGCCTACGCCATAGACTCGCTCGGAATCGAAGCCGCAGACGCAGCAGACGGCCCCATACCGCTCGATGCATCGACGTCTAGCCTCCGGATTGCGTTCATATGTGATTGATGAAGTTGGGCATGGCCTCCCTTCGGTGAGAGGCGATGGGGCGAAAGCCTCGTCGCGAGTGGATAGGACGACCGGATCGACCCAACCCAGCCTCTCAAGAGCCTCCGCGACTTGGGGGAGCATCTGCCAGTAGAATCGCGACCCATCGGCCCAGCCGATCGACCAGACTTCCCAGCCCACGAATCGGTTCGTTCCTCCTTCTGCCACCTCGATCACGATCCCAGCCTCGTCGGCGAACTGATATCCCAGGCGGCCGTATCGGAGATTCACGAGACGGTGATTCTTGATCGATCCCCATCTCGCGATCTCGGAGGCTGTGGCCGTCCGATCAGGGGCGTAATACTGAGCCTGGAACATGCGGATGTGATCGTCGTTGACCAGCCGAGGCCGCATGGATTCAAGCACGACCGCGTAGACGTCGACCGTCGGGACATTCGACATCCGAAAGACCCGCGGCATGATCGACCTCCGGGGAGATGCCTCAGGTGATCTTCTTGAGCCCCGGCTTGGGGACGGGGGCGTCGGCGAGGCCGAAGAGGTGGCGGACGGCGGTGAGGACGGG
>Ga0209958_1000964_pt1 | contig 29696 bp, 24 predicted proteins | sample ThiBio_inoc_plan_FD_183942 | JGI IMG/M metagenome (GOLD analysis project Ga0209958, IMG submission 183942) | Wastewater bioreactor microbial communities from Cape Town, South Africa - Thiocy_inoc_plan (SPAdes) | ecosystem: Engineered > Bioremediation > Thiocyanate > Unclassified | place: South...
AATTGCAAGTTCAGCCAAACGTAATAATGACAGGGTCGTAAATTCACTCGGTTTCAGTACAATAGTGCAGCCTGTAGTCAAAGCCGAACCAATCTTCCAACATCCGATCATTAAAGAAAAATTCCATGGCACAATCCCGGCCACCACACCAACAGGTTGACGTATGCTATAGGCAGTATATTTTTCGCCATTCATGGAGGGAATTGAGGGTTGCATGGTTTGACCATGGATTTTAGTGGCCCATCCTGCAAAGTATCTTAAAAATACAGCAGTTTGTGCGACTTCCAGATGTCGAGCCAGATGAATCAGTTTACCCGTGGTGAGTGTTTCAAGTTGAGCTAACTCCTCAGCATGCTGTTCGACCAAATCGGCTAATTTATTCAGCTTTTGCCCACGTTCGTAGGACGATGTATTGGCCCAAGCATTTAGAAAAGCATCATGGGCACTATGCACTGCTGCATCCACATCCTGTTGATTACCAACTGCAATACTTGAAACAACCTGTTCCGTTGCAGGATTAATCAATTCAATTCGACGACGGTCTACCTCTAAATGTTGGCCATGGATAAAATGACCATGTTGGCGCTGTAAAAAAGTTTCAACGCTCGCTAAAATTTGTACTTCACTCATCTTATTGTCCTCTGTTCTATTTGGAAAGATTGCTGATTTAGGCCTTACCCAATCCATATTCAGTTCAGTGATTGAGAATAAAATCGGCACCACGTTCACCAATCATGATCGCAATGGCGTTGGTATTTCCGCTTGGAACTTGCGGGCAAATGGAACAATCAATCACACGTAAATTTTGGAAACCATGGACTTTAAGCGTCTGGTCTGTGACTGAATCTTTTGCCGAATTGCCCATTTTGCAGCTGCCCGCTGGGTGATAAACCGTTTTAATGTTCTGCCGCATCCATGTATCAATGGCTTCAATATTGTCAGGATCGAGATTTGCAGGTTCAATGACCTCTTTTACAATCGCTTTTAAAGCGGGTTGCTGTAATAAACGTAGTCCAGCCTGCACCGCACGAATATTGGCATCAATATCCTCTTGATGACCTAAATAGTTGGGATCAATAATCGGTAATGCATTCGGGTCTTTACTGCTTAATCGTAAAGTTCCTCGAGCTTTTGGCTGTATATGACCAACTTTAATGGTCAGCCCATGTTCTTGGGCTGCCGCTTTTTCCCCAGGGGTATTATCAAAATTATCCAGGACAGGTAAAAAATGAAACTGTACATCTGGTCGACCGTTGTGATTGGTATCGATAAACCCACCACCCTCTAAAATATTTGAGGTCAATAGGCCTGAGCGGGTAAAACGCCATTGTAAAAAATGCCGCACTGCTTTTAAGCCCTGATCTTCCCCAAGCAAACTATTTTGAGTCGTTACTGTTGCATTGACCGACATATGCAAATGATCATGGAAATTTTCGCCTACAGGTAGGTCTTGAATACATTGGATACCCAGTTCATCTAAATGTTGCTTCGGCCCAATCCCTGAAAGTAATAAAACTTTTGGGCTACCAATTGCACCTGCACTCACAATCACTTCTCGACCTGCAGCAACCGTCACGGTTGGTTTGCCAGCGATGCTGAATGTCACGCCTGTTGCTTGATTACCTTGAGTTTCAATTTTATGCACCAGTGCATCGGTAATGACGGTGAGATCTGGATGATGCTCAACTGATTTTAAATAGGTTTTTGATGTACTGGCTCTTTCACCCTTCTGTGTTGTCGTCTGATAAAACCCAACACCGGCCTGGTCCCAACCATTGATATCATTGACATAGTTCATCCCCATTTGCTGACCTGCTTTAATACAAGCAAGGGTTAAAGGATGACGATAGCGATTTTCACTGACAGGTAAAATGCCATCCTGTCCATGATATTCGCCAGCAAGGCTTTCATTTTTTTCTGCTTTTTTAAAGAATGGCAGCACATCTTGGTAAGACCAATTGCTGCATCCCCATTCCGATGCCCATAAATCATAATCCTGACGCTGTCCACGGCAGTACACCATACCATTGACTGAACTGCCACCGCCCAAGACTTTGCCTTGTGCAAGGATCATTTCACGGTGATTACAGTGTTGTTGTGGAACCGTCATATACGGCCACGATTTCTGTTGAAAGACTTTGATCACTGTCGCAGGAATGGTATGAAACAGACTGCTATCTTTCGTCCCCGCTTCTAGAACCAGTACTCGTCCTGCATTGGCTTGTAATAAACGTGCTGCAACCACACAGCCTGCTGAACCAGCCCCAACAATGATATAGTCATATCGTTTATCCATCTGATCTCATCCTCAATTCATTTCTCTGGGTTTTACCAGCGATAACACAAGCTGTTTTAATAGATGTATTGCAGAATCAACTGTGCATACAGGTTGGTTTTGTCATCATAATTTTGCGTGCCACCACTGCGGATATCATGCTTTGGCTGATACAGTCCGATCAGCGGAATAACGGTGAAATTGTTATTGACTGACCAAACTGAAAACACATCCAGCTCATACCCATCGACATTGCCTAAAGACTTATTTACGGTTTGAAACTTATAAGCCAAAGCACCCAGCATAAAATTTTCTTTTAAATTCATCATGTAAGAGACTTGATGAATATCGGCATTTTTATTGAAGGGTCCCGCGTAGTTTCCGGCGACTTCACCCTGAAACCATGTTCCAAATCCAACCGTATTGCCGTAAAACATGGGGTCATACTGATCGGAAAAATGGCTGAAACGATAACCTAGTGACGGCGTATATTTTGTAGATAAGAAGTTATAATTCAGCCCCAGATAGCCTGCATTTTCCGTGCTGTCCTGTTTATCCTGAACTACCCATTCAGACTTCAGTTGCAGTTCAGGCAAGACTTGATAATTCAAGCGTAAGGCATAATTCTTAAGGTCCTGACGTCCTGAAATGTGTTCTGCATCTTCAAGGTCCAAAACATTTAAATAAGTAAAACCGATGCCTTTATCTTTGAGTTGATAGATCAGATCCGTCACAAACAGTTCTGATGAAAATTGTGCTTTGTTATTCGACTTTAAATATGCCAGTTTTAGCGTTGTATCTTGTTGCGGTTTATATTGCAGCAGACTGCTAAAATCGAAGCTGCGTCGTGCTGCCAGATAATAGGCCCCTCCTCGATCCAGTGCCCCATCCGCAGGTACTTTACCCAGATTTAATGCATCACCCGCAATGAAAAATCCATCACCGATCATGATATTTTGCCGACCAATACTGAAATTGTAAGTCGTCAATTCATCTTTATGGGTACCATCTTTAAAGCCAATGACCCATTCATTCACGTCAGTTTTACGTTCTTGACCATTACTATTTTGACCAGCATCACCATCTCCCCATGTCGCTGAGCTGATCCCACTTAAACTGGCATAGAGCTGATGGTTTTGAAATGTTTGCTGCCCTTTGGCGCCATATTTAAGATGCCCTTCTTGCCAATTGATCCGCTGGTCCTCGATGTTTTCACCGCTATAGCCTTTAGCACTGCTAAAAGCACCAAAAGTAGCTTCAAAAATCGGTTTAATTTCAAACTCACCTGCATATGCGGTTGAAAAACATGAGACAAACAACGTCCCTCTCACGACTTGAGAAAGTAAAGTTTTCATACAAAATTCCTTTTTTGTCAGCGAACTACTCAGCGCTCAGTTTTGGGTAATCGTAGATTACCCATATAACTTGATCTGCGTTGTTAGTGATGCTCGTGCTGGGTATGGTCCTGTTCATCACCCAAATTCAACGTCGGGGTGTTGTCGAAGAAATTCCAAGGTTTGATCAAGGTATAAACCCATTCTGTCGGCATGATTGGCCATTCTTCAGCACGTGCCACATGGGTCGTTCCTGTGGTCATCCACACCACAAGGTCTTTATTCTCAATATTTTCATTGTTCTGAATAAATTGACCTAAACCCGTATCATGGGTTGAACGATTCGAATATTTCCCTTCTGGATAGCGTTCATCTGGATTGTACTGCGTCACCCAAATTTGTTTATCCATAAAGTTAAGGCGTTTAAATAGCCATTCATCTGGGGCAAAATTGGCCCCCTTCGCTACTGGGTGAGTTCCGCCCGCAAACGGAATCAATTGGTAAGAAACAGGATTGCCTAGTTTATTTTCCTTATTGAAATTGGTGAGTAAACGAATAGTGGATGGATCAAATTTTTCAGCCGCATTTTGCTCATTGCTAATCACTTTACTGTCAATTTGCATCGAACTGGTACGAACACCACCTCGATCATTGGCCTTCACCACAGGGTCCATATGCATAAAGCTATTATTTTCTCCATCGACATCCAGATCTAAGCGGAAGTTATAGATGTGTTGATGCGTGGTTCCGACAATATTATGGTCAATCAAAGTGCCATATTTGGTGTCTTCTTTAGCGGTACTGTCATGCATGGTGCGGGATTTAACGCCTTTCACCGCTTCAATTCCTGTCGCACCCGCATTAATGCCAATCACGCCATTTTGGGCAAATATCCAGTCAAACATGTAATCATAATTTCCAACAGTACTAATCCAACGCACGACAAGTTCACGACGCGCTTCACTGGCATCCTGATCACCAAAAATTTCTTGATGTTTATACTCAGGTCCTGCATATCGTTCAAAAATGGCAATGGCATTGGGAATAATCTGCGGCTGGCCCTTATAGTCGGCAATGACCGCATCCAGTAACACCGCATTTTCTGGTGCATCAGTTCCAAGTTGAATGGCTGATGTGAGTGTTCCCATGCCATACTCGCCAGAATCCAGATAAGATTTGAAGTACCAGCCCATATCTGGGTCACCATACGGAACTACCATACCGCCCAAGTTCCCTTCATACATGACCTTGCGTTTTACCCCTTTATCCTTATAGGTGACCGTTGAAAGTTGCAGGCCGACACGTGAGTCGAGCGCGACATGGAAACACCAATTACCCCAATGTACGGTTTGTCCTGTAATGGTAAAGTTCTTGCCTTCAGGTTCACTAATATTCAGCGGTTTGATTTTTGGTGGCTGGGTATTCTTGGTGGCATAAGGACGGTCTACCATTGGAACAGGAATCATCGCCCCTTCTTCGATTTTAATAATTTTTTCTTTATCCAGATCCACCACAGCGACCAGATTTTCAATCGGGTGCGCCCAATAGTTACCGTCGCCCGTATCCAGATAAGACACCACTTTTAAAACATTTAGCTGTTTATCCAAGCCATCTTTGCCACCAAAATAGCCCACCGTTAATGGATTAGTAATCACTTTCTTCACATCGGTGATGCCACGTTTACGCAAAGCGTCCTGATATTCTTTGCTGGCCTCAATCACACGCTGTACGGTCTCGAAGTTATCCAGTAACACCATGCCATGCGTATCTTTCAATACATTCCATTTGCTAACCTGTTGCTTATTCAGGTTCACTTCACCTTCGATCGCCTGATTGCCTTTCAATAAAATGAACGATGCCACCCGATCATCTTTATATTCTTTATGGTTGATAAAGAAATCCCAGACTTTGGCCTTTTCTGGCTCTTTCAGCTTCAACTCGGCAAAACGCATATTTTTATAGGCATATTTTGAGCGGTTAATCACATCAAAAGTCTTTTTGATTTCATCTGTATTGAGGCTATTGAGCGGATGAAAGGTATTTTCAACTTTAAAAGTTTGATCTAAACCCGACTGAAACACCTCATTGAAAAAGTCTTTCCCAATAACAGGTTTACCTTCTTTAATTAATACTGGAACACTCAGCTTTAAGGGTTTTCCATTCACCAAGACCTGATCTGAATTGGGTTTGGCTCTGACCACAATAGAACCTTTGGAAATGGTATAGCTATTGGTGAAATCATCTTTGACGACTTTGGCACCCTGCTCACTCATGTTTTGATACAGGGGTACCAATTCGGCAGCCTCACCATGCGCATAAGCGGTAGTATGAACACCCCACAAGCCAGCAGCGATGGATAAGTTAAGTGCCAGTATTTTTTTTATCTCTTTCAATAATCGTTGTTTACGCATCACGTTGATCCTTTTTCATCTATCCCTGAGCGATCTGTATCAGATCGTTAAAATGCTCTTTGCTCTGTGTGCAGCGGCTAAAATCAACTTCATATTTCAAGTCGATTGAAGCGCTTTAATCTTCCCTTATTGGTTTAATTTCAACACAGTTGCATGGGTCTAGCTTGTCCAAGAATGACGCGGAACTTGTCTAAAAATGACATCTAAAATGTTTAAGCCAACATCGTTTCTCTAAACTCTTTCGGAGAGATGCCATAGGTTTTTTTGAAGATCTTTGAAAAATGAGCACCATCCCAAAAGCCCCATTTCAGCGCGATTTGAGTGATCGAACTCTGCTTGTTTCTTTTATCCAGCAGATCTGTTTTAACCTTCTCGAGTCGTTTGATCTGTATGTATTTATTAATCGATAAATTTTCTTGCACAAATAATCGATATAGATGCCGTAACGACACCCCGATATGTGCGGCAATCAATTTAGGGGAAAGATCGGGTTTTGTCAGATTTTCAATAATATAGCGCTCGGCTTTTTCCAAAAGATGATTCTGAATATTATTGATGTTTTTATAATTAATAGTCGGTTTGATTAAGGCAATCAACGCATCTTCAAAGGCATTACCGTCTTCCGATGCATACCAGAGTTTGATATTTTCAGGCGACATATTTTTCAGAATATTCTTAAGCAGAAAACCACTCATATTTTGGGTGATCAACTTACCAAAATATTCAGAACTAATATGCTCTTTTAGCAACTTTTCCCGCGACAGATGCACTGAAATTTGACTGACTAAACCTTGTGGAAACATCGAAATGGTTTCGACGGGATCGACCAAGACAATATCACCCTCATTTAAGGTCAAAGTTTCATTTTTATATTGCAGCAACATCTTGCCCGAATTCTGCAAAATCAAAAAACAGAAACGATTATTGACTCGATCAATTTCATCCGCCTTTCGGACAATTTTATTGGCATTATTTTTAATAAAGGCAATCTCGGTATCACCCAGTAAAAAACATTGCACTTCACCAATAAATAGATGTCGTGTCCCATCAAAATCTGTTTCAAAATTGCCGCACACATTCTTGATATGATGCGTCCAGGTTAACAGTGCATCACTCACATATTGGTTCATCCCTTCGCTCCCCTGTGCTGCACAATTGCTAAAGGTTGTTGTTTAGCGCTGGTGCTCTGTTTTGGCTTGTATGCAATCCTGTTTGATCAATAAACAAATTGTGTGCCAAAAATTCCTCATCCTTGGAATTCTTTTTTGATTAGAATCAGCTCGGTCCAAAGCTGATAAATGGAACTCAATTTATCAGCTTCACTCCGCTTATGCTACACCAGCAAAGTCTCTCAGCATGGTGATAAAGGTCTCCTTTTGCTCATCAGAATATTTTTCAAACACCTCATTTTGATGGCTATCGGCGATATCAAATAGATAATGCGCAGTTTTCTTACCTTTTTCGGTGAGTTTGAAAAAGCCATCACTCTCAATCAGCAAACCATCTTTTTTCAGAATGGTCGCTGCCTGCTCCACTTCACGCATCGGCATGGCAATATCACGCGGCAAATCTGCTTTATTCGACGCAGTACCACTGCCCAATACCAATAATAAACGTGCTTCACTGGTGCGGAATCCTGTCACTAGCTGCTTGGGAATATAATCAGTTTGATAGAATTTAAAAGCCCGACTCATCAAATAACAGACATTGCTATATAAATGCCCTTGATGCATTTCACCGATATCTTCAGCTTCCACTGAGTCTTTTAACTGTAATAACGGATGGGGAATCACACCCGAATAAGCACCTTGGTGATAGACCAATGGACTACGCCCTTCATCACGGAAACGTACCACTTTACCAATAATAATCCAGTGATCTCCACCTTCAATAATCTCATGGCGTTCACATTCAAACACCGCAGAACAATGGTCTAAAATGGGTGCTTGACCCGAACCCGTCTGATAACTGGTGCCGTCATACTTATCGATATTACGGCGTGAAAATTTATTGGATAACTCAATCTGTGAGCCCGATAAAATATTCACAGCAAAATGAGTCGCTTGCTCAAACACAGGAAAACTGGATGAGTTCTTATCAATGCTCCATAAAATCAAGGGTGGATCTAGCGACACTGAATTAAAGCTATTGGCGGTGACACCCACCTTTTCGCCTTGAGCATTCTGCGCAGTCACAATGGTGACACCCGTGGCAAAATTGCCCAAAGCACGTCTGAACTGCATTGGATCTATTGTGATTTCATCCATTGATTTTAGTGAATTCATTATTCTCTCCTGAATCTTTTATCCTATTGAGGCCAATCACCAGACTGGCCTGCTGCTCGAATCAATTAAATATCAAGCACCAACCGCGCAGACTTGGAACGTGAACAGCACACCAAAATCTGCTCATTACTGGCCTTTTCTTCATCGGTAAAATACACGTCACGATGATCAGGTTCGCCTTCGATCACATCGCACATACAGGTCCCGCAAACGCCTTGTTCACATGACATTTCAATCTCAATGCCTTCTCGTGCCAACGCCTGCAAAATGGTTTCTTCGGCATTGACCATAATGATCTTGCCACTTTGCTGTGCCACCACTTCAAATGCATCACCACCTGTTTCAACTTCAACCTGAAAATATTCCTTATGGATCTGCTGTTCAGGAAAGTTTTGTGTCAGGGCTAAATTGATGACCCAGTCCATAAAGCCGTTTGGTCCACAGGTGTAGATATGGCTGTCTTGATCAATGTCTTGAATAGCGGATTGGAAAAACTCTCGGTGACTCGCCCCTTCCGATTTAAAATGAAAGGTCGTGAAAGGCGCCAAGATGCCATGTTTAATTTCATCGACAAAAGCACAGCGCTCTGGGCTTGCGCCGCAGTAATGCAGTTCAAAAGAACTGCCTTCCTGTGCCAATTGATAGGCCATGGTAATCAGTGGGGTAATCCCAATACCGCCACCCACCAGCACAGCATGTTTGGATTTCACTAAAGGAAACAGGTTCTTCGGTTCACTGACCTGAATCTGCATACCATCTTTTAAATCATCAAAGGCCAACACTGAACCACCACGTGATTCGGGATCACGTAGAATACCTAGTCGGAACTTACCGACTTCATTCGGGTTTTGGCATAATGAGTACTGACGCACCATGCCATTGGGGAGGTGCACATCGATATGTGCACCCGCTTCAATTTTGGGTAATACGCTCGAATTTGCAGATTCAAATTCCATGACTGCAACATTCCCACCTTCGACATGACGGTTTTTTACCACCACGTTATACAGTTTCGTCATGATTTCTCTCCCTTATATGCATCTTGCCCAAGGCTTAACGCATAAATAATCCACCGTTAATATCCCATGTCGCCCCAGTGACAAAGGCTGCACTTGGACTGGCCAACAAAGCACAGGTCTCGGCAATAAATTCCATGCTGCCCAAAGCTTTAACGGGGATATTTTGAATAAACTGCGCCATTTTCTCGTCTGAGACCACGCTATGCACAATCGGTGATTCCATCGGTCCAGGGGCAATCGCATTCACCGTCACCCCTTTGGCAGCAAACTCTTTGGCAAAGATTTTGGTCAGGGTAATAATGGCACCTTTGGTCGCTGCATAATGTGCACCCGTCGCAGTCCCACCATTTTGTCCAGCCAAAGACGCCATATTGACGATACGACCATAACCTTGCGCTGCCATATATTTGCCAATGATCTGGCAAGACTGGAACGTGCCACGCTGATTCACTTGCGTGATCATGTCAAAATCCGCCGCGCTAATGTCTAAAACAGGCGTTGCCTTGGTCATGGTGGCATTGTTGATTAACACATCCAGCTTTGAGAATGTTTGCTGAATCCACTGTACCGCGGCATGAAAATCGGCTTCAACCGAGATATCCAGTTTCAGCGGGAACAGATTCTCTGCATGCGGACTACGCGCTTTGGCTTGCTCTGCTTTCTCTAAAGTACTGGCAGACAGGATCACTTGATGCCCTTGCCCTGCAAAGTATTCGGCAATGACATTCCCCAAACCTGAAGCGGCACCTGTGACTAAAACAACCTGTTTCATTTTTTGCTCCTAGAGAATGTAGCTAATACCCGCCAAGCTATCGGTCGAGTTCACTAAATTGATAATTTTTCGGTTGATCTTGAAGCCTTGTTCCGCATCACGAACCAAGTGAAAGGTCACGTCAGCGGTATAATGTTTCAGATTTTCTTTGCGGAATTCACGCAGGTTTTGTGCACAACGCAGAATGATTTCACCATCTTGATCTTTGACGATGCGAATACGCGAAACACTACGTACCGTATTGGCTTTGGGTGCAGTTGAAATTGCCTCACCATTTTCCAAACGAGCAACGCGTAATTTACGCATGTGATGATCGTCATAGGCATAGTTCAGATTATTTTCATAATCGGTCAGTTTCGGATCAATCGGGATGATATAGACGCCTTTTTCATTCCACAGGTCTAGCCAAGTATCATGTTCAGAATGATCCAGCATATCGGCTTCAGCCCAGATAAAAGCGGTCACTTCATTGAGTAAATTTAGATCTATTTTCATGGCACTCTCCTTAAGCCGTCATCATCTTTTTCCACTGCTGATAAGCAGCGCGCATCCCTGTTTCAGCACTGACATCGCTCTTTAAGCCATCTTCAGTTTTAACTTCGCCTGGCAGACCGCGATTCAGCATGATCCATAAATCATTACCGGCATTGGCACCATGTTGTACACGCTCCCACGCCTCCGAATCATCTGGCGTACCGAAGCCAAACGGCCCTTGGAAATGTTCGTGCAGACGTAAACGATATTGGTTAGCAATTTGTGGACCGCCATCCATGGTAATTACGGAATGGTGAATTTCAGTTTCATTGACGGAAATCGGTTGCATCACGCGGAAGAACGCCATCGAACAAGCAATGTTCGGGAACAGGTTCAGGTTGAAACCAGAACCACCCACAGCACGGACGATACGGCGCACTTCCAACTCTTCATGCCCTTCATCACGTAAGGCTTGCGCCAAGTCTTCAAAACGTTCCTGAATTGGACGCTCCATTAACTCTTCATCCAGATCAACCAGTTCAGGAATCATCACCATGACACTGTGACCATTACCGAGGTCTTCGACATAGCCCGGCTGATTTTCAAAGTTAAACAGTTCTTCAGTTTTTTCATCAACTGAACTGAGGAATGACTTGTGTACCAATGGGAAATGATAAGCATCGGTGGTATTTTCCAGCTGAATTTTCCAGTTACCCGGAAAGCGGAAACGGTGTTCACCCAAGACCTTAATTGGATAACCTGCGCCTTGTTTCATGAATAAGTCGATCCATTTTTTCGCAGCGCCAAGGAAATCTTCTAAAGGTTCAATATCCTGTTTAAAGGTCGCGAAAATCATGCCGTTGTATTCTTCAACACGCAGGCTGATTAATGGAAATTCAGATTTATCCAGACATTCGCCATAGCTTTCAGGAGAAGGCACGCCACGTAATGAACCGTCTAGCGCATAGCTCCAGCCATGATATGGACAAACAAAACTGTTGGTTTTACCTTTTTTATGTTCACACACGGTTGCAGCACGATGGCGACAGCGGTTCAGCAATACATGCACTTTCTTCTTGCGATCACGTACCACCACCACAGGTTGCTTACCAATATTAATGGTTTTATAGCTACCTGCGTCTGGGATTTCACTGGCATGTGCCACCCAGACCCAGGTGCTGTAATAAATCTTTTCCATCTCATCTTCAAAGATTTTTTCATCTTTATACAATGAGGTATGGGCACGATCACTTTGCACTAAGCTACTGTAATCCATCTCAATATTCTGCATTGGAATAATATTGCTGTTCATATCCACGATCCTTTTCGGTCTATCCATTGGTTATTGCTGAGACGGCACTGGCAATGTGGCTGTGCTGTCCCAGTGAGATACGGGGCGACTGAAAATATTTTCAGTCTGAAAATGTTTGATCTTCCAACGTCCATCCTGTTGCTGTTTAAACTGCACTGTGAGTTTGGCGGCATTTAAATGGCTACGCCCATCACGGAAAGTTGAGGTCTGCAACATCAACCAACTGGCATTGGCTTGATCAGCTTCGATATAAATTTGTTCGGAACTGACAAAATGCGCATTCATGACAAAATGCGATTGCTGTTGGGTATAACTTTTGAACATGTCATAAATGGCTTGCCAAGAGGCATAACGACCAAAAGACTGGGCATATTTCTCACCAATCCCTTCCCAAATGCTGTCCTGATCAAATAAATCCATCAATTCATTCAGGTCGGTATCGGCATTCAAGGCATCACAAATTTCCATATAACGATTGATGCAGTTACGAATCGCATTTTGGGCTTCAAGCTGTTGTAGCCGTTGTAACAAAACCGTTAAATCCACTTGCGTATTCATATCATTCATCCTTGTTGCCGCACGAGTTGATAAAATCTGGCTTATAAATAACCGGGTGCTGGCTTCATACCGAAGCTGACCAAACCTGCATTTTGCAAAGTGGCATCGCCCATAAAGGCATGCTGCGTCACCACATTGGTGTCGTTGACAAAGCGGCTAAATGGGTTATGGGTATAAATGGCGGTCATCCCTGCCAGCATCTGGATTTTGCGGGTCACACGGGCACAGACACGGGCCACATGGGTGCAGGACAAACGCATATCACTAATTTGTTCTGCGCTTGGGGTACGTCCTGCCAGCACTTCATTCCAGACGATCTGCATGGTGTCGTAGAACCACACGCGTGCAGCCTTAAATTCTGCTTCGACTTGGGCAAATTCATATTGGGTTACAGGTCGGCTGGCAATTTCCGCCCCCCCAGTAATTGAAGACTTGCCTGGTGCCAGTTTTTGAAATTCTTCGATCGCTGCGGCTGCAACGCCAATTCCCACCACGGTTAAGACCTGAGTGGCTAAAGATAAAGATGGATATTTAAAAAATGGTTCAGGGAGTTTTGAAGGCTCGCCACGGACAAAGGTCCATTCCTTCGCCACCAGCACATCTTTGACGACCAGATCATGGCTACCTGTGCCTTTCAAGCCGACAGTATCCCACGTCATATCGATTTGTGCTTTATTGGCTGGCATCACCGCCATACGCGGTAAACCTTGTGCTTCATTGTCCTTTTGCGGAGAAATGCCGACACCAACAATATCAGCGCCCATACAACCACTGGAAAACTTCCAGCGTCCACTGACCACAACACCATCATCAGTAATCTCAGCGGGCTGTGGCGGGAAAATTCCACCTGCAAATACGATGTCAGGACTGTCTTTATACAACTGCTCAAGTGTTGCTTCTGGCAAACTGCCCAAATAGGCAGGGCTCATGCCAAAACTGGCCACCCAACCAACTGAGCCATCGGCCTTGGACAATTGTTCAATCAATTCACAAAACTGTTTTGGAGACCATTCATTGCCGCCAAAACGTTTTGGAACCAAAGCACGGTAAACGCCAATCTGCTTGAGTTTCTCGATAATGTCCTGACTGACATAGGCCTGATTATCAAACTCTCCGCTACAGGCACGTTCACGAATTTCCTGACATAAGGCATCTAATTGCGTTGTATTGCTATCCATTACAAATTCCCTTGTCGCTAAATGATTCATTCCCTTATTCCTTGTGATTTATTGCGCAGCGTTGACGATATATTTCGCAACCGCACACAAATATTCATCGGCATTGCGTTTTGCCACGATCTGCAACCCCACGGGCTGACCTTGTTCTGTTTGCAGCGGTACTGAAATTGCAGGATGTCCAGACAGGTTAAATGGTCGAACCAAAGCGGTGAGATTTAAAAAAGCCACGGTATTTTCAGCATTAGCCAGCTTAGGTGGCAGCTGCGGTAAAGTCGGTAAAATCAAGGCATCGTATTGCGTCAGTAAGGCATCAAGCTCGGCGGTAAAATCTGCTCTCACCTGCTCCGCCTGTTTGACCTGGGTCAAGGTGGTATCGGCGGCTTTCAATAAACGCCCATTGACGTCTGCACCGAGCAAGCCTGTTTGGGTCAACTCACCGTAAGCCTGCCAGTTTTCATAATTAATGATCTGCATGCCCGCATCGAAGGCAGCTTCAAAGCCTTTCAAAGTCACAGCTGATGCTGTCAGATTGGCTTGGGTCAGATAATGCTGGATCGTATCAATGACGACTGAATCAGCAGCGACATTGAGCCACGCCAGTTTCGGTGCCTGAGTTAATTCAGTGGGTTGATGAAAAGTGGGATCAATGATTTGCATGGCGCTTTCAATCATGTCGACTGAATTTGCAAAAGGACCAACACAATCTAATGAACTTGTTGCTGGATGTACGCCAGCACGGCTGACACGGCCAAAGGTCGGTTTTAAACCATAAACGCCACAACATGCTGCAGGCATACGAATCGAACCGCCGGTATCGGTGCCTAAAGTGAAATCTGCCAGACCAGCCGCAATCGCTGCCGCAGAGCCACTCGAAGAACCACCCGGAATCAGTTCAGGATATTTCGAATTTATGGCTGTACCAAAGGTATGGTTAATCCCTGTGATGCCAAACGCCAGTTCGTGCAGATTGGTTTTCGCGGTAATTTGACAATCTGCAGCCAGAATACGCTCCACCACTTCGGCATTGGTGGGTGCAGCTTGGCTTTGCATTAACGCTTGACTGCCTGCCATGGTCCGCATGCCTTGAATATCGATGGAATCCTTGACCATCACTTTCAAAGCACCTGTACCTTTTTGTACCTCTTGTACAACAATATTCATTCACTTTTCCATGTATTTTTATACTTAATACAAATATCGGAAAAAGTAATGTAATTGTCAAGTATTTTTCGATACGAAGAATCAAGAAAATGTTTCTAATTTTTGTATAATGCTGAATGTCCATTTTTATAAAAGTAATGAATTGGCTATGCTTACTCATTTAGAACAATTTCTACCCAACAATGAACCGAGCAGCTTACAAAGCTATCCTTTTTTCTGGATCTCGCAGGTGAATGGTAAATACACACAACTTATTGAAAAATCAATTAAAAAATTAGGAATCGACAATACCCGTCGTAAAATCATTTTAAGTACCAATGCACTTGAACAAGCCAGTATTACCGAGATTGCCAACCTCTCTACCCTCAAGCTGACCACGGCAACCAAAGCCGTTTACCGACTGGTAGAAGATGATATTGTGCAAGTCTTTTCATCTGACTCAGATGAACGTATTTCAATGGTGAAACTGACCGATAAAGGAAAAGAAATGGTTGAACAAATTAACCAGATCAGTCAGGTCACCCTCTCCGGGATTCTAAATGCATTTGACGATGCTGAATTGCACCAGCTCAACGGTCAATTAAAAAAGCTGTTTGATCTGATGCCTTCAAGTTAAGGTAACAACAAAAGCCCATGTCGCTACAGAGATGGGCAAAAGTTCAAACCAGGCCAACTACGGATTTAAAATATTAAACGGCGGTTTCAGTTGATTTGCGGCAATCCGATCTGAAAAGGTCTGCAACACTTGCTGTTTATAGGCCGGAATATCGATCTGCTGATAATCATAAAAACCCTGCTGCTCACGTAGGCCATTGCGCTGCTGTCGCATGTTCTCGGCAATAATTTCTGGCGTGCGATAACGCTCACCAAGCTCTTTTTCCAGATATTGCGAAGCATAATACAGAATATCACCTCCTCCCCAGTCAATGAATTCTAATAAACCCAGTACAGAAAAGCGTAAACCAAATCCGGTCCGAATCGCGATATCAATATCCTCTGCCGAAGCCACACCTTCTTCGACCATCCGCGCCGCTTCGTTCATTGCCAAGGCTTGAATCCGTGGCACGATATAACCGGCTCTGGCATGACACACTACAGGCACTTTGCCAATTGCCTGTAAGAAGCTTTTCAAGGTATTTATTGCCTCATCTGAAGTTTGCTCAGAACGGCTTAACTCAACCAGCGGAATCAGATAGGCAGGATTGAGCCAATGCGCATTCACCACCCGTTCTGGATGAGAAATCATCTGCGCAATATCAGTGACCAGAAAGGTTGAGGTGGTCGATGCAACAATACAAGTCGGTGTAATATATTGATCCAGCCAAGTAAAAATATCTTGTTTGGCTTGCCTGAGCTCGGGTACAGCTTCCATCACCAGATCACAATTTGCCAAGACCGAGATTGCAGCGGTGCGACTTAAAATCTTAATCTGATCCAGAATAAAGACGCTTTGTTCAGATTGAATAAACCGAATACGTTCCAGCAACTGCAATTCTTGTTTTAAGTCGGTTCGGATGTGAGCCTGATATTGCTCAAACTCAGCCTCGGTACGTTGTCGGGCATCGATTAAAGCCACATTTAATCCCGCATAGGCAAAGGCAATTGCAATGGCTTTGCCCATCCGTCCTGCACCCAATACTGCAACCTGTTGAATTGGGTTCATCTTAGGCTCCTTGCTGCAACATTGCTTGCAACTCAGCTTTGCTTTTCTCTGCCAATCCCAGACTCTCAAAAGTCCGCCCGTCCTGATACAAATCCTTGCCTGTGACCGCAGAAGCAATATTCAGTAGTCCTTCCGCTACAGGTGTCGCGACACCCGCCCAACGTCCCACTGATACCAGAAAGGATAGCCCCAGACGCGTATCTTCCAGCATATAACGATGGGTCTGTAAGTTGATGTCCTCACGCCAGTCACCACTATCTGTTAATTTGCCATGCGCCCCACGTCCATACATCCATTCATCGCCTTCACCATCTTTATTGTAGTGATCTGCCAGTGGAAAATGCGGTGCAGAATAACCCAATGCTTCCCGTACACGCATACGCTCTGCGTCAAGCTGATTGGTGACACGACGAATCGACGGTTGTGTCCCTTCATTATGAATATCCCAAGCCTCAAAATGTTCCAGTGGTCCCGCATTCATCAAAATCAACGGTGGATGAATAATCGGCCCTGCATTCATCAAGGCACCGCTGAGGCTGTCTTCGATCGGCTCAACACTTGGATAAGCCTGTTTGAGAACTTGAAATGCCTGTTCAGACAAAACACTTGGAAACACACCCGTCGGTAAACGAGTCGCATAACCACTGACCACAATCTGATTGATCCCATGCTTACGAACCAAATACGGTAAGGTGCCTGTTTCGGCAAAAGCCACTTGAGCGGTGTTACCTGCTTCTCGCATGGCTTTGGCAAATATATAGCTACCAAAGGTCGCTGGTGGTAAATACACTACTTGTCCTGCTTGAAAAAACGCTGCTGCCTGCTGAGCCAAATCCAGATGCGTGGTTGCAGGCAAAGGAATAATGACCAACTCCGCATGCTGAATGGCATGTTCTAAATGATCCGATAGATTAATCTGGCTATTTTCAAAGCCAACACTCACTTCGCGCTCACCCTGAAAATCTTTGATTTTAAGCTCGCCCGTTGCGGCAAGCTGCTGCAACGCTTCTCGATCACGACGCCATAACACCACCTCGTGGCCTTTTTCTGCCATTTCCACCGCTGCTGCATAACATCCGTGTCCACCGCCGAGTACTGTAATTTTCATGTGCGTTCCTGCTGCTTGATTTGTCATTCAGCATAGAACGGTCAGCATAAACGGGCTTATCCAAATGCGCAGGGATTATTCCATTTACGACAGTGTTTCACCCAGTTGTACAGGATTCATTTTTAAGGTGTGTGAAGGCAGACAGCCGAAGCGCTTTTTATACAAAGTAGAGAAATGCCCAAAACTTTGAATGCCATGATCCAGTAAAATATCGGTCACAGTTTGATGTTCCACGGCTTGCTGTAAAGCGGAATGTACCCGTTCCAGACGTTGTTCGCGGATATATTCGACGGGTGTCTGCTGTAGATATTGGCTAAAGCCCTTTTGTAGACTGCGAATCGATACCTCACAATATTGGCTTAATGTCGCTAGCGAAATCGCTTGATGCAGATTGTCCTGAATATACTGCTGCGCTTTTTTGATATAGCCTGGCACAAGCTGCTGACGTTGTGCATTCAATTGCTCACTATAATTATTGGGGATTTTAAGCAAAATCAGCTCAATCAGATATTGAGTAAAACTGGCTGAGATAGAGCTCCAGTTCTGAATATTGTAATAGGCATGACAGAGATAATTCAGCGTTTCTACAATTGAGCTGATCCCTTCCGCAGTACAAGATAAACCGCTATCAAACCAGACTGGTGCCTGACTGGTATGGCCCAGCATTTTAAACAGCTGGGTTTCGATCTCCTGTTTGGACAATTTCAAAATAATATTACGGCAATGCTGATTGGTCACAATCTGCTGTCTGGTATGCGGATGCGTGACTGACATAATGCCTACGGATTGTAGCAGTTGCTGGTTTGCCGCCCCGACCTGACATTGCCCTTCCAGCGTAATCCTGAACAGGTAAAAACGCGAACTGTCATCAATACAGATCACCACGGGTGCACTATATTTCAAATCATACAGCGCCCCATTACCAAAACTAAAACCATTCAAGCGCGTGTTCAGCGGCTCTTGGGTCTCAACATCAAAACGATGCGGGCATAGGTAATGACTGATTTGATCTTTGATGGTCTGGTAATCATTGGACTGAAATAATAAAAATTCATCCAGATAATGCAAATGATCCAGTTTAAATGTCGCGTGCATCACTTCACTCCCTTATTATAGGTTTCGCCAGCAAAGCACAAAGCCCATTACAAAAGAATGGGCTTTGTGCTTGGATTCAGGTCAGATCAAGAAGCATGTTCCTGCTGCATACTGTCGCTAAATGCCTGACAGCCTTTTTTCAATAAAATAAAGGCCAGTACACAAGAAATCGTACCCACAATCGACAAGGACGTGCCAACCATCAATGGATTTTCAAACACTTTATCGGTAATCAATGCCACCAATGTGGTACCAATCCCGACCGCAACCAGATTACTGATCAATAAGAATACTGCCGAGATTTGTGCACGTAACTGATTTGGCGCCAACATTTGCATGGCTGTGGTAGAAATCGGCATCGGAAATGAAGCAAAGAACATTGCAGGCACCAGAAACACCACCGATAGCCATAACTCATTTACCTGAGTAAAGATCATCATCGGAATCACTAAACCGACAATCCCAATCACACCGGTAATCATCGGGGCATCCTTACGGCCTTTCTGAATGAACCAATCATTCAGCCAACCCGCACAAAATACACCTAGAATATTAGCCACCAATAGCACACTCCCCAGCATATAACCTGCTTCAGTCGGGGTTAAACCAAACTTACGCATATAAAATGCAGGCGACCAGCTGATCAGGCAATACAAGGCCATCGCGTAAAAAGTAAAACCTAAATAGTGACATTTGAAGGTACGACCATGCTTTTTAATAAACTTGAATGCATCCTTTATACTGGTCTTTTCAACTTGTCCCTGTGCATTTAGACGCTGACCTTTACGTTGTGGTTCTCTCACGGTGAGTAAAACCAATAGACCAATAAAGACACCAGGTAACCCGACAATAATAAATGCTGCTTGCCATGCCTTAAGTGCACCAAAAACTGGAACCATGATGCTATCCATATTTTTGAGCAAACCAATCACATAGCCACCGACCAGAAAAGCAATCCCTCCACCGACAAAAGAGCCAATTGAATAAACTGCAACAGCGCGTCCAAGCTTATCCTTGCTAAACATATCGCTGAACATTGAATAGGCTGCTGGAGACAATGCAGCCTCACCTACACCAACTCCCATACGACTCAAAAATAGCTGAACAAAGTTCTTACTCAGACCACAAAATGCCGTTGCAATACTCCAAAATACCACCCCGATGGCAATAATTTTTGGACGGGAGAAACGATCTGCCAGATATGCCAATGGTAGGCCCATAAAGGCATAAAACAGGGAAAAGGCTAAACCATGTAATAAACTAAATTGCGTATCTGAAAGCCCGAGATCAGCTTTAATCGGCTCGATCATCAGTGCCAGTATTTGCCGATCAATAAATGAAAAGATATAAGCCAACATGCACAGTAGTACCACATACCATGCATAGAGATTTGATTGAGCTTGTTTCGGCTCAGTAGATTGCGTATCCATTTTGCTTCCTTGTCCATGCCATTTTTCTAATGCGTCTTCTTATTGGAGACAGTGTGACCAGAATCCGTTTCTGCGCTGTCTTCAATAAGGTAAATCATCCTTCTCTATATTTATTATTTTTACATGGAATTTTCCATAATATTTCAGGTATAAAGTTATACCTTTTTTGCGATCTTCGCGACTTAAACGTTTGGATAAATGATTAAAGACTCACTTTTATGATTTAAATATTTGATATGATAAACTTTTTAAAATATGACATCAAAGTTTCCTAAATCGTGAAAAATACGGATCCTCTCTTTATTTTAAAATTATATTGAATTTTACATTTATTTTTGGTTTAAAATAAAGCGAGATACTCAATTTTCAATGGAAATGAATATGGCACTTATCAAAGAACACGCAATCGAAAGCATTCATAGCATGCATGTCTTGATTGAAAAAATTTTTAGTGGCAAACATGCAGAACAAGACCTTGCCCTGCTGATCGACTATTTTGCAGATCATTTTGAAATGGTCGGTGCGGCTGGAAAACGTATTTCACTCGAACAAGTGAAAGATCTATTTGCCAATAATCAAGGCAAAATGCCAGATATCCAGATTGAAATTTATGATGAACAAATCTTGATGCAAAAAGAAGATGCAATTGTTCTGACCTATACCGAAAAACATACCAAAGCGTCTGGCGTACTGATTCGACGTTCTTGTGCGCTAATTGAAGAGATCGATGGCAAAATGTTGTGGAGTTATCTACAAGAAACTTTTTTACCTTAAAGATTGAGCAAACCACACCAAAGCTCTTGTAACAACAGGAGCTTTATTGCTGATTCAAGACCTCTCATTCAGCAACGATTATTTTTTTTTAATCTCCAAAATTTCAATTGCATATCTCTCTGTATCGTACAGTCAGCGCTCTAATTTCACATTTACAAAACGCGAACGGATATACACTCAGATGATTTACATGAACTATAAATACTTAAGGCATTATTCCGCTAAAATCAAAACTGTAAAGTGATGTTTCGGATTACTCCCATCAAAAACATATTTTCTCCTCAAGTATGATATAGACTCGCTGCTCAGATTAAGCAAAATTAACTTAGTCACTCAATAAAGAAAGACAGGATAAATCGTTTTATGGAAAAACCTATCGAATGCCCTAAATGTGGTTCAACAGAAATTGAAACCCGTAATCATGACAAATTATTGAGAACTACAGGCGGTGTATTACTGACAGCCGCAGGTACGACTGCGGGCACAGTCGGTGGTGCTGCAGGTGGTGCATCCATTGGTGCAGCAATTGGTACGGTTGCTGGCCCTTTAGGTGTGATTGTCGGTGGTACGGTAGGCACTTTTGTCGGTGCAATTAGTGCAGGAATCACGGGTGGTGTAGTTGGCAATATATTTGGGAAAAAAGCCGGTATCATGGTCGACAAGAATATTTTTCAGGACTATCGCTGTCTGAAATGCAAATATCGTTTTAAACAAAAGAAATAAACCTAACCCTTTTCAAAATCAGGTCTGGAAAATACGTTTTTTCAGATCCTTTCTCAAAATCTCAATACATCATTTTCCTTCATCAGAATCGCTTCAAATATACAAAATCGATTGAGCAACTATTTATGAGATCAAAAAAAATCCCAAACTCTTGGGGAAGAGAATGGGACTACGATATTAACTATCGCTAATAATGTTATTTATATCACAACCCTAATATAAAAACACATACTGAGTCACAAAAATAATACATAACTGTCTACCCACCCTTATATTCTTTAGTTCTTAAAAATTATCCTTTTATTTTGGCGCAAAATATCAAGTAACATGGCGGTTTAGATCAAGCCGACCCAGCAATTTTTCTTGAAGATAGAACGATTCCCAAAGCAAGGAATTCGTCATGAATAAAAAAATCAACCCGCCAGCACTTCCGCTTGATATTCAGTTTGATTCAGGTGGTATGCAATGCAGTGCTTATCTATATCGTCCTGATAACCAAATCCCTTCACCGATTATCGTTATGGCACATGGTCTGGGTGGCACACGTAAAATGCGTTTGACCGCCTTTGCTGAACGTTTTGTGGCTGCTGGATATGCCTGTCTGGTTTTTGATTATCGCCATTTTGGTGACAGTGAAGGCTATCCTAGACAATTGTTGGATATTGACCTTCAACTAGAGGACTGGCAGGCAGCGATCAACTTCGCTCAGCAATTATCCAATATCGATCCAAGCAAAATTATTCTTTGGGGTTCTTCTTTTTCTGGAGGGCATGTACTCGCCACAGCAGCCAACAATCCAAATATCCGTGCTGTGATTTCGCAATGCCCCTTCACCGATGGCCTCGCGTCTAGTCTGGTTATGCGTCCGCTGACTTCATTCAAACTCACGACTTTGGCACTGCGCGACCGTATCGGTGCAGCCTTCGGGCATGCTCCCCTCATGGTTGCCCTCTCTGCTGCTCCAGGCGAAACAGCTTTAATGAATGCTCATGACGCCCATTCGGGCTCCTCAGCATTGAGTCAATATGATCCAGATTATAAGAATTATGTAGCGGCTCGCTTTGCACTGGATATTATCCGTTATTTCCCCGGTCACCAAACACCCAAAATCCAAGCACCCGTTCTTTTCTGTGTCTGCGAGGATGATAGTGTTGCGCCGTCAAAAGCCACCTTACGCCACGCCAATCGAACCCCGCACAAAGAAATTAAACGCTATGACTATGGCCATTTCGACATTTATCTCGGTGCCGCCTTTGAACATGTTATTCAGGATCAAATTGACTTCCTTAAACGCATCGTTCCAGTTCCCCACTCAACCCTAGGATAGGAGCAATAATAATGGCGAAATATAATTTAAAAGATAAAGTTGTGGTGATCACAGGTTCAACAGGTGGTCTAGGAAGCGCCGTAGCCAAAGCCTTAAGTCTTAAAGGTGCAAAACTCGCCTTGCTCGATTTAAATGCAGAACTCACCGAACAACAAGCCAATGCCTTAGGTGGGTCTAAGTTAGCCGCAGGCTGGTCTGTCGATGTCCGTTCACTGGCAAGTCTGGAGCAGGCCATGCGTCATGTGGTTGAGCACTTTGGTAAAATTGATGTGGTGATTGCCAATGCGGGCATCGGTTCGCCCGAATCTCTGCAACATATGGCCCCTGAGACTTTTGAACGAACCATTGATATCAATCTGGTTGGAGTATTCCGCACGTTTCGTGCTGCAATTCCTTATGTTAAACAAACACAAGGATATTTACTGGCGATTTCCTCAATGGCTGCATTTGTCCATTCGCCTTTAAATACGCATTACACGTCAAGCAAAGCTGGGGTCTGGGCCTTATGTGATAGCCTGCGTCTGGAATTAAAAGCTGACAATATTGGTGTGGGAAGCTTTCATCCAACATTCTTTCAGACCCCGCTGATGGATGCGGTTCAAGCCAATCCAGCCGGTAAAGCGGTATGGAATGGCAATACGGGGATCTGGAAATACGTGCCCATTGAGACCGTTGTGGCAGACTTGGTCACAGGCATTGAACAACGCAAAAGCCTGATTATCGTTCCAAAGAATAATAAGCTGGTTGCATTGGCACCAGGTTTATTGCGTCAGTTGGTTGAGTGGATCGGATTCAATCGCAAAGGGCTTGAACAGACCATGCAATTGTCCGAACGGAAAAAAGAATAAATATTAAATGATGGTCTGAATCTGTAAGTCGTCCCGATATTGTTGGGGCGACTGACCGGACCACTGTTTGAATGCGCGGGTAAAAGGACTATGCTCTGAATAACCGAGTAGCAATGCAATGTCGATAACGTGCAGTCTTGGGTCTCTTAGATAGGATTTAGCCAACTCATAACGCACCAGATTTAGTTCTTTTCGAAAATTGGTGCCGACTTCAATTAAACGGCGTTGTAATGTACGACGTGATAGATACAGTCGCTGTGACAGTTGCGCAATATCTGGTTCACCTTGATGAAGTAAATAAGCGATTTGTTTGCGCACCAGTTCTACAATTTCTTCAACCTGAGGTAAATTGGCCAGTTGCTGATCAGCATGTTTGTCCAGAATTGCCACTAAAGCCACATCAGGGCTTTTTAAAGGCAGCTTTAACATCTCCAGATCAAAACGGATCAGTGGAACTGGCTGCTCAAACAGAACTGGGCAACCAAAATAGGCTTCATAAGGTGTAATGTCTGCAGGCTGCTCATGGATAAAATGTACCGCTTGTAAGGTATCTTTACCACGAATCAAACTACGGCCAAACTGCACCATTACAGTACGGCCCGTTTCATCCACCAGTCCACCTGCTTGATATTCTTCAATATCCCAGCTCAACTCAACACAGTCTGATAATATTTGAATTTGGGCAGGCACCACATCAAAAATAAGTCGCTGATAGCGCTCGAAGCGCTGTATCGCAGAAAAGAAATTGTCACAGGCAGACAATACTGCACCTAAAATTCCGAGATGCCTTGCGCTAATGGTTTGCCCGACATGCAAACCAATTAAAGGATCATTAAGATAGCTTTTAGCAATATTAAGCAGGGATTCCCAATGTTCAATCGCCACTCCAGCGAATGCATTCGGATCAGGTACAGGCCAAGCTTCACCCAATATCTGCTCAGGATCATGTCCTTGTGCTTCCAGATATTCAAATAATAATTGAACATAAGTTTCTGGAATCATTCTTCGATGTAATGGCTTCGCCAATCCCTGCATCTCTTGTCGTTTTAGTGTGGCGTAAAGTATCAAGTAGTTGCTCAAAGACTGTCAAGCTGAATCAAAGCCATTGATAAAAGTTAAGAAATCATTCATGCCCTCTCAATCTGTTTAAAGAATGAAAATAAACCTGAGGTCCATCATCCATCAGCAAATGCAGGATTACTGTATTCCGCTTCCCTTTGGCACTTGCATGGGACTTTCATAGGTGGTTTGAGCAATCGGTGACACTCGCCAAATCACATCCCCAACATCGTCAGCCACCAATAGCGCACCTGAAAAATCTATGGCAACCCCAACAGGTCGGCCATAGGCTTGGTCTTTATCACTTAAAAAGCCCGTCAACACATCTTGTGGTTCTCCAGCAGGTTGACCACTTCTAAACGGTACAAAAATCACCTTATAGCCACTATGCGGTTTACGATTCCATGAACCATGCTGACCAATGAATGCACCACCTCGATATTGCGGCATTAATTCCGTTGCATAAAAAGCCAAACCTAAAGATGCAGTATGATTTCCCAAGGCATAATCAGGTTTAAGCGCACGAGCGACCATCTCGGGATTTTGTGGTTTTACCCGTGTGTCGAGATGTTGACCATAATAACTATACGGCCAACCATAAAATGCGCCATCTTTCACCGAGGTCATATAGTCAGGCACTAAATCACTGCCTAATTCATCACGCTCATTCACCACTGTCCAAAGTTGACCACCTTGAGGCTGCCAGCCCATGCCATTCGGGTTTCTGAGCCCTGTCGCAAAAGGCCGTGCTTTGCCTGAGACAATATCAAACTCCATAATTTGCGCTCGGCCAGTTTCTTGATCTAAGCCATTTTCAGCCGCATTACTATTGGAGCCGACCGTAATGTAGAGCTTTGTCCCTGCAGGATTTGCAATTACATTCTTGGTCCAATGATGATTGAGTCTGCCCGCAGGTAGGTCCAAAACTTTGCTGCCCTGTGCCGTAATTTTCGTTGCTCCTTCTTGATAAGGATAACGCATGAGTGCATCCGTATTAGCCACGTAAAGCGTATTACCGACCAAAGCCATACCAAAGGGCGAATTTAGATTTTCCAAAAAAATGCTATTTTTATCTGCAATCCCATCGCCATTGGTATCACGCAATAAACGTATCCGATTGGCACTCGGAAATGATGCCCCTGCGCGTTGCATCACCATTTTCATAATCCTTCCACGGATACCTTTAGTATCCTCTGGCTTAGGAGGCGCATCGGTTTCAGCCACTAACACATCGCCATTTGGTAACACATAAAGCCAACGTGGATGATCAAGTCCTTGGGCAAAAGGCTGAACTTTTAAACCTTGTGCAGGCGTAGGCATCCTACCTTTAGGCCAGCCTTTTGCTGGGGCAATATTAACGGTAGGGATTAAACTCGACTGCGGTTTCGGCAATATCGGTTGAGAACCATAACTGGCGGTAATCGGATATTGAGATGAGGTTGTACAACCTGAGATCATCAGCACAATACTGGAACCAAGAATAGAATAGATAAATCGAATCAACATAATGAATCTTCCTGTTTATTTTTATCACTCTCACCAGAATAATTCGATGTATGATAGAGAAATAGCGCATTTAATTAACAGATTGTCTCTAATGTAAATCAACAGTGAGATGTAGCTTCACTACTCCCCCTTAATTTATCATCATCAGATGATAGAGGAAAAAATATCAATATTATTTTAAGACCATTGCAATATGCAGAAATCGACCTGATCTGGCAACAGATTAGTCGACGTGAACTCATCACGCAAAACTATGTAAAACAGTCCTTACAATTAGAAGACTGTTTCTATGATGTACAGCAATGGGATGATGACCATCTACACGATGACCCGCCCAAATTAAAACAGCTATATCAGCAGAAAGCTGAGTTTATTGGTGCCTTTGATTCAAAGGAAAAACTACTGGGGATCTCTGTAGTGTCAAGTCAAATCATTCAAGATTATCCTGATGCTAAACTTTTGCATTATTTTTATGTCGATGCCGATCATCAAGGTCAAGGGATTGGTACAAAGCTCATGCAAGCAGCCAAAATATCTGCGAGCAGATTAGGGGCAAAATCTCTGTATATTTCAGCGACACCGAGCAAAAGAACCGTCGATTTTTATTTAAAGCACGGCGCTCAACTTTTAGACCATCCAGATCAACAATTATGGCAATTGGAGCCTGAAGATATTCATTTGCTTTGTGAACTTTAAGATTCAAACCCATTAGAAGTCAGCTATCATTAAAATATTACTAGAAGCTCTAACCCGAATAATCGCGTTTTTCATTATCATAATATCGTCCTGCTTTATTGTTATTCTAAATGAATTCGATAATGATCAATCAAAACAAGAGGTCGGAACCTCTTGTTTTATCTATGCATTCTAATTTTGAATATTAGTGATTATAACGCAACCATGGGGTACTATTATTTTCATCAATCACCCAAACAGAGGTTGAATTTGGATCTGAAACATCAGTAATGTCCCAGCCTGCAAAGGTCTGGATTTGTTGCAGTTCAGCCGTGGTTTTTCCATATCCTCCAGCACTTTGGCTTTGTCCAGAGGTCTCTTTATTCCAATAACTATTTTTAGCAATAGAGATTCCATTACTATTGCCAATCAGCCCACCTGTAGCGGTTGTCCCACTCACCAAACCCGAAGAAAAACTATTCTCAACACTTGCTAGATAATTTGAAGTTGTGCCACCTAATAATCCACCAGTCGAATACCCTCCTGTTACATTACCCAGCGCATAAGTATTTACAAGGCTTCCCCCTTGCATGTTTCCAGCCAAACCTCCAGTATATTGATATCCTGTGACTGCTCCACTGGCATAACTGGAAGCGACCTCGCCCGAAAAATTTAAACCAATCAATCCACCTACATTTTTATTGCCTTCAACTTTTCCTAACGCATAAGTATCACGTATCTCCCCCCCAGTAACCCATTTTTCATTAGAACCCGCTAGACCACCAACATTCTCTTGTCCTTTTACGTCTCCTATCGCATAACTGTCTTTGATTGTCTGGCTATTTTTTCCAACCAGTCCTCCAACATAATTTATACCGTTTACAAGACCTGTAGCTGAGCTGGTGGTAATTTCAGTCCCATTAAAACCCACTAGGCCACCTACATAGTTTGTTCCATTCACTTGGCCCTGAGCTGAACTTCCTCTAATAATACTTTCTGATAAATTATTGCCGACTAGACCACCTGTATACTCGGTTCCAGTGACATGACCCGATGCATAACTATTTTCAATTTCAGTTTTATGCTGCGTGCTAGGGAAACTATTACTGATTGAACCAACCAACCCCCCCGTCTTGGAAGTACCATTCACAGTTCCAGTCGCATGGCTGTTTTTAACCTTAACCGCACCGTTAATAGAAGCAATAAGTCCACCTGTGGAGGCTAGATAAGTACTATCATAAGCATTTACATTACCCGTGGCGTAACTTTGCTCAATGGTTGCAATAGAATCTATATCACGGCTAGGATTATTATAAGAAGCCTCAAGACCAGCAAATCCAATTAATCCACCTACTTGAGCTTTGCCGTCCAGATTGCCTGTTGCATAACTTTGATAAATTTTAGTATTTCCCTGTGCATATCTTAATGAGCCAACCAGTCCTCCCAAATGTTCAACATTGCCCCATATATTTCCTGTTGCATAGCTGCGAATAATGTCATTATTGACCTGCTCACCAACTAAACCGCCTACTCCATATGAACCGACACTTTGCGAATCAATACTACCGGTAGCATAGCTATCTTTGATCAGACTGAAACTTTGACCAATTAGACCCCCGATATTGGCCCCATTAACTGAAGGTGCAACATTAGAAACTTTAATGTTTCCAGTCGCATAAGAATTTAAAACTGATGCTGCAGTTTGCTGGTTACTGGTATTCCTGTCACCACTCTTACCAATGAGCCCTCCTACTTTTGATAATCCCTCTATAGAATTCGAACTAAAGACATTTTTAACCACTCCCGATTTTTGGAAACCGATCAGACCTCCGACATTACTGGTGCCCTTGATTGAACCATTGATGGTTCCAATATCTCGGATCATATTGGTTGTGGCACCAAATAACCCTACCGAATGATAGCTAAAACTTGCAGGTAATTCTGTCGGCAATGTCAGGAGTAACTGATCAGGCCGATTGATATGAAGCCCCGTAACAGAATGTCCTAAACCATGAAAATTTCCAGTAAATGGTTGATCGATAACACCTTGAGAAATGCTCATTCCACCAGGCGCATTGGGATCTTTGTTTATCGTTACTGTTTCAATATAATCACCGATAGGGTTGAACCCCTTACCATTATCCCAGTTTACGGTATCTGAGGCGTCAATATTACTGCCAAGAACATAATTACCGGTGAGATTATTTTGCATGCCCTGTAAGGTATTACTACTTGTATCTCCTTCCACCCCTAACTCATTAATCACAATATACGATATATCATTGATCACTAAATTGGATGACGTACCACTAATATTAATTTTGGCACCATTATTTAAGTTGTAATCTGAACCTGCCCCATAGTTCATGGCAAGTTTGGCTTTATCCCCACTTAAGTCCAAATCACTATTAAAGTTAATATCTTTGTTTGCGGTTAGTGTCAGTGCAGTATTGGTATTCCAACTGGTTGCGTCATTGATATTAATATTGCCTTGACCTTCTGCTGTACCCATCGCATTCAAAGTGACATTGCCTTTATTTAAAGCATCACCCAAAGTGGTACTGCTGACACTACCACCAAAGAAATCGACATCGATATTTTTAGCTTTCAGTTCCCAGCCACTGGTGGTCGGCGGTAAGCTGCTGGTACTATTTCGCTGTGTCGTGATATTGGTACCAGAATTGATGTTTACCTCTGCCGCAGAAGTTT
>Ga0209958_1000965_pt1 | contig 29647 bp, 28 predicted proteins | sample ThiBio_inoc_plan_FD_183942 | JGI IMG/M metagenome (GOLD analysis project Ga0209958, IMG submission 183942) | Wastewater bioreactor microbial communities from Cape Town, South Africa - Thiocy_inoc_plan (SPAdes) | ecosystem: Engineered > Bioremediation > Thiocyanate > Unclassified | place: South...
ATGGCAGCGCTGCAGCAGCCAGGCATTGAGTTCTGTGAGCGAAGGAAACGCCGGCGCTGATTGCCACAGGCGGTGGCGGGCATCGCGCACGTTCTTCTCGATCTGCCCCTTCTCCCAGCCCGCTGCCGGGTTGCAGAACTCGGGCTCGAACAGGAAGTGGCTGACCATGGCGCCAAAGCGCGCGTTGACATCGCGCTTCTTGCCCTTGTGCACCCGATCCACCGCGGTGCGCATGTTGTCGTAGATGCCCCGCCGGGGCACGCCGCCGAGCACCTCGAAGGCGTGGTTGTGGGCGTCGAACAGCATCTCGTGCGTCTGCAGCGGGTAGGCGCGCAGGTAGAACGCGCGACTGTGGCTGAGCTTGAAGTGCGCCACCTGCAGCTTGGTGCGGGTGCCGGCGATCACCGCCCAGTCCTCGCTCCAGTCGAACTGGAACGCCTCGCCGGGCTCGAAGCTCAGCGGCACGAAGGTGCCACGCCCGGTGATCTGCTGCTCGATCTGGCGCTGCGCATGCCAGGCCCGTGCAAAGGCAGCCACGCGGTTGTACGAGCCGCTGTAGCCCAGGGCCTGCAGATCAGCGCACATCTGCTTGAGGGTGCGCCGCTGCTTGCGCGAGCGTGTGGACTCGGTCTTGAGCCAGGCGGCCAGCTTGGCGGCAAAGGGATCGAGCTTGCTCACGCTGCGCCGCCCGGCGTAGCGGGGTTCGACCGTCTCGGCGCGCAGGTACTTGCGAATCGTGTTGCGAGACAGGCCGCTGCGGCGGGAGATCTCGCGGATGGACAACTGCTCTCGCAGCGCCCACCGCCTGATGACACTCAGTGTTGCCACGTCTATCACTCCTCATCTCCTGCTGCACACAAAGCAGCAGGCTAGGGTTAGTACGTGGGTCAGTTCTGGATGGAAATCCCCTGACTTACTGGGTCACTTCTAGGTGGAAATCAACAGTGCCGACCTGATGCTGTGCCTGGCGCAGGCCTTCGTGCCGCCACCGGCCGAGTGGAGCGTGTGCGATTGGGGGCAGCCCCTCGTGGAAGATCTCTGCGAACTCGGCCAGGCGTTGGCGCTTGACGTCTCATCCATACGAGCCGCGGTGGCCGACGCTTATCGGCTTTGGGTGGAGCATGCCCGGTCTGCGGAGGGTACAGCCGATGTTTGGCTGGTCGAGTACGCACGGCTGTTCCTTGTGCCACCTGTGCCCGTTGCGCTCAACACCAGTGCCTACCTCGAAGGAGCCCTGGCCGGCAGCAGCACGCAGATGATCGCCTCTTGCTATGGCGTGGCGGGCTTCGAGCCCAGCGGTCGCCTGCACGATCTGCCCGACCACGTGGCGATGCAGTTGGAGTTTCTGGGCAAGCTCTACGAGCGCGCGGCCCGAGGTGATGCGGACGCCTTGGGCATGGCAGAGGAGTTCATTGAAGAGTTCCTCAGCGCCTGGATCGGCCCGCTGTGCCAGGCATGCCAGGTGGCGGCGGGGCGGGTTCCTTCCGCGCAGGTCTACTACGAACTGGCGATGCTGCTGAAGCACGCCGTCGGCCGCTGAACAGCAGGCACCCCACAGCGCGGAGGCCTCATGGGTTTTCACACTTCTGATCCGTTCTTGAAATCAAGCCGTGAAGACGCGGCGCTCGTGGGCTCGACTCCAGCTTGGCTCAAGGACGCGGACCATCGGCAGGCGCTGGCTGGACTGCTGTCCCGCTACTCGACGGGGCCGCGCTGGTTGACCGAACCGGCGCCGGATCACCAGGCGCTGCAGCAGGCCATCGCTTGCGCGCTGCGGGCTCCTGATCATGGCCAATTGGTGCCCTGGCGGGCGGTGCTGATCGAGCGCGATCAGCGCGAGGCGCTCGGAGAGTGCTTTGCGCGGTTCGCGCGGGATGTAGGCAAATCCGAAGAAGACGTGGAGCGCGAACGAGAACGCGCTCACAAGGGCCCTGTGCTCGTGGCATGGGTTGCGCGCATCACCCCCGGCATTGCCGAGGTACCCGAGCACGAGCAGTGGATCACCGTCGGTGGCGCCTTGACCAATTTCCTCAACGCCTTGCACCTCATGGGCTATGGCGCCAAGACGCTCAGCGGACGCAAATGCACGCATCCGGCGGTGAGCGAGGCGTTCTGCAGCCCAGGGGAACGCCTGGTGGCTTTCGTGGGCGTCGGCACGGCATCTCGAAGGGCCGCGCCTCGCTCAATGGACCGGGTCGACAACGTGCTCTCTCCCTGGGCGCGCGCTCCCATGACCGGATCGCCTGGCGAGGCGCATGCCTTTCCTTAGGGTCGTTTGATCGCGCTGTATTGCCCACCCGTACGCAGTACCAGCTTCACGTCTTCCTTTCCACGGTTGCGCCAGAACCAGCCATGGTTGCCAGTGAAAGCCGCCACGAGATCACCCTCGTCGGCGGGCACGCCGCGTCCCTTGACGTAGCTGATGGAGCGCCCCGGACCATCACCGTGGGTGTCGTAGTTGACGACGCCGCCTTCGACCGTCCAGGCGAACGAGGCCTTCTCGCCTTCCTTCATCACCAGCTTGATCTCGATGCCCTCGCCGGGCTTGAGCGACGCCGTCAGCTCGTCGCGCCAGCCCGATGGCGCGCCGGTGCCCATTGCCGGCGTGGTGGCCACGGGCGCGGTGGCTGGCGGCGTGGCGCCCTCGGCCCGAGGCATTGGCGCGGAGGGTGCCGACTCCTCGTGTCCATGTGCTTGGCCGCTCGCGTGCTGACGTGTGTGTTCGTCTTCGCGCTGCCGGGCCGCCGCCGCCGCGTCCGCCGCGGCTTCTCTGGCCAGATCGGCCTTGATCTCGCCCATCTCGGTCAGGCCCAGCACGCGGCCGATGCCGGTCCAGTCCTTACCGTACTCGGCGGGGAACACGACGGTGACGAGCAAAACGATGGCGACGACGGCCGCGATGACGGTGGAGCGCAGCAGCTGTTGCGAAGAAGGCAGCTCGGCGCGGGAAGGAACGTTGCTGTTGTACATGGTGATCGGTGAAATGAGGTTCAGACGTGGAAGACGACGTAGCCCGCCAGTTGCATGCCCACCAGCACAAAGCCGGCGCACATCATGGCAACGTTGGCGGTGTAGGCGTGGCGAACGAAGCCGGCGGTGCGGCGCCAGTAGCCCATGCCGACCAGGATGACGGCGAGCGCCAGCAACTGGCCGAGCTCCACGCCCACGTTGAAGGCCAGCAGGTTGGGCACCAGGCCATCTGAGGAGATTTCGTATTCGAGGATCTTGGTCGCGAGGCCGAAACCGTGGAACAGACCGAAGACCAGGGTCGCCACCCGGGTGTTCGGCTGCACACCGAACCAGCGCTGGAAGGCGCCGAGGTTGTCGAGCGCCTTGTAGACCACCGAGAGCCCGATGACCGCGTCGATCAGGAAGGCGTTGATCTCGACGTTGAAGTACACGCCCAGGACCATGGTGGTGGAGTGGCCGATGGCGAACAGGCTCACGTAGAGCCCGATGTCCTTCAGCCGGTAGAGAAAGAAGATGACGCCGAACAGGAACAGGATGTGGTCGTAGCCGGTCATCATGTGCTTGGCGCCCAGGTAGACAAAGGGCAGCAACTTGACGCCCGAGATCTCCTGGATGTAGCCCTTGTCGCCCAGGGTGACCCCGTGGGCCAGGGCGTCGGTGGCGCCCAGCAGCAATGTCACAAGCAATGCAATGGGAAGCCAGAAGGCGATGCGCCAGCGCGATGCCCAGGGGACATGCGCCAGCTGCGACTCGAAGAGGCTGAGCATGGAAACTCCAAAACGGGATATGAGAGACGCGCCGTTGCCTGAAGGCATCCAGGCGTGTTGGGAGCGGCGCAAACGGCGGAAGTGTTCAGGCCGTTTTGGGTGGACGGTCCAGCCGATGTGTCATCAGCCGGTCGATCCAGGCACGGGTCCGGGGCCTCCAAGGGGGCGCCGCAGACATTCCCAGGCCCGACATGGCCGGCAGGGCATGGGCCTTGTCGTGAGAATGGTCCGAGCCCAGGTGGGTGTGGGATGCACCCTCGTAAGCGGCGAGCGGGTCGCCCTCATGCGGATGACCGTGCGAATCGTCTTGTTCCGCTTGGGCAATCTGGATGGCGTCCAGCGGGGCCAGCGCATGCGTCTGCAGTACCCCCAGCGACGACAGGAGGGTGCCAAACAGGATGATCAGCAGGACACAAGCGCGCATGCTGCGGCCCAGCCATGGCGGGCGCGGAGCGTCGGGGTGCGCAGAGGATTTCACGGTTGGTCGGTGCGGAGACGGCCTGCGTATAGTAACCTGGGGGGGAGGATAGGAGTCGACATGAAACACGCCCACACACATGAGACGCATCCGGCCGTGGTCAAGCGCCTTCGCCGCGCGCACGGCCACCTCAACAGCGTGATCGAAATGATCGAGCAGGGGCGCGAATGCCTGGACATCGCGCAGCAGTTGCAGGCCGTTGAGAAAGCCATCACCCAGGCCAAAAAGACACTGGTGCAGGATCACATCGACCATTGCCTCGCGCACGCGCTCGATGGGGCGAGGCGTTCGGGCCCGTCCATGGCCTCGCTGGACGAGTTCAAGCAGATCACCCGCTACCTCTGAGCCGTCAACGGGGGCAAGCGCCATGCTGGACATCCTTCGGCACCGCACCTACCGTCACCTGTTCGCAGCCCAGGTGATCGCGCTGCTGGGCACGGGCCTGGCCACCGTGGCGCTGGGGTTGCTGGCCTTCGATCTGGCCGGCCAGAACGCGGGCATGGTGCTGGGCACGGCGTTGGCCATCAAGATGGTCGCCTACGTGGGGGTAGCGCCCGTGGCCGCGCTGGCCCAGAGCCTGCCGCGGCGCGCGGTGCTGGTCTGCCTGGATCTGGTGCGCGCTGCCGTGGCCCTGGCCTTGCCCTTCGTGAGCCAGGTCTGGCAGATCTACGTTCTGATTTTTGTTCTGCAGGCCGCGTCGGCGGCGTTCACACCCACTTTCCAGGCCGCTATCCCTGACGTGCTGCCCGACGAGCACGACTACACCAAGGCGCTCTCGCTGTCACGCCTCGCGTACGACATGGAGAGTCTGCTGAGTCCCATGCTGGCAGCGGCGCTGCTCACGGTGGTCGGCTATCACGATCTGTTCGCCGGCACGGTGCTGGGCTTCATGGCCTCGGCACTGCTGGTCGTCTCTGTCGTTCTGCCTGCGCAGCCGACCGCCGAGCGACGTGGCATCTACGACCGCACCACGCGCGGGCTGCGCATCTACCTGGCCACGCCGCGTTTGCGCGGCCTGCTCGCCCTGAGCGCCGCGGTGGCCGCGGCCGGCTCCATGGTGTTCGTCAACACCGTGGTGCTGGTGCAGGCCCAATGGGGTCTACCGCAGAACGCGCTGGCGCTGGCCCTGGCCGCGTTCGGGGCGGGCTCAATGGTGGCGGCGCTCGTACTCCCTCGCTTGCTCGATCGCTGGCCCGATCGGGCGGTGATGCTGTGGGCAGTGGTGCTGCTCAGCTGTGTCCTGCTGCTGGGCAGCCAGGTCGCCGGGTATGCCGGCTTGCTGCCGTTGTGGTTCGTGACCGGCCTGGCGTACTCGATGGCCCAGACGCCCTCAGGCCGGTTGTTGCGCCGGTCCTCCCACCCCGCGGATCGCCCCGCGCTGTTTGCCGCCCAGTTCGCCTTGTCGCATGCCTGCTGGCTGGTGTTTTATCCCCTGGCGGGATGGGCGGGCTCGCATTGGGGCACCTCGGCCACCTTTGTCCTGCTGGGCGTGGCCGCAGCCCTGGCGTGTCTGGTCGCGCTGCGCGTATGGCCTCGCGAAGACCCTGCCACCCTCGAACACGAGCACGCCGAACTGCCGCCTGACCATCCCCATCTGCGCCATGGCCACCGGGCCGGCGAAGCACGCCACGCCCACCCCTTCTGGATCGATGACCAGCACAGGCGCTGGCCAAGGTCCGGTCATTGAGAGGCGTTGGTGGGCGCTGCCACCACGGCTTACTTCACCACCTTGAGGCTGGTGATCAGCATCTGGCCTTTTTCGTTCTTGACAGTGAACTGGACCTTGTCGCCCGCATTGACATTGCTCAGTAGCGACTTGTCGGTCGCCGTAAAAACCATCGTCATGGGCGGCATGTCCAGGTTCTTGATTTCTCCATGCTTGATGGTGATCTTGCCGGTCTCCTGGTCGACCCGACGAACCTCACCATCGGTCATGGGCATCTCTTGTTGAGACGCCGGCTTTCCATGGTCCATCGGCTTGGAATGATCCATCTGAGCGATGGCTGGTGAAAGTATCGCCAGCGACAGCCCAGCGGCCGTGATCAGTTGAATGATCTTCTTCATGTGAGGCTCCTTTTAGACAGTGTTCAATGGGTCGCTCAGGCGCTCACTTGGAGACAACCTTGATCTTGCCGACCATGCCCGCTTCATAGTGACCAGGCAGCAGGCACGCGAAATCGAACTCGCCAACCCTGTTGAAGGTCCACACGATCTCGCCGCGCTTTCCTGGTGCGACGTGTGCCATGTACGGCTCATCGTGTTCCATGCCCGGGAACTTCTTCATGAGTGCAGCGTGTTCATCGAGCTCGGGCTTGGTGCCGAGAACGAACTCATGCATGACCTTGCCGTTGTTCATGTGGACAAAGCGGACCGTTTCCCCTTGGCGGATCTCGAGGCGATCCGGGGTGAAGCGCATGGCATCGGTCATCCCGATCTCGATGGTGCGCGTGACCTTCTTCTGATCTCCGGCGATGCCCCATGCCTTTTGCTCGAGCTTGACCGGGCCGGCGGGTTTGCCGTGGGTTTCGTTCCCGTGTGCGGCGGCGAGGGAAGCGGTGGCGACCAACAAGCCGGTTGCAATGGTGTTTCGAATCTTCAAGTGAATGCTCCTTGGTGGATGGGCAAAGGCTGACGTACGGACGCGAATATCAGTGATGGCCCTTGTGTCCATTGGGCTTGACGGCGGTGGCGTCGGCCGGGGTGGTCGACAAGGCTGGCGATGCCCGCGACGGCGCGGGCGCTGCTCCCGACCATTCGTAGGCGACCGTGCCTTGCGGGAATTTGTAGGGGCCCGGGTCCTTGTAGTCGCCGGGCTTCTGGTCCTTGCGCACCTTGAACACGCTGAACATGCCGCCCATCTCGATGGGGCCGAACTGGCCGGTGCCGGTCATCATCGGCGCGGTGTTGTCGGGCAGGGGCATCTGCATCTCGCCCATGTCGGCCATGCCGCGCTCGCCCATCACCATGTAGTCGGGCGCCACGCGCTGCAGCTTGTTCACCAGCCCGCGGTGGTCCACGCCGATCATGGTGGGCACGTCGTGGCCCATGGCGTTCATGGTGTGGTGGCTCTTGTGGCAGTGGAAGGCCCAGTCGCCTTCCTCGTCGGCGATCAGTTCGATCTGGCGCATCTGGCCGACGGCCACGTCGGTGGTCACCTCGTACCAGCGGGTGGCGGGCGGGGTGGGGCCGCCATCGGTGCCGGTCACCAGGAACTCGTGCCCGTGCAGGTGGATGGGGTGGTTGGTCATGGTGAGGTTGCCCACGCGGATGCGCACGCGGTCGTTGAGGCGCACGTTCAGGGTGTCGATGCCCGGGAAGATGCGGCTGTTCCAGCTCCAGATGTTGAAGTCGGTCATGGTGGCAACCTTGGGCGTCTTGCTGCCGGGCTCGACGTCGAAGGCGTTGAGCAGAAAGCAGAAGTCGCGGTCGACCTCGCTGATGTGCGGGTGCTTGCCCTTGGGGTGCGTGACCCAGAAACCCATCATGCCCATGGCCATCTGCACCATTTCGTCGGCGTGCGGGTGGTACATGAAGGTGCCGGGGCGGCGCGCCTCGAACTCGTAGACGAAGGTCTTGCCCGCCGGAATGGCCGGCTGGTTGAGGCCGCCCACGCCGTCCATGCCACTGGGCAGGCGCTGGCCGTGCCAGTGGATGGTGGTGTGCTCGGGCAGCTTGTTCGTGACGAAGATGCGCACGCGATCGCCTTCGACGACCTCGATAGTAGGCCCCGGGCTCTGGCCGTTGTAGCCCCACATGTTCACCTTGAAGCCGGGCGACATCTCGCGCACCACGGGCTCGGCGACCAGGTGGAATTCCTTGACGCCGTTGTTCATGCGCCAGGGCAGGCTCCAGCCGTTGAGCGTTACCACGGGGTTGTAGGGGCGGCCGGAGTTCGGCACCAGCGGCGGCGCGGTATCGACAGAGTTCTGAATGACAGGCTCAGGGAGTGCGGCCATGGCCACACGAGAAACGGCCAGACCGGCCACGGCGCTGGCGGCACCTGCAAAGAATTGGCGACGATTGCTCATGTTGTGTACGGATGGAGTTGTTCAATTACCTGCCGCGCTGGCGTCAGCGCCGGAAGGGCTTCCCGGGGTAACAAACGATTGGGGCTCGCCGCCCTGGAGTACCCACAACAGGTCTGTTTCCGCCACCCAGTAGTCGCGAATGGCGTCGATGGTCTCGCGCTGTGCCTGGGCGCGGCCCTGCACTTCGGTCAGCAGCTCCCACACGCTCTTTAGCATGCCGTTGTACTGAAGCACGCTCTCGTCGACGATGAGGTTGCGCTGGGCCATGACATCGTTGCGATAACTCTGGGCCACATCCAGTGCCGTGAGGTAAGCGCCTCGTGCCAGATCGAAGTTGATGCGCGTCTTGGTCTGATTGAACACGGGCAACTGCGCGGTGATCTCTTGCAGCTCGGCCGTCAGGCGGTCACTCGCAATGGATTCTTTGGGCAGATCAGGCAGGGAGTCCGGGAGCTGCAGGCTCTGGTGGATGCCGTTGAAACCCAGCAGCTTGATCAGCGCCTGCTCGGCTTGTGCCGCTGCGAGGCGGGCTTGTTGATAAGCCCGCTTTTCGCTGGACAGCCCCAGCTCGACCCGACTTTGTTGGTAGCGGCTCCAGTTGCCGACCTTGACCATGCGGCGCCCCAGCTCCGTGGCAGCTTCCGCGGCCTCGAGGGATTCCTGCTGCAGGCGCACCGCCTGCTTGGCCGCGACAGCTATCAGCCAGGCTTTGCGTGCATCCGCGGCGACCTCGAAAAGCTCGTCCAAGCCCTCGATGCGCCTTTGCTGGCGGGCCTCGACATCCATCCATTGGCCATTCGCCACCCGATCGACATTGCCCTGACCGAGGCGAGCCATGATTTTCTGCAGTTCCAGGTGCGGTTTCCAGGCAGCGCGAACCGCGCTCTCCAGCGTAGGTAGGGCAAAGCCCGTGGGCACCGTCTGTTCCGGGGTTGCAGATTTGAGGTTTTGCGCCTCCCATTTCAGGATGTCGGCATGGCCGCGTTTGAACTGGCCGACAGCGTCGTTGGCTTCGCGCCAGTTGGCAGGCTGTTCATCACTGGCGCCCTGCGCCAACGCCATGTTGCCTGTGGCTGCAGCCATCGCCGCCAGCAGGACCATGCTCTGCGCTTTCCATCGAACGTTCTTCACCCATGGCTCCTTGTTCAAGTAGTGGGGGGATTGTTCGGATCAGGCCCGCACAGGCATCTGTCCAGTTCATTACAGATTTGTCATGTTGGGATCCGGCGCTTGCGGCATGGCAAACTGCACTCATGCAGAGAGTTGCCGCGTGAAGATCCTCATCGTCGAAGACGAAGCCCACACGGGTGAGTACTTGAAGCAGGGGCTGCGGGAGGCGGGCTACTTCGCCGAGTTGGCTCGCAACGGCGTCGATGGCCTGCATGAAGCCACCGAAGTCGAGTACGACCTTGTCATCCTGGATGTCATGCTTCCTGGCATCGACGGATGGTCCCTGCTGAGTTCTCTCAAGCGCAAGAAGCGCCAGCTTCCGGTGCTGTTTCTCACCGCCCGCGACAGCGTCGAGGATCGGGTCAAGGGATTGGAGTTGGGCGCGGACGACTACCTGATCAAGCCCTTCTCATTCTCCGAACTGCTAGCCCGCATCAAGACCATCCTTCGGCGCGGCAACCAGATTCAGGAGGCGACCTCGCTGCAGGTTGCCGACCTTACCCTCGATCTGGTTCGCCGTCGGGCCACCCGAGCGGGACGCCGAGTAGACCTGACTGCCAAAGAGTTCGGACTGCTTGAACTCTTTATCCGTCGCCGCGGTGAAGTGTTGCCCCGCACGCTGATTGCCTCTCTCGTGTGGGACATCAACTTCGACAGCGACAGCAATGTGATCGACGTGGCCATTCGACGGCTGCGGGCCAAGATCGATGACGGCTTTGATGCCAAGCTGCTGCAGACGGTGCGTGGCATGGGCTACGTGCTGGACGAGCCCGAGCATTGAACGAGGTGCTCGGCGATGTCTCTCACCGCCCGGTTGACTGTTCTTTTCGCTGGCGTCGTGGCGCTCATCCTGACTGGCTTTTCGGCTCTCATGTTCCGGGAGACCAGTGCTCACTTCGTCGAACTTGACCAGTCTCTTCTGACCGACAAGGTTCATCTCGTTGAGGAGGTGATCCGGGCAAGCCCATCGGAAGACGAGTTGCGCAGCCGGCTGGGCACCAGCACGCACGGGCACCAGGGCTTGTACATCAGGGTCACCGGTGCTTCGGGCGTGCTCTTCGAACAAGGCGACATCCAACTGCCTGCTGGCTTGTTGTCAGCGCTCGACGCCAAGCCGCAGGGCCTGGTTTGGCAAGACGCGTCAAACAACCTGTATGCCCAGCGCTTTTCTCTCGAGCTGAGCAACGAAAAGGGAAGGGTGTCGGTGGTTGCGGCCGTCGATACGAGCCATCACCGGCATTTTCTGGATGCCTTGACGGTCAAGATCGCCGTTTACATGCTCTTCTCCGTGATCGTCGGCACGCTGCTGGGGTGGGTGGCCAGCCGTGGAGGCCTCAAGCCGCTGACGGCGATGAAGGCGAGGGCGGAGCGCCTGAGCGCGCACCGGCTGGACGAGCGCATGCCCGTGGAAAGTGTCCCCACGGAAATGCGTGAACTGGCCCAATCGCTCAACGGCATGCTCGACCGCCTTCAGCGCGACTTTGACCGGCTCAGCGCCTTTTCGTCGGACCTCGCGCACGAGATGCGAACGCCCGTGAGCAACCTCCTGACCGCGGCCCAGGTCACCTTGGCCCAGCCGCGCTCCTCGGCCGACTATCGCAACAGCCTGGCCATCCTGTCGGAGGAGTTGCAGCGTCTGGCACGCACCATCTCCGACATGCTCTTTCTGGCCAAGACCGAAAATCTGCACGCGTTGCCGTCCCGGGATCAGGTGGACCTGGTCAGGGAGTCGAATTCTCTGGTGGAGTTCTATGAAGCCGTCGCCAGCGAAAAGGGCTTGACCATCGAGGTGAGCGGGGAAGGCGCGGTTTCAGGCGATCGTCTGATGATTCGCCGCGCGATCAGCAACCTCTTGTCCAACGCCGTTCGACACGCCTATCCGCAGACGACGGTAAGCATCACTGTCGAAGCAAGCGACGGGTTGGTGCGCCTGGCGTTGTCCAACTCAGGGGAGGAAATTGCAGGCGCCGCCCAGGCGGCGCTTTTCGACCGCTTTGTTCGCATGAGCCCAGGAAGGAGCCGGGGCGAGGAGGAGGGCGTGGGACTGGGCCTTCCAATCACCAAGGCCATCATGCGGGCACACAGCGGGGACGTGAAGGTGCGCTCCAGCGCGGGAGTCAACACCTTCTCGCTCGAATTTTCGCGCCGATGACGCGATCACCAGCGGCTGGACTTCACTTGTCGCCGTGTCCTTTCTTCAGCAGGTAGTTCAGGCGCGCCACCTCATTGCTGGAGGCGGTGATCTGCTTGCCGTCCACGGTTTGCAGGGTGTCGCCGCTGCGCAGGTATTGGGCTCGCCCGTACCGATCCTCCTTGGCCATCTTGCCGTCCTTGAACATGTAGAGGATGCCGCCGTCCTTGAGCGGAATGGTTTGCGCAGCCGTCTGGCGTGCCGCATCGCTCGCGAATGCTGATGACGCCCCCAGGGAGAGGGCCAGAATGGCGATGTTGAGTTTCATGCTTGCTCCTTGGTGGATGCCCGACGAGCTGGCGCGCGTCGGGGTACTTGCGTACGCGCTGAAGGTACGGCTCCGCGGATGACGAGATGGAGGCAAGCGCATTACAGCTTTGTCAGGTCAGCGCGCCCCCCCGGGGCAAGGGCCTTGACTCTGTACGCCCGCATCGCTTGCGGAAATTGCCTCGGCTGGTTTGCGTTGAAGGGCGATACCGTCATGGGCGGTGCAGACGTCGTGCTGCTCGATTGGGGCGCGACGCGGGCGATCCCTCGCGCTCGGCTTCAAAGACTACCCGGCGGAGATGAGGCGCCGGGCCAGGCTGTAGGTCTGCTGCTTTGCCACCTTGCAGCGTGCCGAACGCCGGAGGTAGTCCGGATTCAGCGCAGGTAGGACCTCAACATCGCGGCGATGGCATCTGTTTCTGCGGCACGGGTCTTGGCATCGAGCGTCGGATCGCTCAGATGCTCACGCAGATGGTCTTCCAACACTTCCGACATCAGCCCGTTGACGGCGCCACGAATCGCTGCAATCTGCTGCAGGACAGCCAGACACTCAGTCTGTTGCTCGACAGCACGCTCAAGCGCCGTCGCTTGACCCTGAATTCGGCGGATACGGGTGAGCAGCTTCTTACTGCCTTTGAGGGTGTGTGCCATGCCGCATTCTAGAAGGCGGCGGACGCCGGATCATATACTGGGGGGTAGTATAAGATTCTCCAGGCAAAACATGTCATCTACGCTGTCACCGACCCCATGGCGACACACCCACGTCTTTGACGAGGGCAACCCGCTCGCCGAGCGCAAGACGCGATGGGCCGTGCTGCTAACCAGCATCATGATGGTGGTGGAAATCGCAGGCGGCTATGCCTTCAACTCGATGGCGCTGCTGGCCGATGGCTGGCACATGAGTTCCCATGCCGCGGCGCTGGGTGTTTCGGTTCTGGCTTACGCGGCCGCGCGGCGCTTCGCCGCAGATGGCCGCTTTGCCTTCGGCACCTGGAAGATCGAAATTCTCGGCGGCTACAGCAGCGCACTGCTTCTGTTGGGTGTAGCGGGGCTCATGCTGTTCCAGTCCGTCGAGCGTCTCATATCGCCGACATCGATCTACTACGAGCAAGCGATCGGCATTGCGCTGGTCGGTCTGGCGGTAAACCTTGTCTGCGCCTGGCTGCTGAGGGGTGAGCACCACCATCACCACCATCATGAACATGGACATGCTCACGCACATGATGACAAGGCAGGACATGCTGATGGCCACCACGACGATTTGAACCTTCGCGCGGCGTATATCCATGTCTTGGCTGACGCTGCGACATCGGTTCTGGCGATTGTTGCGCTGGCGGCCGGCATGATGTGGGGCGCCAACTGGCTAGATGCTGTCATGGGCATCGTCGGCGCGGTCCTGGTCGCCGTTTGGGCTTGCGGTTTGCTGCGGGACGCTGGCAAGGTGCTACTGGACGCCGAAATGGACGCGCCAGTGGTCCAGGAAATCCACGAGGTCATTGCCGAAAGTCCGTGGCCAGCGGTCATCAGCGATCTGCATGTGTGGCGTGTCGGTCGCGGGCAGTACGCCTGCATCGTTGCGCTAGTCACAGCCAGCGATGCCGAACCCGCTGACTTCAAACGACTACTGGGCGTACACGAGGAACTGGTTCACATCAGCGTAGAGATCAATCGAGTTTCAGCCAATGAACCTCTCCCGTTGAAGGCCCTGCCAGCGTATCAGTCTCGTGAACGCCGAGTGGTACAGGCTCAGGGGTTCACTCCATAGTGCGCCCTGACTCGGTCGTTGGCGACTTATCGTGATTGACTTGGTCACTGTTGCAATGAATGGGCAGGTCAGCTGCGCCGATCTCAATCGGCCAGTGCTGCTTGGATCTTCAGACGGGAGTGGAATGCCCACGTCGAACTGACGCGACGCGCCGATAGCACCGAACTGTTGGCTTGGACGAAGAACAACGACTCATCGATGCCTCGGCGCTCCAAGGCGAAACGCAGCCGCTGTAAGCGTTGCCGGCGCCCCGTGTCGCTGCTGGCCGGCGTTTGACCGCTGCGCCTGAAGTACTCAACCGCCATGCGCAGATTCTCGAGCACCTCCGGTCGCAAGCCAGGTAGCACCCTGGGTATTGACGATTTGCTCGTCGGCACCGGAGTCAGTAGAACCAGTCCCCAGGCGCGCGCGCCCGCGACCACGTCCACGTTTATTGCCTCCACTTTGGTCAGGCCAAAATCCCGGGCGACTCGCAGCCGGTAGGCTACCCAGGCGTCTTCGTCCAGGATGGCGCCTATGGCAGAGTTCGCCTCGTCGTCACTGCCCTCGCAAGGCAGCAACAAGGTTGACAACAACTGCCGGGCGAGCGGGTCGCCGACGCTCGACGCCATGTGCAACCATTGCACGCCTTGTTCAGCTTCTTCCAGGCAGGTGGCCGAGCGCAGAAGCAATGCGCCCAGTTGTCGCTGAGCATTGGCGCTTCCGCCCTCGGCGGCCTTCTCCAGGAAGAACCTCGCCATCTGCGGGTTGGCCACAGGGCCGTGACCGTTGGCGTGCAATCGATACAGCAAAGTCCAAGCCTCGGTGTACCCGGCGTCCGCAGCGCGCAACAATAGGGCCGAACCGCGGCGTACGTTACGCCGTGCCGTCAACAGGGATGAGGGAATGGATGCCGCATTGATGCCGCACAGCGCACGTCCTAGCAACAACGCCGCTGCCGGGTTTCCCCGGTTAACACACAGTGCCAGCAGGGCCTCGACTCTTTGGCTCTGATAGGTCATCAGTGACAGGCCCCGGTGCTGCAACATGGACAAGGCCTCGCAGACGCCGTCTGCCAGCTCGGAAGTGGACTCGAAGCGAAGCAGCAGGGCTTGGCGCAGCACGCGCGCCACAAAATCCAGATCTCGACAACGTACCGCGGTAGCCAAGGCCTGAACGATTGCCTGCTGCACTTCCAGCGAAGGAAAGGCCAGCAAAGCGTTGAGGATCGCGATGCCTGGGTTCGACGGTGATTCCCGAACAGCTACCAGTGCACTCGCTGCCATGTCACAGCCGGCGTCCGCGGCTGCCACAAGCAAGGACATCGCCTCGGCGCTGTCTGGCGACGTTAGGGTCCGCCATATGCCCAGCTTGAGCCGCGCGGACACAAGGCCAGCGTTGGCCGCTGTCGACAAGACGATCAGCAGATTGCGCCGAGCCAACTCGGCCAACGACAGTGCATCGGCGATGACCATCGTCGCCTGTACAGACGACGCCAAAGACGGGTGCGACAGATAGTCAAGCCCAAGGTCGAGATATCGGGGAAACCCGTCCGTTCCCAGCAGATAGCGTCGACCAACTTCACACAGGGCAGTGGTATCGCCCTGGCGCGCCAACGCCAACAGTCGAACGTCTTGTCTACGCATCCGTTGAACATAGGCGGCCAGGGGTGACCGATGCCTTGCCATCGCATTACTGGTATGTCATGGCTTTGTCATGTTCGTGGCCGTTGCGTACGGTCTGAGCAACAAAACGCCGCTCTGCTCGGGAGGCGTGCTAGCGATCTTTCGCCATCGATGCGCAACACGGTTGGCAGCACGGACCTTCTCTACTCTTGATCGTCGCACCCCAGAGTTCTTGTCTTCGCAAGGGCTTGGTCCATACATGGTGCTGATGTCATTTCCACAATGGAGAAAACTCATGAGACGCTCGCTTCTTTCCCTGGCCGCTCTGGCCACACTGGCCACGACATCCGTTGCCGTGCATGCCCAGTCTTCCGTGACCTTGTTCGGCGTGGTGGACGCTGCAGTGCGACAGGTCAAGAACGGCTCTGCTGGGTCGCAGGTGCAACTGGCTTCCGGGTCGAATACAACCAGTCGCTGGGGTCTCCGTGGCGTCGAAGATCTCGGTGGAGGCATGCAGGCCGGCTTTCACCTCGAATCCCAGCTCAATGTTGACACCGGAACGGTTGACGCCACTCGATTCTTCGGACGGCGCTCCACGGTTAGTCTGAGCGGGGGATTTGGCGAGATACGGCTTGGGCGCGACTACACGCCCACCGCCTACAACACGTTCAACGACGAGTTCGGTATCGTGGGTGTGGGCTCTCGTGGCATCTTCAGCTACGGCGGTGGATCCAATCTGGGCAGCACGGCGTCAACAGTGCTCCGCACCGACAACTCTGTGGGCTACTTCATCCCCAACATGGGTGGCCTCTACGGTCATGTGCAGTTCTCAGCGGGTGAGGGCGTCGACGGCAATCAGTACGCCGGGGGGCGGCTGGGCTACAAACGGCAGAACATGGACATCGCCGTCGCTTATGGGAAAACTGATACCGGAGCGAGCACGCCAGACTTCAAAAACTACAACATCATGTTCAACTACAACTTCGGGTTTGTCACGCTGTATACCTTGTATGACGTCAAGGAGTGGAGTCCGCGCAAGACACGCGACCTGTCGATCGGCGCGGCTTTTCCTGTGAGTTCCGGCACCATCAGGGTAGGTATCACGCGCGCCGATCGCTCGGGGGGCGCCTCGGGCTCTGGCTTCTCCGACGCAGACGACAGCACTCGCCTGGGTGTTGGCTACGTGCACGATGTTTCTCGGCGAACTGCGCTGTACACCACTTACGGACGCGTGAACAACAAGGGCGCGGCCCGGAGTTCGGTGTTGTACACGCCGCCTGCGGGGATGCTTGGCGGTGAAGATTCTTCCGGCTTTGAGGTCGGCATTCGCCACGTGTTCTGAGCCGCTCGTGGCCTGGCGGGTTGAGAAGACCCCGGCAGGCCCCGCATGTTTGGTATGCCCCGGGCCCACCTTCGGAGATCTGGGGCACTACTTTCGCAGCTTTGCACAGTGATTTCGAGCCTGCGCGGCACCCAAGGATTTTCGTGGTCGCGTTGTGGATGATGGGGTGTTTCGCGACGTGCCGCCAAGTTGCCGGCAACACATCGCAGCGAACGTCAGGCACATGCCCCACGTCTTGCAGGACCATATCTGGAAAAACAATGGCCGCCGCTCGCAGGCGGTCACCGTTCACGCCGATGCCTGCTCGACATCAGTCAAAGAAGGTGAGGCGCGTCCAAATTACAGTCACATCTCAAACCTGAATTGCTGCGGCGACGACAGAGTCGACGCGGAGACAATCTCAGTTGTTGTTGTGCCCCTTCTTCAACAGGTAGTCAAGGCGTGCCACCTCATTGCTGGAAGCGGTGATCTCCTTGCCATCGACAGTTTGCAAGACGATACCGCTGCGCAAGTACTCGGCGCGTCCGTAGCGGTCTTCTTTGGCCATCTTGCCATCCTTGAACACATAGAGGATGCCGCCATCCTTGAGGGCGACGGTTTGCTTGGCTTCTTGGTTCGCGGCATCACTTGCGAACGCGGAAGATGCAAGCAACGAAAGAGCAAAGACGGTGATGTTGAGTTTCATGTTGACTCCTTGATGGATTCTCGATCCGTCATTACGTGCCGAGGTACTGGCGTACATGCATACGGTAGGTATCTGGTCATGACGACAGCGGAGCAGGCCCATTACATCTTTGTCAGGTCATGGACGCTAAAACCACTGAGCGCCTCACGCGTGAAAGCCAAGAAGTTTCGAGCCTAGAATTCCGCTCCATGCGTAAGCTGATCGTGCTTCTGATGTGTCTTGCCCTGCCGATGCAGGTCTGGGCCGGCATGTTTTCCTTGCCTGATCAGTGCCCGATGCAAGACATTGCGATGACGGTGCCGTCTGGCGACGCAGAAGCGGTCGACGCCGGTAGCATCGAACCGATGGCCGATTGCTGCAACGACGTGGCGACTTTTCTCGAGACGGGTCAGCCATGCAAGAGCGGCGTCAAGTGCGGCACCTCATCGGTGACCTTGATGCCGATGGACCTTGGCGTTTCGCCCCCTGCACGTCACGCGGAACACCCTCCGCGGGCCGGGATGCTCATGGTCTCGGTCAACCGCTTCGCCATCTGGCGACCGCCCACCCACCGCTGAATCCAGCCCACCCCCCAGCGACTTCGTTTCGATGGCGGGTGATCGCGTTGACCGGGCCAACCCCGGTCTTGCTGGTTCAGGAGGTGTTCCATGTTTTCACTTTGCAGGCTGGGGCGCATGCGCGCGCGCTCGGCCGTCTTGCTGGCAGCGAGCCTGCTGGCGCCCATCGCGTCCACCGCCCAAGGGGCTGACGCTCTCGATGTACCCGCCGCCGTGGCGGCCGCATGGCAGCGGTCACAGGCGCTCAAGGCCACCGAGGCCAATGCCTTGGCCGCCCGGGAGACCGCGGTGGTCGCAGGCCAGCGGCCCGATCCCGTGTTGCGGCTCTCGCTGGACAACCTGCCCGTGAACGGGCCCGACCGCTGGAGCACGACGCGCGACTTCATGACCATGCGCTCCATCGGCCTGATGCAGGCCTTGCCCAGCCAGCGCAAGCGCGAGGCGCGTGCACGGCGCTTCGAACTGGAGGCCGCAGCCACCGGGGAGCTGCGCCAATGGCAGGCAAGCGAGTTGCAGCGTGACACCACGGTGGCCTGGTTCGAACGCCGGGCGGCGGAGCAGCGCCTGGTGCTGCTGGACGAACAGTTGGCCGAGGCACGACTGCAGGTGCAGGCCGCCGAGGCGGCGGTGCGCGGCGGCAAGGGATCACCCATCGACTGGGTGGCCGCTCGCGACGCGCTGTGGAAGCTGGAGCAGGACCGCTTGAAAGGGCATGCCGAGCTGGTCACGGCCCGCAACGCCCTGTCTCGCTGGACCGGCCTGGCACCGGAGCAGCCGCTGGCCGAGCCACCCACCGCCTTGTGGCGCCGCGAGACCTGGCCGGCGCTGGAGAAGGCGCTGGATCAGCACCCCGAACTGAGGGCTTTGCAAGGCCGCGTGGAGGTGGCCCGCGCCGTGGCCGCGGTGGCGCGAGAGGAACGCGACCCCGATTGGGGCGTGGAGCTCATGTTGAGCCAGCGCGGTTCGGCGTACTCGGACATGTTGTCCGTGGCGGTGTCGATACCGCTCACCAGCAACCGAGGCCGGCGCCAGGACCGCGAACTGGCAGCCAGCCTAGCACAGGCCGATGCCATGGAAGCCGAGTGGCAGGAGGCGCAGCGCAGCCGGCGCCAGCAGATCGCCACTTGGCAGCAGGACGGTCTGGCCGCGCTGGCACAGCGCGAGTTGATCGACCGCGAGCGTCTGCCCTTGGCCCGGCAACGGGTCGATCTGGCGCTCGCGGCCTATCGATCGGGCGCCGCGCCGTTGAGCGCTGTGCTGGAAGCACGCCAGACACGTCTGGTGCTGGCCCTGGAACGCATCGAGATGGAACTGAGCGTTGCACGCCCCTGGGCGGCACTGGAGGCGCTGTCGGCGACCAAAGCCCTGAGCATGAACCCACCGACGCGAGGTGAGCGATGAGCACGTACTTCAACCCAAAGCGGTGGCGGGTGCTGGTCACGGTTCTGTTGATGGTGGTTGTCGCCTTTGGCGCCTGGAAACTGGGGGTGGATGCTGGCAGACGCCAGGGGCAGGCCTCGGACACGGGCGCCTCGCCGATCGCGACTGCTTCATCCGCGCCGCCCGCGGTGGTGGACCCGTCGAGATGGGGCATTCCCCAAGGCGAGGAAGCCACGCGCCGGCACATCCGCGATGGCCTCCAGGCCGGCGATGTGGACCCCGCCACAGGGCGGCGCATCCTCAACTACCACGACCCCATGGTGCCGGGCAAGAACTTCGATGCGCCCGGCAAATCGCCCTTCATGGACATGATGCTGGTGCCGCGATACGCCGGCGGGCCAGGCGCCGAAGGGAGCGACAGCGCAAGCATCGCGGTGAGCCCGCGCATGCAGCAGAACCTGGGCATGCGGACGGCCCTGGTGGAGCAGGGTCGGCTCGATGCCGAGGTCGTGGCCGTGGGCAACATCGCCTGGAACGAGCGCGACCAGACGGTGGTGAGCAGCCGCGCCATGGGTTTCGTGGAGAAGCTGCACGTGCGCGCCACCTTCGACCGCGTGGCGCGGGGCGCGCCCTTGCTGGACGTGTACGTGCCCGACTGGGTGGCGGCGCAGGAGGACTACCTTGCGCTGGCGCGCGTGTCCGCAGAGGGGCTGGATGCCTTGCGTGAGGCGGCGCTTCAGCGCATGCGCCAGTCGGGCATGAGCGACGCGCAAGTCGCCAGCGTGGTGCAAGGGCGCCGCCTGCAGCCACGCTTCACCTTGCACGCGCCGCAGTCCGGGCTGCTCACCGAATTGCAGGTGCGCGAGGGCGCGACGGTGACACCCGGCATGCCGCTGCTGCGCATCCAGGGAACCGCTCGCGTGTGGGCCGAGGCCGACGTGCCCGAAAGCCAGAGCAGCGGGCTTCAAGCCGGCCTGGCGGTCAGCGTGACCAGCCCGGCCCTGCCCGGACAGGTGTTCGAGGGGCACCTGCAGGCATGGTTGCCAACGGTGGACCCTGCTACGCGCACCCTGAAGGCACGGCTGGAGCTGGACAACGCCGGAGGGCGCCTGGTGCCGGGCATGCTGGTGCAGATGCGCCTGGCGCGCCCGAGCCTGGAAGAACGTCTGCTCGTGCCCAGCGATGCGGTGATCCGCACCGGGCGGCGCAGCGTGGTGATGTTGGCGGAGGAGGGGGGGCGCTTCCGGCCGGTGGAGGTCCGGGTCGGGCAGGAGGTGGGCGATCAGGTCGAAATCACCGCCGGCCTGCAACTGGGTCAGCGCGTGGTGCGCTCGGGCCAGTTCCTGATCGACTCCGAGGCGAGCCTGCGCGGCCTCGAGGCACGCCTGAACCCGGAGACGACCCCGGCGAGCCCGTCGCCCGCCGCACCGCCCGCGACCACCCATCGAACCGAGGCCACCATCACCGAGATGAAGGGCGAGACGCTGACGCTGGACCATCCGCCGATCGCTTCGCTGCAGTGGCCCGCGATGGTCATGGGGTTTCAGTTGCCGCCGGGTGGGTCGCTGCCCCGCGATCTGAAGGTCGGAGAGCGGGTGCGCGTCGAGTTCCGCCTGCAGGACGGCGATGTGCCGCAGATCACGCGCCTGGAGCGGGTGCCAGCGGGAGAGCCGCGATGATCGCCGCACTCATTCGCTGGAGCATCGCCAACCGGTTCCTGGTGCTCATTGCCACGGTGATCGTGGCCGCCTGGGGCGTGTTGGCGGTGCAGCGCACGCCGCTCGATGCGCTGCCCGATCTGTCGGACACCCAGGTCATCATCCGCACCAGTTGGCCTGGGCAGGCGCCCCAGATCGTGGAGAACCAGGTCACCTACCCGCTAACCACCACCATGCTGTCGGTGCCCGGGGCCCGGGCGGTGCGCGGGTTCTCGATGTTCGGCGACAGCTTCGTCTACGTGCTGTTCGACGATGGGGTCGACCTGTACTGGGCCCGATCGCGCGTGCTGGAGTACCTTAACCAGGTGCAGGCGCGATTGCCGGCCGCCGCGCGCTCCTCCATCGGCCCGGACGCCACCGGCGTGGGCTGGATCTACCAGTACGCGCTGATCGATCGCAGCGGCCAGCAGGATGTGGCGCAGCTTCGCGCGCTGCAAGACTGGTTCCTGCGCTTTGAATTGAAGACCGTTCCGGACGTGGCCGAGGTCGCCAGCGTGGGGGGCATGGTGCGGCAGTACCAGATCGTTCTCGATCCGGACCGGCTGGCGGCCTACCGGATCACCCTGCAACAGGTGCGAGAAGCCGTGGGCCGAGCCAACCAGGAGGCGGGCGGCTCCGTGCTGGAACTCGGCGAAGCCGAGTACGCCGTGCGCGCCAGCGGCTACCTGAAATCGCTGGAGGACTTCCGTGCCATCCCCTTGCTCACCACGCCCGCGGGCGTGTCGGTGCGCCTGGGTGACGTGGCACGCGTGCAAATCGGGCCGGAGATGCGCCGCGGCATCGGCGAACTCAACGGGGAAGGCGAGGCCGTCGGGGGCGTGATCGTGATGCGCTCGGGCAAGAACGCGCTGAACACCATCGACGCGGTGAAAGCCAAGCTCAGCGGCTTGCAGCGCGCCTTGCCTGCCGGCGTTGAAATCGTGCCCGTGTACGACCGCTCCGGCCTGATCGAGCGCGCGGTGCACAACCTGCGGACCAAGCTGATCGAGGAATTCGTGGTCGTGGGGCTGGTGTGCCTGGCCTTCCTGTTCCACCTGCGCAGCGCGCTGGTGGCCATCGTCACGCTGCCGCTGGGTGTGCTCGTGGCCTTCATCGTCATGCAGCAGCAAGGCGTCAACGCCAATGTGATGTCGCTCGGCGGCATCGCCATCGCCATCGGCGCCATGGTGGATGCGGCCATCGTCATGGTCGAGAATGCCCACAAGCGCCTGGAGCGCTGGGCCCACGACCACCCCGGCCAGACGCTGGCCGGTGAGCCCCGATGGCGATTGATCGGCGAGGCCGCGGCCGAGGTAGGGCCCGCGCTGTTTTTCTCGCTGCTCATCATCACGCTGAGCTTCATCCCCGTGTTCAGCCTGCAGGCGCAGGAGGGGCGGCTGTTCTCGCCGCTGGCGTACACCAAGACCTATGCCATGGCGGCGTCGGCGGGGCTCGCGGTCACGCTCATCCCGGTGCTCATGGGCTACCTGATCCGCGGGCGCATCCCCCCCGAACAGGGCAATCCCATCAACCGCTGGCTGATCGCGATCTACCGGCCCGTTCTCGACACGGTGCTGGCCTGGCCCAGAGCCACGCTGGTGGTGACCGTGCTGCTGCTGCTCGCCAGCCTGTGGCCCTTGCAGCGCATCGGCAGCGAGTTCATGCCGCCGCTGGACGAAGGCGACCTGCTCTACATGCCCACCGCCTTGCCTGGCTTGTCCGCCGCCAAGGCGAGCGAGTTGCTGCAGCAGACCGACAGGCTGATCAAATCGATCCCCGAAGTCCAGAGCGTGTACGGCAAGGCGGGCCGCGCCGACACCGCCACCGACCCGGCGCCGCTGGAGATGTTCGAGACCACCATCCAGTTCAAACCCCGGGACCAATGGCGTGAGGGCATGACACCCGATCGCCTGGTGGACGAGCTGGACCGCACGGTGCGCGTGCCCGGCCTCTCCAACATCTGGGTACCGCCGATCCGCAACCGCATCGACATGCTGGCCACCGGCATCAAGAGCCCGGTGGGCGTGAAGGTGGCCGGCCCCGACCTTGCGGTCATCGACCGACTGACGGGGGAGATCGAGCGCGCGGTGAAAGGCGTGGAGGGCGTGAGCAGCGCGCTGGCCGAGCGGCTGACGGGGGGACGCTACATCGACGTCGACATCCAGCGCGACGCGGCGGCGCGCTACGGCCTGAACATCGCCGACGTGCAGGCCATCGTCGAGAGTGCCGTGGGCGGCATGGTGATCGGCGAGACGGTGGAAGGGCTGCAGCGCTTCAGCATCAACCTGCGTTACCCGCGCGAGCTGCGCGACTCGATGCCGGCGCTGCGTGCGCTGCCCATCCTCGCGCCCGGCGGCCAGCGCCTGGTGCTCGACGACGTGGCCGACCTGCGCATCAGCGACGGCCCGCCCATGCTGCGCAGCGAAAACGGCCGGCTGGCGGGCTTCGTCTACGTGGACGTGCGCGACCGCGATCTGCGCGGCGCGGTGCTCGACATGCAGCGGGCGGTGGCCGAACGCGTCGCGCTCCCGGCGGGCTACTCGGTGTCCTGGTCAGGGCAGTTCGAGTTCCTGGAACGCGCCAGCGCCCGGCTCAAGGTGGTGGTGCCGTTCACCCTGCTCATCATCTTCGTGTTGCTGTACATGACGTTCCGCCGCCTGGACGAGGCCTTGCTCATCATGGCCACGCTGCCCTTTGCGCTCATCGGCGGTATCTGGCTGCTCTGGGCGCTGGGCCACCACCTGTCGGTGGCCAGCGTGGTGGGGTTCATTGCACTGGCGGGGGTGGCGGCCGAATTCGGCGTGATCATGCTGGTCTACCTCAAGCAGGCCTGGGAAGCGCGCCTCGCCCGGGGCGAGGCCGACGCCGCCGCGCTGCTGGACGCGATCCGAGAGGGCGCGGTGCTGCGCGTGCGACCCAAGGCCATGACCGTGGCCACCATCGTGGCGGGGCTGTTGCCCATCCTGTGGAGCAGCGGCACCGGCAGCGAGGTGATGCAGCGCATCGCAGCGCCCATGGTGGGGGGCATGATCAGCGCACCCTTGCTGTCGCTGTTCGTGGTGCCGGTGGTGTTTCGCCTGATGCGTGGCCGGGGGTCAGGTGCTGCACGAGCTCGCACGCCATGAGCCGCAACGTGCCTCGCACCGCGGGTCAGCGGCCGGCGCGCAGCCGCAGGGCATTGGCGATCACAGACGCCGAGCTCAGGCTCATGGCCAGTGCCGCAATCAGCGGCGAGAGCAACCAGCCGGTCAGGGGGTACAGAACGCCGGCAGCCACGGGCACCCCGAGGGCGTTGTAGAAGAATGCGAACAGCAGGTTCTGCTTCATGTTGGCCACCGTATCTTCAGAAAGGCTGCGGGCCACGGCGATGCCACGCAAGTCGCCCTTGACCAGCGTGATCTGCGCGCTGTTCATGGCCACGTCCGTCCCGGTTCCCATGGCAATGCCCACGTCGGCCCGCGCCAGGGCAGGGGCGTCGTTGATGCCGTCCCCCGCCATCGCCACCACGCGGCCTTCGGCCTGCAGGCGTTCCACCAGGCGCAGCTTGTCTTCGGGCTTGACCTCGCCATGAATCTCATCGATGCCGAGGCGTTCGCCGACCGAGCGGGCGGTGGTCAAGCCATCGCCGGTGGCCATCACGATCCGAAGCCCCGCCGATTTGAGGAGGGACAGCGCTTCCGGGGTTGAGGCCTTGACGGGATCGGACACCGCCAGCAGCCCAACGAGCTTGTCGTCCACCGCCAGGTGCATCACGCTGGCGCCGCGCGAGCGCCAGGATTCGGCCTCGGCGGTGAGCTCGTCGACAGACACGCCCAGTTGCTCCATGAGCGCCGTGTTGCCCAGCGCCAGCCGGCGACCCGCCACCACCCCCCGAACGCCAATGCCTGAGCTCGATTCGAAGGCTTCAGGCTTGTCCAGCGCGAGGCCTCGCTCGCGGGCCGCGTGCACGATGGCGTCGGCCAAGGGGTGCTCGCTGCCCTGGTCGAGACTGGCCGCCAGGCGCAGGACCTCGTCGGCACTGAGGCCTTCGATGCCGATCGACTGATCGAAGGCGGGACGTCCCTCGGTGAGCGTGCCGGTCTTGTCGATGATCAGCGTGTCGACCTTGCGCAGGTTCTCGATGGCGGCGGCATCTCGGAACAGCACACCGCGTGTGGCCGCCTTGCCCGACGCCACCATGATGGACATGGGCGTGGCCAGGCCGAGGGCGCAGGGGCAGGCGATGATCAGCACGGCCACCGCATTGATCAGGCCAAAGACCCAGCGCGGCTCGGGACCGAACAGGCCCCAGACGAGCAAGGTGGCCAGGGCGATCAGAACCACCGTCACCACGAAGTACCCCGCGACGACATCGGCCATGCGTTGCATTGGCGCCTTGGAGCGCTGTGCCTGAGCGACCATCTGCACGATCTGCGACAGCATGGTGGTCGAGCCGACCCGTTCGGAGCGCATCATCAAGGCGCCGCTGGTATTGAGCGTGGCACCAATGACCTTGTCGCCAGCCCGCTTGGTCACCGGAATCGGTTCTCCCGTGAGCATGGACTCGTCGACGGCACTGCTGCCTTCCGTGACAACGCCGTCCACGGGCACCTTTTCGCCCGGGCGCACGCGCAACAGATCGCCCACGTGCACATGCGCGAGGGGAACGTCCTCCTCGGTGCCGTCGGTGCGAACGCGTCGGGCCGTCTTGGGGGCCAGGCCCAGCAAGGACTTGATGGCCGCTGAGGTTTGCGAACGTGCCTTGAGTTCCAGGATCTGCCCCAGCAGCGTGAGCGAAATGATCACTGCGGCCGCCTCGAAATAGACCGCCACACGACCCATTGAAATGAAAGACTCCGGGAAGACGCCTGGCGCGACCGTCGCGATCACGCTGTAGACAAAGGCGGCACCGGTGCCCAGCGCGATCAACGTCCACATGTTGGGGCTGCGGTTGCTCAGCGACTGCCACCCCCTCGCGAAGAAGGGCCAACCCGCCCAGAGCACGATGGGGATTGAGAGCACCAGCTCGATCCAACTCTGCGTCACCATGTCGAACCACTGGAGGCGATGGCCGAACATGCCGAGCACGAAAACCGCCGCGGTCAGAGGAAGGGTCCACCAGAAGCGCCGCGCGAAGTCGCGCAGTTCGGGGTTGTCGTCGGCTTCCAGCTCAGGGATCAGCGGCTCAAGCGACATGCCGCAAATCGGGCAGGCACCCGGCGCATCCCGGCGAATCTCGGGGTGCATGGGGCAGGTGTAGATGGTCCCGTCCGTTGGCGGCGGTACATCCTGCTCGGCCTGTTGAGCATCTGCTGTCGGTGAAGCGACCGGGCCAACGTACTTCGCCGGTTCCGCAGAGAAGCGACTCAGGCACTTCGAGCTGCAGAAATAGTAGGGGCGACCGTTGTGCTCGACGTGGAAACTCGAACTTTCATCGACCTTCATCCCGCACACCGGATCCTTGAGTCCAGCGCTGGATGAGGGCGCGGAAGGCGCATGCGCTGTCTCGTGACCAGCGTGATGGTGATGATCGTCGTGGTGCTGACGGTTGGGCGTACTCATCGACATGGCTCCCAAGAATGTGAAAAATGACATCAGATCGCTACTGCAGGTGCTTCCGCAAGCTCTCTCCCTCCGGGCACACGGGTGGATACGACTTGTAGCTGTGGCCGCTTCTTCTCCGCAGTCTGCGCGGTCGTTCTCAGCTGCGATCCGCGCTTCCACGCAGATGCGCGAAGTCGAAGCATGAAGCTTCCCCCCATGGGAATGTCAAGCCCCAGTGTTCGGGTCACGTCGAGCGCATCATGGGAGCCCCCGCACGGCTGCACCGGCGAGGACTCCCTTCTTACGCACTTGCAAGCGGCCTTCGTCGCAGTCGCGAGAGGCGACGATCCGCATCACCGGTTCAGCTGGCCATGCGGCGGCACTCGTCGGCGCACTGCTGGCATGCTTTGGCGCAAGCTTGGCAATGCTCTTGCTGATGCTTCGCGCACTCATCGCCGCAGGCCTGACAAACCTCGGCGCACAACTGACACAAGCACTTGGCGAACTCGCTGCCGCGTGCCATGTAGCCGGCGGCCATGCGGCAGATGGCCGCGCAGTCCATGTCCAGCGCAATGCAGCGGGCCATCATCTTGATGTCGGGTTCCTGCAGGCAGGCGGCAGCGCAGTGGTCGCAGGCGTCAGCGCAGGTGTTGCACGCATCGACGCAGGCTTGGTGAATCTCGTGGGCCATGACAATCTCCTTGTTTCCCAAAGTTCGGTTTCCGCGCGCTCGCTGCGCGCGAAGAGGGCTTCGCCCGAGGGCGAAATGAGGTGGATTGGGGATAGATCAGGTTCGTGGCGGGTGCCGCGGCGGCGGCCAGACACACGAACGGACCAGAGCCGAAGGCATCGCGTGCCAAAAGCGGGGGGCTTGAGCCAGGTCCTCACGGGTGTCACTAGCAACCGAGGTCATGAAGCCCAAGTGGCAGGGCCCAAGATGTTGCGAATGTTCAAAACCGGCATCCACGGTCTCGTGCCCGGTGGCCACGTGTAACGTCGACTGACCTGCGGTGGTGTCCGCAGGGTGGAGCGCTGAAAACACGCAGTCGATCTGACAGGCCATGGTGGCACTGACCACTGGCAAGAACACCCCCAGCGCCACAGCCAGTACCACACGACGCCACCACAAGTGCCGTAACGCTTGCAGTCTCGCGGCCCAGCGGCTCCTCTGCGGGGGTGCCTTGGGAACAGGGGGTCGTTCAAAGAACGATTTTTCGAAGCTGACGAGGCGGCTCATCATGCGGAGGGGTCGAATGCACGGCCCTCTGGGCAATCCGTGTGCCGCCTTTGGGACTTGTCCTGTGCACCCTGGCTCTTGCACACGGCGCGCTCGCTTGAGCCGACGCCCTACACAGAGCCCAGGCGATCGGCCACTGCTGCGGTCTACAGGTCACTGGATAGTGTGGCCGCTCGCGATGGCTCCGTCATCGCCATGGTCTCGGGAAGCGGCATCCACCGCAAGGTGCATCACGCTGACGCCGCGCGACGCGTCGGCATGGATTCGTTGCCGGTTGACTGTCCGGCGATGTAACGCTTAGTGAGCGCCGTGATGTACGTGCACGCCGCGCATCCAGGCCATCAGATCGATGTGACCCGAGCCCGTTGCGGCTTGCTCACTGTCCTTGGCGTTGCCCTTCTTGAGTTTCGGCCGGTGCCGCGGTTGGTGTTTGTCCAGGCTGTGCTGCGACAGCGTGTCCAGGATGGCGCAGTGGGGGTGGTCATCGCCCGGGCAAGCCTGCACCAGTTCAGACAGGCCGGCCATCATCTGCTCGATCTCGCGCCGCTTCTCGTCGAGGCTGGCGAGGTGGTGTTCGGCCACCGTTTTGACTTCGCGGCTGGAGCGCGCCGAGTCGCTCCACAGTCCGATGAGCTCGGCGATCTGGGGGATCGAGAAGCCCAGGTGGCGCGAACGCCCGATGAAGCGGAGCACTGATACCTCGCGCTCACTGTAGAGGCGATACCCCGATTCGTTGCGGTCGGCCTCGGGCAACAGACCGATCAATTCGTAGTGGCGAATCATCTTGGGCGACACGCCGGCCGCGGCAGCCGCCTGGCCGATGTTCATGAGCGTGGACATGGGAATCTCCGAAGAAAGCGCAACGGGGTGAAGCTTGAAGCTTCACCCCGTGGGAAGGTCAAGTGCCGGCTCGGGCCTGGCCGACCGACGGTCAGGCCGCGGGTGGGTAGCCCGATTCCGTCAGGGCCTCGACCAGCGCCGCACGGTCTTCGCGGCTGCTCACCTGCACCTTGCGGCTGGCGACGTCAACAGAAACCTCGCACGCCGGGTCGACCAGCTTGAGTGTGAGGTTGACGGTAGAGGCGCAGTGGCCGCAGGTCATGTCGGGAAGGTGGAATTCGTGCATGGAGGGCTCCGGAAGGGTTGAGGAGCTGCCAGCGTGGGGCTTGCCACAGTGACAAGCGCAAGCACCCCAAGGCAACGCACGGCGTTTGACCTTGACAACGTGTCAAACGCAAGCATGCGCAGCTCCAACCTCTACCGGAGCACCGCCATGCCCACCGACTGCCTTCTGCCCCACGCCGGCTTCGGCCCCTTCTTGAAGGTGCTCGGCCGCCAGCCCGTGCAGGCGCGCGCCTGGCGCGATTCGCAAGGCTGGCGCCACTGGCTGCCAATGGCACGGGCCTGGGCCCATCGCCGGTTTCAGGTCACGGCCTTTTGACCTTGCCCCCGTGGCAAGGCCGAGTATCCAGCCCACCCCTTCTCAAGGAGATCCAGCATGAACACTTCCAGCACCCTCGTGGCACACGAGTTTCCCATCGAGGGAATGACCTGCGCATCGTGTGTCGTCCGTGTCGAGAAAGCCCTCAAGTCGGTTGTGGGCGTGGCGAGCGTTGACGTCAACCTGGCCACCGAACGCGCCACGGTCAACGTGGCCGCAGGCACATCGGGCGCTGCGTTGATCGCGGCCGTCGACAAAGCGGGCTACAGCGTGGCCGCCGAGAGCTTCGAGTTCTTGATCGAGGGCATGACCTGCGCGTCCTGTGTGGCGCGCGTCGAAAAGGCCTTGAAGTCCGTGGTCGGCGTGCAAGAGGCCGTCGTCAACCTCGCGACGGAGCGCGCCAGTGTCAAGGCTGTCGGCATATCGGCAGGTGCGCTGATGGCAGCGGTGGACAAGGCGGGCTACCGAGCCGTCATGTTCGAGGACAACCCTTCGCGACCGGTCACTGCATCCAGGGGTGAATCGCTTTGGCCGGTATTGCTGGC
>Ga0209958_1000966_pt1 | contig 29635 bp, 43 predicted proteins | sample ThiBio_inoc_plan_FD_183942 | JGI IMG/M metagenome (GOLD analysis project Ga0209958, IMG submission 183942) | Wastewater bioreactor microbial communities from Cape Town, South Africa - Thiocy_inoc_plan (SPAdes) | ecosystem: Engineered > Bioremediation > Thiocyanate > Unclassified | place: South...
GTCGTGGTCCCGCCGGTCTTGTCGACCGACAGGATGGTGTCGAAGGCGGAGCGGCAGGTTGCGGGCATGGGAGTGGGATCCCGGGGGACGTGTGGATCGAGGGAGGGGGCCGAGAGAGGGTCAGGAGGCGAGGAGGGTCGGGAGCGGGACGCGGTGCCGGATGCGGTAATCCATCAGGATGCGGCAGGTCCAGGTGTCGGACTCGTCCTTCGGGGGCGAGGAGAGGTCCAGCTCGTCGAGGAGGATGGAGGCCATGACCTCGACCCGGCCGATCCGCCCGCGGAAGCCCTGGAAGCGGTCGCGGACGGCTCGGGCCATCGCCACGGCCTGGGGCCTGGAGGCCGCCCAGGCGGAGATCCGCACGCGCGGCGAGCTGGTCCCGTCGGAGCCGCGGAGGTGATGGCCGTAGGGCCGGCCGGGGAGTTCGAAGGAGACGGCCGGCAGGTCCCAGCCCTGGGGGATGTGCCCGTGGTGGATGCGGTCGCCGACGATCGCCGTCAGGGCCGCCGTCGATGAGAGCCGGAGATAGAGGGCCTCCTCGAAGGTCTCCGGGCCGAGGTCGACCGGCGAACTGACGACGGCCCCCAGCGAGCCCCACGGGGCGAGCGTGCCGTAGGGGCGGAGCGAGCCGAACACGGGTCAGGACTCCGGTTGCGGGTCGGGGTCGACGACGGGGGCGGGGGCCGACTCCATGGGCTCGTACATCCAGCCCGGGAGCGTGGCGGCGACGATCGTCCCGCCGACCTTGCGCCGGAGGGCCTTGTCCATCAGCCCGAACATCCCGAGGACCGCGTCGGGGTCCTCCCGCATGATGTTTCTGACCTCCCAGGGCTCCAGCGAGTGCTCCGCGACGATGGGGTCGCTCACGCCGGCCGCGTACGCCTGGGGGGTGCAGTAAGAGTGCGAATCGAAGGCGAGGCTCACGTCCCCCGATTGCAGGTTGCGGAAGTCGGCCCTCTTGAGGACGGGCGCCCACGCGGCCCCGTCCTGCTCGCCCAGCTCCCTGGCCTGGGGGTTGACCACCTTGTTGCCGACGACGGGCATGGCCGAGTCCTTATCATCCGAAGTAGAGGCCGGGGACGCCCGACTCCAGGCAGAGGAGCCGGGCGGGGGCCGCGGTCGGGGTGAAGATCAGGCCGCTGACGCGCCACGCCTGGCTGTCGAAGCGGATCGCGACGGCCCCGTCGACCACGGCCCGATACCAGGTGGACGGCGGGTAGGCGGTCGTCGGCAGGCTCACGGAGTCCAGGACGGCGGACGTCGCCGCGTCCAGGATCGACAGCTGCGGCGGGGCGACGGCCTGCGAGTAGCAATGGAGCGAGATCAGGGCGGGGGACGTGGTCGTCAGGTTGATCCTGGCGCCGCCGCTGAGGAGGTCGCCCCAGGTGTAGACGAGCCGCCCGCCGCCGAGCGCGGCGGGCCGCAGCATGGTCGCCAGGCCCGACGCGGTCTCGTCGCGGATGCCGATGTTGGCGGGGAGCGCCCAGGCGCACGACGTCACGGCCGCCGGGAGCGAGGCGTCGGCGCCCACGGCGGCGAGCGACGCCTGCGTCTTGTACCAGTAGCCGAGGCTCCCCGAGTCGGGCCACGCCCCCCCGGTCGGGTCGCTCGCCGGCTTCGTGGCGACGGAGAGGATGGTCGCGGTCGCCACGTCAGGGAGCCTCCCGGATGGTCAGCTCGATCGTCAGCCCTCGCGAGTCGGCGGGGACGGTCCCGAAGGTGCCCAGCAGGGGCGTCCCGGCCGGGATCGTCCCCGCCGTCCACCCGCCCGAGGCCGAGACCGGGCCCAGGGCGGCCGGGGCGAGCGACGGGGCGGTTGAGGCCAGGCCGGTCGCGCCCGCCTTGACGTTGCCCGTCGCCGTGCCGGTGGGGTTGGCGGTCGCCCAGATCCGCATCGACGCGACGACGCAGTCGTAGGGCGCGTAGACGGGCCGATCGGCGTCGCCGGAGGCCCCCGCGGCCGAGGTCGGCAACCCCCAGCCATAGGTGTTGGAGCGAAGGGCCCGGATCTGTCCGGACGCGATCGCGAGCGTGGGGCCGAGCGTCAGGTCCGCATGGGCCCCGGCCGCCCCGGCCCCGACGACGCTCGCCCCGCCGGCGTTCGCCAGCCGGGCGAGCGCGACGGATCCGTTCGTGAGGACGTCCTGCTTCCCCGTCAACGACGCCGTCGTGGCGTAGGAGGCGAGCGTGGACGTCAGGCTCGACGTCGTGACGTAGGAGGCGAGGGACGCCGTCGTGGCGTAGGAGGCGAGCGTGGACGTCAGGCTCGACGTGGTCGCATACGGGGCGAGCGCGTCGTCGAGATCGTCCGCGTCGACCAGGCCCGCGACGGCGGCGGCGATCAGCCCGCCGACGGCGGCGGACGTGGGGCGGTCGGCCATGGCGACCCAGAGGGTCCGGAGGTGGACCGCGAGCGGGGCGTCCGCGATCCAGTCGCCGGCCTGGACGGTCGGCAGGGCGTAGCCGGGGACGGCCCCGGAGACGCTCAGCGAGTCGCCCGAGACGGCCGGGACGAGGACGGCCCCGACGAGCTGCTCCGTGCCGTCGGGCGTCAAGGAGTCGATGGGCTGGGGCGAGGCGGATCGCCACACGCCGAGGGCGAGCGGGGCGTCGGCGGTGGGCCCGGCCGCGCCGAAGCGGGCCCCGCGGCCGGCGGTGACGGCGAGGGAGCCGGAGGCGACCGGGCCCAGGCATCGGGCGAGCGCGTTGTCGGCGGTTGCGTAGGGCATGGTCAGCTCTTGACGGGCCGTTCGGTGCAGCGGAGTTCGACCCGCGAGCGGCGGCGGTCGACGTCGACGACGGAGGCGATGTTGAGGATGCGACCGTCGGAGAGGAGGCGGAGTCGCATCCCGGGGGCGAAGGCCGGCGACGGGCCCTGGTGGCGGAGGGTGACGACGTAGGAGAGCGAGGCGGACTGCCGGGAGTCGTCGAGCGACTCGTCGCCCCGGTCCGGGCGGACGCCGCCCCAGAGGACGGCCGCGACCTCCCAGGACTGGTCCGATCCACCGAAGGTGTCGCGCGTGGTCACGAGGCGCTGGACCTCGACGCGCTCGCGGAGGAGGCCGGCCCTCACGGATACCCCCCCCATTGGGCGGAAGCGAGGAGGCCGTCGAGGTCGGGCAGCTCGGCGACGGAGACGCCGGGGACGACGCCCTCGCGGTTCTCGTAATGGGTGCCGACGTGCAGGAGCATCCAGTCCATCAGCGAGGCGGGGACCAGGTCGGCCGAGGCGTAGCCGGCGGTGTAGACGACCTCGACGGCCCCCAGGCCGGGGCGGGCCGTCGGCCAGCTCGCCCCGTAGGCCGGCCGGATGCGAGCCGGAGGGCCCTCGTCGACCTGGTAGGCCGACGGGTCGAGGACCTGGAGCACGCCGGCAACGTCGCGGTAGGAGATCGAGCCGACCGACAGGAGGCAGTCCTCGATCCGGATCTCACGGATCCAGCGGCCGTCGACCAGCTCGGGGGCGGGCCAGCGCTCCAGCTTCAGCCGCCACGTCGTCGGCAGGAGCGTCCGCGACGTCGCCTCCTCGGCCGCCTCGCGGGCCGAGCGGATCAGGCGCAGGATCGCCGCGTCCTCCAGGTCGTGGTCGACCCGGAGGTGATCCTTCGCCTCGGCGAGCGTGAGCGGCTCGGAGGCCGGCGGGGCGACGAGCTGGCGGGGCACTTACTTCGCCTTCTTCTTCGAGGGCTGGGGCTCGACGGCGGCGGTCGGCTCGGGTTCCGGGATCGCCTCGACGGCGGGGGCCGGCTCGGGGGTGGGCTCCGGTTCGACCTCGGCCGGCGATGGCGGATCGGGCTCGGGAGTCGGCTCCGGTTCAGGGAACGGCTCCAGAGCCTCGGCATAGCCGCCGAGGACCAGGTCGAGGGCCATGTCCTGGGGGACGTCGGCCGCCGCCCCGGCGTCGATGCAGCCGCGGGGCCCGGCCAGGATGGTGAGCATGCGGATCTTCAAGGGGTCGCTCCGGTCTGGGGAGACGACCCGGGGAGCATCGAGCCTCCCCGGGCGGTCCGGGGATCAGGCCAGCTTGCAGCGGCTGAAGGCCTCGGCCAGGATCGGCGCCCCGTCGACCCAGCGACGGCCGATGAAGCCGACCTCGTTGGTGTCCGCGTAGCGCTCGACCAGCCGCTGGATGCGGAGGTCCTTCACCTCGACGATCCAGTAGTAGCGGAAGCAGCCGATCGCACCGACGTAGAGGCCGGTGGTGAAGGTCGACGGGGCGAACTCGCTCTCGGCGACCGGGATCCCGAGGATCCGGTCGGGCTGCCCGGCCTGGATGGACGGCTGCCAGAGGTACTGGTTCTGCGAGTCCTTGAGCTTCATGATCGACTCGATCGCGGCTCGGCTCCAGACCCAGCGGCAGGTGGGATCGCTGCGATATCCCGCCTTGAGGCTGTACTTCATGGCGATGAGCGTGTCGGCCCCGATCGCCGTCGTCGTGTTGGTGCCCGTGACGTCGCGGGCCGTCGGGACGCCGTTGGCGGACGCCGTGAAGATGCCGAGCGGCTTGCCCGTGCCGTTGCCGGTCAGGTAGGCCTTCTCCTCCGTGATGCCGAACTTGTAGGACAGCTCGTCCTGGATGAGCGTCTCGAAGTTGGAGTCGCGGTCGGAGGCCTCGATCGAGACCTTCGCCAGCTTCGACATGAGGTAGGGTTTCAGGTCCCGACGGTCCACCGCCATGGTGGTGTCCTCGGTGACGCCCTGGACTTCGGTCGTCCAGTCGGCGTCGGCCATGCGGGACGTCAGCCGGGGCGCGCCGAAGCTCTTCGCGCTGCCCATCTTCTGGATGCGGGCCAGGCCGCGGACGAAGACCGAGTCGTCGATCGCCTTCACGATCTCGCCGGCGAGCTGCGTCGGGGTGACGAGGTAGCCGCCCTTGCCGTCCGTGCCGAGGATGGTGTCGCGGAACTCGCGGGGGACCTTGCCGTAGGGCACCTGGCCGGTCGCGAGCCACTCCGAGAAGACGGAGCGATATTCGGGCGATTCGCGGTACTGCTGGATGGTGCGCTGCTCGGGCTTGGCCGACGCACCGCCGGCGGTGCGGCCCTCGGAGCCGATCGGGGAGGAGACGCGGCCCTCGGCCGTTTCCAGGTCGGCCTCGGCGGCGTCGAGGCTCTCCATCGTCTCGTACTGGTCCTTCAGCGCCTGGGCGGCGTCCATCTGCCGCTTGACCTCGGCGCGGTCTTCGGCGGTCGGGCCGCCGTCGCGCTTCTGGGCTTCGTCCCACTTGGTCCGGGCCTGGGCGATCAGGCCCGCTCGCTCCTCGCGGAGCTGCACGGCGGTCTTCGCGGTCTTCATCGGTGGCGGTGTCCTGGTTGGACGGGGATGTGAGGGGGGCGTGAGGCGAGGCGGGGCTCAGTCGGCCTCGGCGAAGAGCAGCTCGACGTCGGCCTGGGCGATCCAGGGGTCGGGCTTGGCGAGCGCGAGGCGGGCCTGGTCGAGGGAGCGGACCGAGACCTCGGTCGCGCGGTAGGCGGCGTAGGCGACGATGCTGACGTCGTCGATGCGGGCGAACTCGGTGATCTCCCGGATCACGCCCGTCGGTTCCGATCGCCAAGACTGGCCCCGGTTGGGGTCGTCGAACATGTAGAACCGGAAGGACGACTCCGAGAGATCCCCTCGCTCGATCGAGACGAGGTAGTCGCGGGCCATCTGGGTGTCGGGCGGGTCGGCCTCGTAGCGCAGGCCGCGGGAGTCCTCGACCAGCTTCAGCGTCCCGTTGCGGGTGCGGCCGAGGATGAGCGAGGGGTCGTGATTGACCACCAGGCGGACGTCCGCCCCGGCGAGGGCCGAGGCGAAGGCCCCCGGCCGGATGATCTCCCGGAATCCGCCGAGGTCCTCGGAGGGCGAGTTGAAGACGGCCGCGTAGCCGACGATTCGACGCTTGCCGTCGACCTGGTCGACGCGCAGCTCGGCCGCAGGGAGGGAGCGGGTGTCAGGCTTGGGATTCGCCATCGGGCGGGGCCTCGGGCGTGGGAGGGGCTTCGGGCGGGGGGCCGTCGGCGTCGGCGGCGAACGGGAGGGACTTCTGGACGGGCTTCTCGGCCGGTTCTTCGCCGAGTCGTTCGAGCGTGGTGAGGTTGAGCTGGCAGGTGTACTTGTCGCCGCCCTTGGCCTTGCCGATCGGGGCCATGTTCTCCTTCCGGCGGACCTCGTCCCGGTTCATCCAGCCGTTGCGGATGGCGACCTCGTAGGCCTGGTAGCGGGCGAGGAGGTTGCCCCTGAGGAGGGCCTCGACCGTGTGCTCGACGTAATAGCCGGCCTTGCGCTCGGCCGCGCTGAAGAGCTTCAGCGCGGCCTGCTGTTCGAACCGGACGATCCACTGCATCAGGGCCGTGTTGAGGTAGTCCTGATTGCTGGCCTCCAGATTCGCCAGGTGGGCCTGGGAGTAGTCGCCGACCTTGTTGGGCGGGACGCGGTAGGGCCGGGCGACTTCGAGGACCTGGTACTTCCGCGCGTCGAGGAGCTGGGCCTTGTCGGGGTCGACGCCGATCTGCTTGTAGGTGGCGCCCTCTTCGAGCAGGGCCGTCTTGTGACGCCTGCCGTAGCCGCCGTGGCGATCGGCCCAGTCCTGGAGGAATTGCCTCCTCTTGGCCCGGTCCTTGATGGACCCGGCCATCTCGATCACGCCGCCGGGGTCCGAACCGTTGCTGAAGAAATCGCCCTGGTAGGCCTCCTCGGCGAGGCCGACGCCGATCGCCCGCTTGATGAGCTGGACGAAGCTCCAGCCCGAGATCCCGTCGTCGCCGAGGCCGGCGAGGTGGAAGACCTTCGCGGCGGGGAGGGACTTGCCCCCCTCGATCTCGTACCAGAGCCGTCGCTTCGCGTCGCGGACCGGCCGGGTCGTGAACGGGTCGAGGAGGTGGAGGGATGCCGGCCGAGACCCCCGGAGGACGATCTCCGCGAACCCGCTGCCGGTGATCAGGGCGTGCCCCATGAGGGCCTCCCGCCAGCTGACGGCCGTCGTCTCGCCGTCGGGGCTGACGTTGAGCAGGTCGTCGACCGAGTGGTCCCGGGCGAGCCGACGGCCGCCGTCGGCTTCCTGTTGATAGACCCGGCACGGCAGCATCGCCATGTCGGGGGCGATCACGTTCAGGACCGCCAGGAGCGCGGGGAAGGTGATCGCCGTCCGCTCGTTCACGACCATGCCGGCGGTGTCGGCCGTCGGGGCGTAGAACATCTCCTCGCCCTGGATGTAGCGGGGCTCGGGCTCGGGGGCGGCCCCGGCGTCGGCGGTGTAGGTGCCGTAGGGGTTCATAGGATGAGGATCCGCTCGGAGTCGTAGATGGAGGTGGCGTCGGCCGACGAGCCGGCCGAGGCTGCGGCGATCATGTTCACCAGGGCGGCGGCGCCGTCGATCTTCCGCCGGCTCTTCCGCTTCGAGAGCTTGATGTTGCCGGCGGCGTCCTGCTCGGCGACGGCGTTGCCGACGTGGGACCGGAGGATGGGGTTCCCGTCGTGCCGGATGCGGCGCGAGAGGATCAGTCGGAGCAGCTCCTTGGTGGGGGCGCTCAGCGACAGGAAGCCTTGCCGGAGGAACTCGACGGGGAATCCGTCCTCGTCGCGCAGGCGCAGCACCAGGTCGAGGGCGTTGGCCGGGTCGACGAAGAGCTTGACCAGCTCGTGATCCCTGGCGAGCTGCTGAATCTCCGAGCGGATGAAGTCGTAGTCGATCACCTCGCCCGGGGTGAGCTTGATGACCTTGTCGAGGGCCAGTTCGCGATACTTCTGCTGGTGCTCGCGCTCCAGCCGCTCGATGCCGGCCTCGGGGAGCCAGAACTTCGCCCGGACGTCCAGGCCCTCGTTGACGTGGCCCCGGCCCCAGACCAGGGCCGAGAGGTCGTCGACGGTCGAGAGGTCGAGGCCCGCGTAGATGGGCTCGCCGGCGACGAAGGCGACGTGGGCGTTGCAGAGGTCCCAGCGCTCCAGGTCGACGAAGGCGGTGTCGCCGGCGGAGATGATGTTGAGCCGCAGCCGCTTGAAGTTGGCCATCAGGGCCGGCACGAGCTTGGCCTCGGCCAGCTCGGCCCGGAAGTCCTCCTCGCGGATCGTGACCCCCAGCGACGGGTTGGCCTTCCGCCAGGTCTCGGGATCGTCGATGTCGTCGTTGGGGAGGGCCCGGTAGACCACGCCGAGGTGGCGGATGTCGGGCTCGCGGCCGTCGTTGACGCGATCGCTGTACTCGCGCTGCTCGTGCCAGACGCCGTCCGCGGACTCGCCGGCGGTGGTGATCGACCCGAAGATGGGCTGGCGTCGCGAGGCGCTGGCGTAGCGCATGACGTCCCAGAGGTCGCGGGACTTCTGGCGGTGCAGTTCGTCGAAGACGATGTGCGAGGCGTTGATGCCGTCCTTCGAGGCGACGTCGGCGGAGTTGGCGACGATCACCCCGTTGCTGTCGCGGTGGGTGATCCGCTTCTTGTACTCGATGACGTCGAAGCGGCTGGCCAGCTCGGGCGAGGCTTTGATCATCCTCGCCGCCTCGTCGAAGATGATGCCCGCCTGCTGGCGGTCGACGGCGTTGACGTAGACCTCGGGGGCCTTTTCGCCGTCGAGCAGGACGAAGGCGATGAGCAGGGCCGAGAGCAGCGTGCTCTTACCGTTCTTCTTGGCGACTTCGAGGTAGAACCGCTTGAAACGCCTGGTACCGTCCGGCATTCGCCAGCCGAACAATCGCATCAGGAAGTCCTTCTGCCAGTCCAGGAGCTTCAGGGGCTGGTTCCCCCACTCCCCCTTCGACTGGATGCAGAAGTTCTCGATGAACGCGATCAGGAGCAGTCCCGGGCGTTCGTCGAAGTAGCAGCCCTGCTTCACCGCCAGGGTGTCCGAGGCGTTGCGGATCCATTTGGCCGGGATGTGCATGGTTCAGGATGGGACGGCCGTCGCCTGGAAGCCGGCGATGAACTCGCTCAGCTTGTCCTGCTCGGGCTTGGGAGGGGCCTTGATGCGGGAGCGGGAGGAGGGGGTGAGGCCGAACTCGGTGAGGAGGCGTTGGTAGGACCGGATCGCCTTGTCGTCGAGCGGGTCGAGGCGGAAGCGGGCGTAGAGGCGGCACATGAGGGCCAGGCCGTGGCGGTCGCCCTCGGTGAGGAGGCCGGCCGCCGACAGCATCGGGGCCAGCTCCATCCAGTGCTCGCGACCATAGCCGTAGTCGTCGTCGAGGCAGTCGGGCGGTTCGAGGTCGCCGGGGGGGAGCCGGGGCTCGTCGAAGTTGATCCGGTCCTTCCGAGTCCCCTCGGCGATCTTGACGGCGGTCGGCTTAGGCTTTCTGCCGCGCATGGGTCTTGAGCCGTTCGGACGCCAACTCGCCGACGTGCATGATGCCCAGCAGGATCACCACGAAGGGCAGCAAGGTCCCGGCGAGGAACAGGATGCCCACCAGCGAGAACAGGACGACGGCGATGAGGGCGAGGGCCTCAAGGGCCTTCAGGATGGAATTCATAGATGGGGATGGCTCGGGTCGGGAAGAGGCGAATCACCAATTTTGTCACGACGCGCGCGAGGCTCCAGCTGCGGTCTTCGGGCCCACGGGCCTAGCGAAATCACACCCCCCTGGGGGGGCCGGAGCGCGAGGCGTGGAGGCGGCTGTGGCAGGCGTGGCAGAGGACCTGGAGGTTGTCCAGCAGCAGACCCAGCGAACGATCGTCGCGAAGCTCGACCTTGTGGTGGACGTGGGAGCCGGGGTTGAGGCGGCGAGGCTTGGCCTGGAGGCACAGCTCGCACAGGGGCGATTGCGAGAGCTTGACCTTCCGCACCTTCTTCCAGGCGGAGGAGTTGTAGAACTGCTTGGAATCCTGATCTCGACGGGTTCGGTCGTAATCACGACGGGTCGACTGTGATAGGTCCGGCGTCGATCTGTGATAGGGGATCCGCTGGGGCACTGGACCAGGTCTCGGGGTCGGTTCTCGCGGCGAGCCTGTGGCTCACGACCATCTGGCAGAGGTGGATTCCCAGGCGGAACTCCGCGAGGTCGTCGGGGTGTCCCGGCTCGGCCCCTTGAAGCTCCAGGAAGGCGTTCCAGGCCGCGGCCAGCCGGACGACGACCTTCCGCTCTCGGGCCGTCGTCTTCATCCTCTCAGCGTCCGCCGCGGCGGTTCCTGGTCCTGTCGGCCCATCAGGCCGACGATCGCCTGTTGCAGGTCCCGGATGGCCTTCTGGGTCTGCTCCTCGGATTCCTTCCGGCTTCGTTCCGCCTCGACTCGGGCCCGATCCGCCTCGGCCCTCCGGCGGTCCTTCTGGCGCTCGATGTAGAGGTTCCCGGCCAGCGAGGCCAGGGCCAGCAAGGCCCCCAGCCAGGTCCCGGTGGGGATCTGATAGACGGTCGCGACGATCGAACAGGAGGCCCCGGACGCCGACCCGCAAAGGAGGTAGGGAGAGGTGTCGGTGGGAAGCGAGACGTGGGGGAGGGTCGGCAGGTGGAACACGGGTCGGCGTCCGGGCGGAGAGGTGCTATCGGGGCGGGGTTGCGCGGGGCGTCAGGAGACCGGGCCGATGGTCTCGTCGACAGGCTCGACGTCGGGCGTCGGCTCCGGCTCGGGACTGGTCTCGGTGTCGGGCGTCGGCCCCAGCTCCGGCTCCGGATCGGGGTCGGGAGTCGGCTCCGGCTCGGGCGTGGGCTCCAGTTCTGGGGCCGGCGTGGGCTCCGGCTCGGCGATCTCGAAGTCGCCGGCGATCGTCTCGACGCGGTAGTACGGCGGCCAGTTCGAGTAGTAGCTCTCGGAGACCGTGTAGACGGAGACGGAGCCGTCGGGGTTGACCAGGGCGGCCTTCCGGCCCTTCTGGCTCTTCAGGGCCTTCACGACATCGTCGGAGGCGTCGGCGGCGACGCCCTCGGCGTTGTGGAGGGACGCCTTGGCGGCGGCGACGTCGGCGACGGCCGCCAGGGCGACGGCGGCGATCTGGCTGAACTTCTTCGACATGGGCGGGGTGGGATCCGGTGGGAGAGTGGAGAGGGAGAGAGCATCCAGAGGAACCGCAGCAATCACACCCGACGGCTCTGATCTTTTCGGCGGTCGCCCGCCGTGTCCGGTCTCGATGCCGACGCCGTGGATTCGACGTCTCCGGGTCGCCCGACTTCCAGCCTCTCGGCTGGTCTCCGCGGGTGGGCTCTCAGCGGGCGATCGTCAGGGCATCAGGACTTCGACGACGTCCCGGAGCTTCGCGTTGGCCGCCTCAACCTCCTCGAAAAGCTTCTCCAGCCTCTCGATCCGCTCGTCCCTCTCGGCGATCGCCGACGGGTCCTCGGGCTTCGGGGCCTGCGAGGGCTTGAAGCCTTGACCCCAGAGATTGTCGACCAGCGACTGAACCTCTCGGGCCGGGATCATGAAGTCGTGAATCCGCGTCTGGCCGCTGACGTAGTCCTCGATCTTGAGGCGCAGCTCTACGGCGTTCAGTTCGGGACGATGGCGGCTGGTGATGGTGGTCTTGTTCAAGGTGGGCTGCTCTGACTCGCTGATTGGGAAGTCCGGCCGGTTCGGAACCAGCAGGGCTTGGATGTGAGGGGAGAGGAAGTTGTACGGCGGCACGGCGGACGTCTCCGCTGAAGGAGGCCGGGTCGACGGCCATCTCGATGCGATGCTCGAAGACCCGCCCGTCCGAGGTTCGGAGGAGCATCAGGCCTTCGCGGCGGGGACGCCGATCGCCGCCCGGAGCTGGGCCACCTTGGCCCCGCTGTGGACGGCCGCCGCGGCGGCGACCAGGGCGGAGAGCAGCTCGGGGAGGCCGGTGAAGTCGCCGACCGAGAGCTTGCCGCAGAGCACGGCCAGGACGGCCAGGACGGGGGCGAGTTTCTTGATGAAGGCGACGGCCGTGGCCGCGAAGGCGATGAGCGAGGCGATCTTCATGCAGTCCCTTCGATCGATGGGTCGGTGGAAGTCAAAACTCACTTCCACGAGGCGGGTGAGGTTCATGCGGCCGAGGCGTAGGACCAGTGGGCGGGGAGCCGGCGCTCGACGAACGCGGGGGCCTGGCGGAGGGCCCACGAGTCGCCCTGGGCGAGCATGGCCTCGACGACGTAGCGGTCGGCCCAGAAGCTGTAGGAGGGCTGGTCGAGGGCCAGCGGGCCGGAGGGGACGTCGGGGCCCCAGGACTGGAGGATGCACGCCCCCGGCCGGTCGAACCGAACGCCGCCGATCAGCATGCAGTGGCCCCAGGTGCCGCCCGGCGTGCAGAAGCCCCAGGCGTCGCGAGGGTTGACCCGACGCCAGGAGTCCTCGAACCCCTGGTTGGAGCAGATCGTCACGGGATAGCCGTTCCTCATCGCGGCGACCAGCTCGGCCCAGGTGGTGACCCTGGCGGCCCCGCCGAGCCTGTAGGCCCCCGCGGCCCGTTTCACGTCGGCGGGCGCCCCGTAGCGGCCCCAGGCGGTCGCCCGGGCCCCGCCGTCGGGTCCCGGGGCTCCGACCATCTCGACGCTGGCCACGCCGATGGTCTGCATGGCCTTCACGGCCGCCGATCCATACGACCCGTCGCCGCGGCCGAGGATGCCGGCGACCTCGCGAGACGTCGCATAGACGAAGACGGTGTCCGTCTCGCGATACTCGCTGGGCTCGCCCAGGGCGATCTCCACGCACTGGAGGAGGTCCACGCCGTGGCCGTGGCCGTCGCCGACGCACTCGCCGACGTCCTGGGCGAAGTACTTCGGGTAGCCGCCCAGGACGTCCCGGAAGGCCTTGTACAGGAGGATCGGCCGGCCGTCGTGCTCGTCGCCGACGAGCCGAGGGGCGACCGATCCGAAGAACGGATACTCGTCGGCCGTGGCGAAGTGGCCGCCGTCGTCGAACCAGCCGGGAGCGGGGGCGAAGGCCTCGGGACCCATGATCGAACCTCACTCCATGATGAGATCGCCCAAGGCCAGCAGGATGAGGCCGAGGGGGTAGAACACGACGGCGATCACAACCAAGTCGACGATGAGCCAGCGGAGGCCCTCGCCGAAACTCAACGGCCGACCCCTCGGGCGAACTCGCGGAAGGCCCGGGCGAGCGCCCGCCGCTGCACGGCGACGACCTGGGCGTCGGGGGTGCCGTCCGGGACGATGGCGCCGAAACGAGGCGAGACCATGGCGGCGAAGGATCGGGACCGGGCGGCGTCCGAGTAGGGGCGGATCCGGGCGATCACGTCGACGAGCGAGTCGCCGGCCTCGACCTGGTCCGCGGCGCGCCGGAATGCCTCCGCGTAGGAGTCGAGCATGACCGCCGAGTATGCTCGGCCGATCGTTACCAGCGACTCGTCGGCGGCCAGGACGGGCGTCGCCGGCGTCGGGGGGATGGGCGTCGACGGCCCCCGCCGGCAGCCCATCGTCAGGGCCGCGGCGACCGCCAGCGCGACGCCGAGCCGCGTGACGAGGATGACCCGGAGGTCGGATCGACTGAGCTGCATCGGGACTCCTGGTGATGATGGCTCTCGCCGGGCCGGGCCGACCGCCGAAGCCGACGGCCGGCCCGGCACGTCGCCGGCGGCACGCTCCGAGGAGCGGCGCCGGCCTCTCGCGGGGGTTGTCTGAATTAGGGTCGGCTTAGAGGGCGGCGGCGAGCTGACCGGCCGACGGCAGGCCCAGAGCCTTGCGGCCGAAGTAGGCCGTCTTCGAGACCGTCTTGCGGTCGAGCTTCATCGCGCAGTAGCGGCAGACCCCCTGGCCGGCCTCGACCGCGGCCCCGCAGAGGACGCAGGGCTCGGGCGCCGACATGGGGGCCGCCGGCGTCGAGTAGGTCGGCGGGGCGATCGGCTTCAGGCCATGCGCCTTCAGGTGGTCTCGGCGACGCTTGCGGGGCATCAGCGCGGCGGCCGTGCGGACCTTGATCTCCTCCGCGTTCATCGGGAGGACGATCGGCGGCGGGGAGGCCTGGACGCGGGCTCTGAGCTTCGGGAGCTGCAAGGGTTCCTCCGAGGGGGAAGTGATTCGACCGGGCCCGCGACTCCCCCGTCATGGGTTCGGCATGCGGGCCCGGGTCGAGCGCCGGGCGCTTGCGTCAGGCGACGTTCCGCCGGCGCGACTTCGCGGCCGGCTTCACGGGGCGGTCGACGACCTTCAGGGACTTGGAGACGGTGGGCTTGATCTGCGTCCGGACCTCCTCGACGACTTCGAGGCCCAGGAGCCTCACCAGCTCGTCGTTGGTGATCCGGCGCTGCTCGGTCTCGGCGACGTCGAGGTCGAGGGGGCCCGGCTCGACGGGCAGCCCCAGGGCGTGCTGGGCGAGGATGATCTTCCGGAGGGACTCGACCGTCCAGTTCAGCTCCCGGGCCTGGGCCGAGAGGGCTCGGTAGCGGCCGAGGATCTCTTGCCGGATCTCGGACGGGGCGGGTTCGGCTTGGGGCCGGGGTTCGTCGGGCTGCTGCATTGCTGCCTCTGGAGGGCCCTCCGCTCGCGCCGGCTCGGCCCGTCCCCCGGCGGCTTCGCCGTCGCCGCGGGCTTGCCGATCCGCTTGGGATCCTTGCCCGGGTCGCGGCGGAGGACGGGGCTCAGCCCGTCCGCCCAGCTCCGGTCGCACACGGCGCACACGAAGGGATAGGGAGGGTAGGCCCCCGAGTGGGGGCACTTCGAATCCGGGGTGAGCGGACCGAGGGGGGTGAGGAGTTCGAGGCGGAGGCCGAAAGACATGGAGTGATCGAGATGTGACGTGGTGGGGCGGGCGGGTCTACAGAGTAATGACCCCCATCCCCCCGATCGGCTCAGGCGGCGCTCGGATTCGCGAGGACGGGCCGGAGCTTGGCGAGCGCCCTCCGATAGATCCGCCCGACGTCGGGCTTGCTCCGCCCGAGGATCGCGGCGACCTGGCGGTACGACCGCTGGCGGAGGTCGCCGTGCCGCAGGATGACCACCTGGCGTTCGGTGTGGTCGAGGTGCCGCTCGCAGGCCGACCCCAACGCCTCGGCGCTCGGCCCGTCCTCCTCGGCCGCGGGCCGGGCGAGGATGGCGGCGAGAGAGCCCGTCGAGAGCTGCTCCAGGCGGGTCCGCGCGGCCTTGCTCAGGGCGTTGGTGATCCGGCCCAGGATGAAGTCGTGCGAATAGGACGTGAGCCGGGCCCCCCGATCGGGGTCGTAGCGGCGGACCGCGAAGAGCAGCCCGATGGAGCCGCACTGGACCAGGTCCTCGTAATCGACCCCCAGACCTCGGAATCGCCCGGCGATGCAGCGCACCCAGTCGAGGTGCTTCCGGACCAACTCGGCTTCCGCGTCCCGATCTCCGGCCCTGACGCGTCGGGCCAACGCGACTTCCTCGTCGCGGGTGATGGCGGCCATGGTGTCCCCCCAGGTTGCGTGATCGTACCTTCCTGTTTATTCTCCCGGTGTCGCTTAAATCGGTACATTCGAATTCGGTCGGGTGGACGGATTTTCAGGCGGCGGAGGGTCCCATAATGCGTCTTTCCGGACCCTCGCCCCGATTACCCGGTGCATCCATGAAAGGGCGTCGCGATCGCCGATGTACAGTAAGCAGGTGTACGCCAGGTCGAGCCGATGCACCTACTCGGACGCGCGTCGGACGTTATAACGTCGCATCACTCGTCGTCGGCGATCAGCCGCGAGACCTCGCCGGCCCCGTCCCTGCGCCGGTCGTCGTAGATGGTGAGCGTCCGCAGGTCCTTGTGCCGGCTGAAGCGCTGGACCTTGCGGACGTCGCCGCCGGTCCGGTCGAGGGCCTCGGTGATCGCCTGGTGGCGGAGGCCGTGGGGCCGGAGCTGCTTCCGCAGGCCGGCCCGCTCGCCGAGCTGCACGACCAGGCGGTGGATCGAGCGGCCGGTGATGCGTTGGGTCCGCTCGGCCGAGGCGCCGGGGTCCAGGCGGACGAAGAGCGGCCCCGGGTGGGGGCCGCGTTCGGCGATCCAGGCCGCGAGCGCGGCGGACGTCGGGGCGGCCAGGGAGAGGCGTTCCTTCTGGCTCCGCTTCTTGCCGAGGATCCAGACGTGCGAGGGGACGTCTCGATCGTCGAGGTCGACGTCGGCGAGGTCCAGGCGGCAGACCTCCTCGCGCCTGAGGGCCTGGTCGTGCAGGAGCCGGACGATCGCCAGGTCCCGGACCTTGGTGGGGGAGCCGTCGCCGGCGTCGGCCTTGGCGGCGTCGCGGACGGAACGCCATCCCGCCTCGCCGGGGCCCGACGTGTCGCGGTAGGCCTCGCCGGATGGGGAGCTGATCGACAGCTCCCAGTCGACCTGGCCGATCTGCCCGGCCAGCTTGATCGCGGACCGGAGCGCGGCCAGCCTCCGGCCGATCGTCGTCGGCGCCAATCCGCGGGCGAGCAGGTGCGCGCGGAACGACAGGGCCATGGCGTGGGCCTGGCCCTTCCCGGCGCAGATGAGGGCGGCGATCGCCATGCGTGGGGAGCCGACGCCGAGGAATTCCGCGAAGTCGCGGAGGTCCCGGTCGTAGGCCTTGCGGGTGTGCTCGTTCCGCCCTTCGAGAAACGCCCTGGCGACGTCCTCGGGGCCGAGTTGGGTGTGCTGCTGGAGAGCCGGGGTCGTGAGCGACTGGAGGGCGATTTCCCGGCTCATGGCTTGTGCGTCCAATGAGGGGTCTCCTACCCGAGTAATCGGGGAGGAGGCGCGAGATCGGTTCGGAGATGCGACGGCCGGGGCCCGGTCGGTCCCGGGTTGCGCCCGGCGCCCGCGGCCGTCATAGTACGGACAAAGCGGCCCGGTCGCAGGATGCGGCCCCGGGCCCGACGGAGGGGCGGGAGCGGGGGCACGGACGTCGCCGTCCGCCGCTCCGATCTTCCCCCGCGTATCGACCCCGCCCCTCCCCTGCCGGGGGAGGAGTCGAGGCTGTGAAATCAAGGTTTACCTGTTCGATAAACCTTCGTCGGCAAGGCTTACGCAGCCGTTGCAGATTCGCCCTCGCCGTCCGGCTTCGAGCTGCGTAGGGAGATCGTGAGGGAGCTGAGCTTCTCCCGGAGCCACTCCTCGACCACGCTGGACCGGTCGGTCTTCATCATCTTCGCGTAGACGGACAGCTTGAAGTCCATCTCGTCGGAGAGCTTGATGCACGCCTTTCGCGGCTTCGGGGCGGCCGGCTTCTTCGCCCGTTGGGACTTCTTCCTGTCGGTACGTCCGGACGTATTGTCTTCCATCGATCTCGACTCCCTTCGGTAAGGCCACCTCGCCCCGACGTCAGTAGGAATCGACGTCGAGGCGAGGTCGGCTTGATGGTGGTTTCCCTCGGTCTCACGACACCTTTCGCAGCGGCCCCCGGATCTCGGCGATCCGGAACGTGTAGGCCCAGACCCAGTCGTCCAGCAACCAGGATCCGGGGCCGTAGAGCGACTCCCAGAGCCGGCGGTACCGGGGCCTCGCCGGCTCCTCGTTCCGCATCGTCGGCGACAGCCCCTCGGCGATGCAGTCGGCCGAGCTGATGGCCGTGACGCGCTCGACGCGGAGGTCGAGGACCTCCAGTTCGAGCCGGCAGGCCCAGCGAGGCACCAGGATCGACGGCGTGCAACGGAGCCCATAGTCCCGGGCGCATCGCACGGCGTCGGCCCCCATGTCCGCCGCATAGCCGACGTGACGAGGGCGGCCCTCGTCGTCGGTGCAATTGCATTCCTCGGGCGAAGCCCATCCCGGAGGGGTGATGTAGGCGTTCTCCCGCACCCAGAGCCTCCCTCTCGGGCCTCCCCAGGTGGAGCGGATGGAGAACCAGCATTCCTCGTAAGGGGACCTCGGCAGCTCGAACCAGGCGACGTCCCCGTCGAGCTTCGCGAGGCGACAGTCCCGGACCATCGGCCAGGCCTTCGCCTTCACCGGCCGCCGGGTCTGCGTCTTCTCCCCCTTCAGGATCCGCCGGACCATCCCGGGAGACATGAGGGCCGGACGGCTTCGGGCGTCAGCGACGATCATCCGGGTCGACCTCCCATCTCAGACCGCGATTGCCCACCGCCTTCATGATCCGCCTCGCCTCGGCCAGCTCGCGCATGGCCGCCTCGCTCCCGCCGGCGTCCGGATGGGCCGACTTCGCCTTCGCTCGGTAGGCCGCGTCGATCTCGACCTCGGTCGCCAGAGGATGGACATCGAGAACCTCGTGGGCGGGCCGTCTCTCCTCGGGCGAGGGCAAGGCCTGGAACCCGGAGAACGCCTGCCCGACCATGTCGCCGGATCCCCAACGCTGGATTCCCCTGAGGGCCTCGATGGTCTTCCGGATGGCCTGAATGTTGTCACCGACCGAATCCCAGCGGTCGCAGGCGAAACACATCGGCCGGCCGCGCAGCTCGAAGTACACGGCGACGCCCCGGTCGTCGGGCGTCCTGGCGTTGGCGTAGGGCAGCCCGTCCCTCCGAGTGGGGACGTTCGTCGAGATGACCGGCCCGGCCCCGCCCAGGAGCCGGATCTCGTCGAGGAGTCCGTCCCTCGCCTCGGCCAGTCCCGAGTCGAAGCGGCTGCGTTGGGGTTGCTGCGTCCTCGGCCGGCCGAGGGGCCATTGCAGCGGGTAGGCCTCGACGGGAGAGGGGCTCATGGGAGACCATCCTTCCCGTCATCGAGCATCGCCATCAGCGACGTTCGGCTATCGCCCTTCATGTGGACCGCGTGGCACTCCAGCAGCTCGGCCACGCGCCGGAGCTGGTGGGCCGGGAGGTCGTGATAGAGGCCGAGGACCAGGCGGACGAACTCGTCTTCGGCCTCGGTCTTCCACATCTCCCGATGGCGGACGCCGGCGGCCTCGAAGATCCGGTCCCGGATCCCGAGCTTCTGGTTATGCAGGCTGGGCATCGGCGGCCTCCTTCCGCTTGGGGAAGTCCTGGACGCGCAGCTCCGGCGGCCACTCGGCCGGGACGCCGCCCTTCTTGTCCCGGACGACGCGCTCGACGTAGGGCGTCGTCGACTCGTCCCACCAGGTCCAGGGCCGGGGGTTGCTCCCGAGCTGCTTCACGAAGATCGGGACCTCGGCCGCCCTCCCGGCCCGGACCGTCTGGCGGGCCCAGTCGACGTCGAACGGCCGGGCCTTCTCGCCGCCCTGGTCGCTCTCGCCGCCGACGACGATCCAGTCGACCGCGGGCACCGTGAATCCTGGGTCGTCGGGTCCCGGTCCGAAGACCGTGGCGGGCTCAAGCCACTGGGCGAAGTCGACCGGGCCCAAGGCCGGCTCGTAGCTGACCCACCGTAGGGCGGCGGGCGTCTCCAGCAGGGCCGGGATCCGCTGGTCTGCTCGCTCTTGGTCCTCCACCGAGACGCCGTACCACACGTTGGCCGGGGCCCATCCGGCCTCCAGCCAGGTGGCGACATTCCAGTAGCCCGGCGGCTTCGGCTCCTGCCGGTCCAGGTGTTCGAGCACCTGATACATCCGGATCAGGAAGTACTCCGGGCGTTTCGTGAGCAAGAGCCAATCGAGGTTCGGAGTCTGCTGGATCAGGTCGAGGAACCGGGCCCTCGGTTCGACCAGGTCGTCGCGGTCCTCCAGCCAGTCGCAGAGCGACGGGAAGACCCTCCGCCTCACGCCGGCCTTGGCGGCGGCCCGGTCCCACCTCAGCGGCTTGTCCCAATCGGCGTTGATGGACCGGACGCCGTCGGGGCCCCACGTCCCCGTCGCGGCGGGCGTCTTGAAGCGGCGACTGCGAGCCTCCGCATAGCACAGCTTGCAGCCCGGGCTGACCTTCGTGCATCCGTACCACGGCGACCAGGTGTGGTCGCACCAGGAGATGCCGGTGACGTCTCCCATCAGGTCGGCCCTCCTTCCTCGGCAAGCGGGGCCGTCGCGGCCATCGCGTCGAGGACCTGGGCCTCGTTGATGCCGGCCGACAGGGCCTTGTAGGCCCGCCCGGCCAGCCGGGCCCCGGCCGCGGCGGCCAGGGCGTGATCGACCCGACGTATGCGCGGGTCGGTCCGGCCCAGGAAGTAGTCCAGGACCAGGTTCACGTCGTTCGCTTCGCCGATCGTCATGTCTTCCCCCCCTTCTTCTGCTGGGCCTTGGCCTTCTCGTGCTTGGCCAGCTCCTCCTCCTCCATCTTCGCGACCACGGGGCGGAGGATCTCGTCGATGATCGTCGCGATCGGCCGGTCGACCAGCGCGGACACCAGCCGCAGCGACTTCACCAGGTCCTCGGCGATCTGCACGCTCACCACCTTCTTCTTCGCCATCTCCGCCCCCCGACTCATCAACGCCGACGCAACCATAGGCCGTCTCCGCAGGTCCACAGGATACCACGCCCTCCATCGGGGCGACCCCAGGATTCTAATCGTGCGAGATTGCGAGTCAATGAGAATCTGAGATAACACACTTGACTTGAAATGGGTGCGTGGCCAAGATTGCCGACGTCTCCCCGGTCGTCCCGGGGGGCATCGGCCGGGGGGGCGGGGCGATCGCCTGGACCACGACGCCCGCCGCCCCGGCGTCTCAACCTGGGAGAGCGTCATGAACGAGAGCCGCAAGGGGAGGCCGGCGTGGGACCTCGCCGGCGACGGGCCGAGGGCGCCGGTGGTCGGGGGATTCGTCCTGGGGGGCCACGGGCGGACGGCTTCGCTCTGGGCGAAGGACTTGGCGGAGCTGGCGGGCTTCTTCCCGCACCTCCGGCCGGGGCTGCACTGGATCCGGTTCATACTCGCCGTCCGCGGCGAGGCCCTCGACGAGATCGAGAGCCTCGGCCGCCAGGATTGGGGCTTCGTCCACGTCCGGCCCGGCGGCGGCTGGCTGATGGGGACGCCCGGCCTGGCCAAGGCCGTGGCGGAGATGGGGGACCTCCTCGGCGGGATCGGGGGCCCCCGATGAGCGAGGTCCGCGAGTCCCCCACGTTCGGGGGCATGGGCCCGTGCGCGTGGCTGTTCGCCAACTGCTGGCGATGCCGGAAGGAGTTCGAATGCCGAATGAGCCAGGACGTCCAGAACGGCCTGGTCCGGGGCCTGGTCCCCGCGGCCACGCTGAATCGGGTGGGGATGCCGGCGGAGCCTCGGGCGGAGTGGCGCTGCCGCGAGCTGGAGCCGCGCAGGCCCTCGACCCCCGCGGCCCCGGCTTCGCCGCCGTCGCCGGCGAGCGGGCCGCCCGCTGGTTCGCGGTGAACTGCAACCGCTGCCGCGCGGAAGAGGGATGCGGCCTCCGGGCCCGGCTCCTCGCCGCCGTCGCCGCCCGACGGGCCCTCGACCGCCCATCCTGCGAGCGCCTGGGCGTCCCGCCCGACGGCCGCTTCGGCGACTGGACCTGTCGCGAGTACCGTCCCTCCGGATCGGCAACTCCCGCGGGATCTCCCGGCTTGCCCGGATGATCCATCTTTACACCCTTGCCGCCTAACGAGGCGACAGCTAGCATCGATCGAGTCTTGGGTCGTGGGACCCGGGACGACAACCGAGACCAGGCCCCCCGATCGTCGCAAGTCCTGGCAGACCCAGCGGCGGACGGAAGGCCGAATCAAAGCAGGATTCGACTGATGGACACTCGCCCAGGCGGGCACGGCCCCGCCGCGCGTGACGGTGTGCGCACGCCCGCGCCCACGCTCCGCCTCCCCCTCGACCTCCCGCCGCTCGACGACCACGAATCCGAGTGGTACTTCGGCGACCGCAACGGCTGGCCCGGCGACTCCGGCGTCGTCGGCGCCGGAGTCGCCCCTGCCTGCGATTGGTCGGCCTGGACCGACGCCCCCTTCGACCGCGTCCGCCTGGCCCTCTCCTGCGCGACGAAAGGGGGCGGCCGTGCGTCCTGACCCCTCCCGCGTGATCGAGGCCCGGGCCCTGGCCGCGATCGCCGTCATCGCGACCCGCCGCCTCCCCACCTTCATCGACGTCCAGACCGAGCTGCACGGCGTCACGGTCGAGGAGCTGACGCAGGCCCTCGACTCCCTGGCCCGGCGCGGCAAGGTCGCCGTCGAGACCTACCCCTCCCAGGAGTCGCCGCTCTTCGGCCCGCGCACGGTCTGCTACCGGCCCGTCGCGCTGGTCGCGGCGTCCTCACTCCTCCCCATCACCTCCAAGGCCGGAGCGTCGAATCATGGCTGACGAATCATCGAGCAAAGACGTCGTGCGGTTCGAACACGGCCGGACGTGCCCCATCTGCGGCGGAGCCGCCGGCGACCCCCGCCACCAGGGCGTCCGCTGCCACGGCTTCATCTCGGGGAAGTGGGTCCACTGCTCGCGCAAGGACTTCGCCGGGTCGGCCAAGGAGAACGTGTCCTCGGGGACCTTCGCCCACCTGGCCCGCGGGGCCTGCCCCTGCGGCGTCCAGCACGCCAGGGACGACGACCCCCGGGCGAAGGAGATCGACGCCACCTACACCTATCGGGACGTCGACGGCGTGCCCCTCTACCAGGTCGTGCGCTTCCGCAACCCCAAGGACTTCCGCCAGAGGCACTTCGTCGGCGACGGCCGCATGAAGTGGGGGCTGCCCAAGTCGATCAAGCGCGTGATCTACCGCCTCGACCGGATCGCCTTCAACGACGTGACCCAGCCGGTGTGGATCGTCGAGGGCGAGAAGGACGTCCATCGCCTCGAGGAGGCGGGCCTGGTCGCGACGACCAACGCGATGGGGGCGGGCAAGTGGCAGCCCGCCTACGCCGACCAGCTCGCGGGGCACGTCTGCTACGTCGTCCCCGACAACGACGACGTCGGCCGCGAGCACGCCCGGAAGGTCGCCTCGTCGCTGATGGGCAAGGCGACGAAGGTGAAGGTCGTCGAGCTGCCCGGGCTCCCCGATCACGGCGACGTCAGCGACTTCCTCGCCGGCGGCCGTCGCCTCGACGAGCTGCTGGCGCTCGCCGGCAAGGCCCCCGAGTTCCGGCTCGACGCGCCGGCGGCCCCGGACCCGAAGAAGTTCCAGTCGCAGGCGGACGCCATGGTCCGCACGGCGCTGGAGCGTTGCGAGTTCTGGAGGACCCCCAACGGCGAGGCGTTCGCGACCGTCGTCCAGAAGGGGACCGTCGTCGACCTGCCGGTCAACTCCTCGCGGATGACGGACTGGCTGTTCGACGAGTACGTCACCCACAACGACGACTTCCCCTCGCCGGACTTCCTGACGACGGCCCGGGCCGCGTTCCAGTCGCGGGCCCGGATCCACGGCCAGGTCCACAAGGCCTGGATCCGCGTCGCCGACGAGACGGCGGAGGGGACGAAGGACTACGTCTTCTGGCTGGACCTCTGCGACGGCGAGGGCCACGCCGTCCGGATCACGGCCCGGGGCTGGGAGGTCGTGAAGAACCCGCCCATGAAGTTCCTCCGGCCCGACGTCATGAGGGCCCTGCCGACGCCCGAGCGCGGCGGCTCGATCGACGAGCTGTGGGACTTCGTCAACGTCGACCCCGCCGACCGGTGCCTCCTGATCGCGGCCCTCACCGCGTTCATGCGGCCCCGGGGCCCGTACCCGCTCCTGGTCCTGGGCGGCGAGCAGGGCTCGGCCAAGAGCACCTCGACGCGCGTGCTGAAGCGGCTGGTCGACGACCGGGTCCCGATCCTCGGCTCGCTGCCGGAGACGCCGCTGGACCTGTGGGTGGTCGCCGGGTCCAACTGGCTCCTGACGTTCGACAACATCAGCTCGATCGCCAAGAGCATGTCCAACGCCCTGTGCCAGCTCGCGCTGGAGGGCGGGATGGAGCGGCGGAAGCTCCACACCGACGCCGAGGTGAGCGTCCTGGAGGCCATGCGGCCGATGATCCTCAACGGGATCGACGAGTTCGCCCGGGCCCCGGACCTGGTCGACCGGGTGGTCATGCTCAACTGCCCGAAGATCGGCGACTCGGGCCGCCGCGAGGAGGACGAAGTCTGGACGGGCTTCCATCAGGCCCGGCCCCGGATCCTGGGGGCCCTCTGCGACGCGATCGCCGGCGGCCTGAAGCTCCAGCCCACGATCCGCCTCGCCTCGAAGCCGCGGATGGCGGATTTCGCGACCTGGGGCGAGGCGGTCTGCCGCCACCTGGGGTTCGCGGAGGGCGAGTTCCTCGCCGCCATGACCAGCAACCGCGACGCGTCCTCGTCGATGGCCCTGGAAGACTCCCCGGTGGCCGCGGCGATCTTCGAGCTGGGGCGGAGGCAGGGGACCTGGAAGGGGACGTGCCAGAGCCTGCTGACCGAGCTGAGGACCACGCCCGGCGCGTCCGACTTCGGGGGCGTTTGGCCGAGGTCGCCCCGCGGCCTGGCCAGCCATCTCAGGCGTATCCAGCCCGGCCTGAGGCGCGAAGGCGTCACGATCGAATGGCCCGGAAAAGTTCGCCATGAGCGCGTCGTCGAGATAACTTGGGCTTCCGGACCGGCTTGCCCCGCCGAAAAGCCCTTCTAGATCGTCCCAATCGTCCCCGCGCCGAAGTTCCGCAAGACCAATCGTATGTAAGTCATTGATAAATAAACGACTTGCGTGGCCATGGCTGATCGCAAGCGCGGGGACGATTGCCCGAAACCCAATCGTCCCCGGGACGATCTAGATCGTCCCCGGGGACGGTCGGGGACGATCGGGGACGGTTGGGGGACGATTGGGGAAGGTCTAGATCGTCCCCGATTTCCGGATTTGCATCCGCCGGAAACGATTGGGAATATGAGAGTTAAAATTTGATAGTGGGCGCTTGATCAGGAGTCGGGGACGATCGGGACGGTTGGATCCGCGATTTTCCCCCGGGAGCCCCGGGACCGGCCCGAGTTCGTACTAATTCCCAGATGCTTGCGCATCGATTGCAGCCATGTCAGCGGTTCGGCCGGGTGCCGCCTGAGATGCTTAACATGACGATCCCGGCCATTCAACGCGGGAGAGGCCTGAGATGCCGTTGAGCCGATTCGGAGACCTGGTGATCGACCTGGACAAGGTCCTGTTCGCCCGATGGGAAACCGAGGATGGGGAACAGAATACGTTGACGGTCGTCTTCGACGGCGGTGGGACCGTCGTCATCCGGGGCGACGCCGCCTTCGGCGTCTGGGGCAGCCTCGACGACGAGGATGAGGCGGGGCCTCGCGAGGGCGGCCCGCTCACGACACGCCGCGACTCCCTCCTCGCCGGCGTGGCGGTCGTCGAGACGCTGCGCTCGCACCCCGAAGGCATGACGCGCACCCAGATCAACCGAACGTGCTTCGGCGGCCACAAGCCGGCCGACGAGTTGAAGCGCATCCTCGGCCACCTCGCGGACCTCGGGCAGATCACGACGGCCGGCATGGAACCCGGTGCCCCGGCCCCCGACCGTGGGGCCGTCTGGACGATCAAGGACGTGCCGACCACCTGACCCCAAGCCCGGGAGTCCAGGCTCCCCGACCCCTCCCGCCGGCCCCCTGGAGGGCCGGCCCCGTCCCGCAACGAGACTCGGAGGAATCATGAGCAAGCCGCGCTTCGTCTTCCACAAGTCCGACGGCCGCGAGACCGCGTACAACCTCGGGGCGATCTTCCGCATGTCGTGCGGCGGCCCGCAGGGCGACCCGGCGGCCCCCGAGCTGGGCCTGGACGTCCATTTCGACACGGGGCACGTGCAGCGATTCGAGGGCGAGCTGGCCCGAAAGCTCTGGGAGGGCTTCAAGGCCGGGGCCGTCGTGGTTGACGTGGTCGGCTCGTCGACTCCCGAGCCGACCACGTCGCCCAAGGCCGAGGAAGAACCGGCCGCCGCCGGGCCGGTCGCCTCGATCCCGTTTCCACCGGCCCATGCTCGGCCCGACTATGAATCCGAGAAGCAGGAGGCGGCCCGGCGGAAACGCCTGGGCGAGGTCTGCTCCCACCTGGGATGCTCGTGGGGCTACCTGGATCGAAAGCCCTTCTTCCTCTTCCTCGACGGTGCCGTGCCCGTCGAAGAGGTCGTGTCGTTCAAGCGTCGCGGGGACGTCGTGGCGATCCTCCTCCTGCACCACACGAAGGAGGTGAACTTCCAGGTCCTGCCCGCCGGCCACCCGTGCCGCCCGCAGGCATTCCGGACGCGGGCGGAGGCCGACAGCTTCGGCCAGGAGGCGGCCCGATGAAGATCGAACGCGACGGCAACACGTTCACGATCAAGGTCGTCCACCACGCCCACGCGGAGACGCTCGAAGCCCTGCTGAGGGTGATCGCCCTGACGATCGCCGGGCCGAACCTGCCGGGCACGTCCGACCCGGCGATTTGCGGCGGCCAACGGCACCCCGTCTCCGGGCTGACGCTGACGCTGGGCGTCAATCCCTGGCTCCTCAATCCGATGGCCCGGGCGCCCCTCCCCGGAACTTCTCGAAATGAGACATGAATTCGTCGGCCTCTTCGCCGTGAAAGGGGTCGGTCTCGCCGTTCTTCCAGAAGACCGCAACGGAGGGCTCCGGCGGTCCAGGGCCGCCGGCTCCGTCCGGGCGGCGGTTCTTCTCCTCCTCGGTCAGCTCCCGGTGGTCGCGGACCTGCCACGCTTCCGCGAGGTCGTAATGGACCTCGCCGATCTTCACCCAATACATCGGAGAATACTTTCGTGATGAGACGCGAATCACCGACGCCGACCCCCGGCGTCGGGCGGGGGCCCGGGGCCCCCGAGGCGCAGGGCGGCCTGGAGCCGCTCGGCGAACGGCAGCAGCCAGAGGATCATCCGGATCCTCGACAGGAGCTGGGCGAGGGCGATCCCCCCGGCCAGGGCGACGGCGGCCAGGAAGAGGCAGAGCCAGGCCGGGAAGCCCGGCCAGTAGTACCAGCCGCCGACGGCCCCCAGCAGGGCCAGGCCGGCGGAAGCGGCGTAGGCGACGCGGATCGCCCGGAGGATGAACGGGCCGAGCGGTTGGGTCATCAAGGGATCCCCGACGCACGACGGACGCATCAGCTCCGCCCGGCTATCGGCGGAGGCGACGTCTCCGACTTCCTAGGCGGCCGCCGGCGAGACTTCTGGGGGCGGTCGTTTCTCGTTTTCGAGAACGGGGCCGTCGACCTGAACGAGGTGGCGGTCGTCCATTTCACCGCCGGAAGGGACGTCCACGTGACGTTGAAAGGGAGGGCGGAGATATTCGTCTTCCGCCCCATCGAGGCCGAAGGCCACCCACCTCAGGACGTCGAGCCGGACTGAGGCAGCGTCTTGTAGAACGTCGCGAGCTGCTTGTGTAGTTCGGCGACGAAGCTCGCGGCCGTCGCGGCCGTTTCTTCCAGGGATTGGCTGTGATACTCCGGGATCTTGCCGGCCTGGACCACCGCGACGGCCATCTTGAACGCCCATTCGTCCGCTTGCGAGAAACCCATAGGAGGCTCCCTTCATGACCGAACGCGAATCGCCTCGACTTCCTCAGCGAGGCGAGAGATCGGATCAGCATGCGCCCCCGGCGATCGGGGGGGACGACCCGTTGCGGGTCGAGGGCGGGCCCGTCCTTGGCCTCTGGGAGTGGCATGACCGGGTCCGAAGGGTGGGGGGTGATAAAGCCCCCCGCCGGCGCTGTAATCCTGGCAGACCCAGCCGGCGGGGGGCCCAAAGCAGGAACTCCCCGGTCATCAACACTCAACGTATACCGAAGTATACTGGCGGTCAAGTGCTGTGCCGGAGCTTCGGGGGACTGCGCATCGTCCCGAATACACCCGATAGGATTCGAACCTATAACCTTCGGTTCCGTAGACCGATGCTCTATCCAATTGAGCTACGGGTGCGGGTGTGACCGACGGACACATGGTATCCCCCGCGGGTTCGGGACGCAAGGGGCTGGCGAATTCGGGCGTTCGATTCTCGGGCGAGCGGGAGGGACGGGGCGGGGACCCCCGGTCAGGATCGCGGCGCTTTCTCGGAATCGTGAAATCCGGACGCCCCGCCCGGCGAGTGTATCGAGATGGAGGGGCCTCGCCCCTTCGGATCTTTGGCAACTCGTTCGCGGTCGAGGGGTGCAGGGGCGGGCCGCCCGCAGCCCCTTCACACCTGAGACGGAAGGGCCCCCTCGCGACGCAAGGACGCCGGCGACGTCCGCCGGCCGGACGCTTTCATGCATCGCAAAACGACGATCGAAGCCACGCGATCTGGGATTCAAGCCGTTTGTCGAAAATAGGTTGCGTCGACCAAGTCGAGCGTCGCTCGTTGCGAACGGACCCAGGGGCGGGTGGGTTCGCCGCGAGGGCCTCAGGCGCTCTCGCGGTGGTAGTGGATGTCGTGCAGCCGGCGGTAGAGGGCGCTGGTGCGCTTCAGCTCGGCGTCGGTGCCGACGGCGACGATGCGGCCGTCGTCGATCAGGACGATGCGGTCGGCGAGCTGGATCGCGCCCATGCTGTGCGAGATCAGGAACGTGGTCCGGCCCCGGGAGAACTCCTCGATGGCCTTGCGGATCAGGGCCTCGTCCTGGATGTCGACGGCGCTGGTGGCCTCGTCGAGGATCAGGATGGAGGGGTCGCGGAGCATGGCCCGGGCCAGGGCGATGCGCTGGCGCTGGCCGCCGGAGAGGCCGTGGCCGCGCTCGCCGATGACGGTGTCGTAGCCGTCGGGCAGGGTCATGATGAACTGGTGGGCGTATGACCGCTTGGCGGCCTCGACGATGGCGTCGCGGCCAGCGGATGGGTCGCCGTAGGCGATGTTCCGGGCGATGGTGTCCTGGAACAGGATCGTCTCCTGCGGCACGACGCCGATCAGCCGCCGCAGGCCCCGGCCGCGGATCTCGCGGACGTCCACGCCGTCGATCCGGATCGAACCCGAGTCGACGTCCCAGAACCTCGGCAGCAGGCTCATCAGGGTCGACTTCCCGCACCCGTTCGGCCCCACCAGGGCGACCGTCTCGCCGTGACGGACCGTCAGGTCGATCCCCCTCAGCAGCGGCTCGCGGCCGGTGTAGGAGAAGTGGACGTCGGCGAACTCGATCGAGCGCCCGTGCTTCGGCCGCTCGACCGCGCCCGCGGCGTCGACCACCTGGGGCTCGCGGTCCATCAGGGCGCAGATGCGGTCGGACGCCGCCGACGCCCGCTGGAGCTTCGAGTTCACGTTCGACAGCTTGCGGATCGGGTCGGACACCCCCGCCATGATCGTGTAGAACATCAGCAGGTCTTCGATCGCCATCACCTGCGACGCCAGCTGGATCTTGAACAGGCCGAGGTCCAGGAAGATCGACTGCTTCAGCACCAGGTACGACCCGGCCAAAAGCGCGATCGCCACGGTGACGAACGTGAGCATCTCCAGCACGGGGTCGGACATCGAGTCGATCATCGCGACCCGGATGCTCTTGCGGTAGAAGTTCTTCGTCTCCAGGAAGAACCGCCGCCGCTCCATCCGCTCGGTGCCGAACGCCTTGACGACCCGGATCCCCTGGAAGGTCTCCTGGAGGATCTTGTAGATCGACGACATGCTCTCCAGCGACCGCCGCACGGCCCGCTTCATCATCCGGCCGACGCGGTAGGTGGTGTAGGCGGAGATCGGCACGACGACCAGGGTCAGGCAGGTGAGCCGCCAGTTGAACCAGAACGCGCCGGAGATGTAGATCACGGCGCGCAAGGGCTCGCGGATCAGCTTGCTCAGGATGGTGTTGAGCCCCTGGGCGAACGAGTCCATGTCGCTGGTGAACCGGGCCATCAGGTCGGACGAGCCCTGGTCGGAGAAGCTGGCCAGGTCGAGGTTCATGGTGCGGCGGAAGAAGCGGTTGCGGAGGTCGAACAGCGTGTGCTGCATGACGTCGGCGACCAGCACTTCCTGGCAGAACGTGAACATCCCCTTGATCATCACCCCGACCAGGACCAGCCCCATGAGCGCGCTGAGGGTCCGGAACTGGTCGGAGGGGAAGTACTCGTAGACGGTGGGCTTGATCCGCAGGTAGAAGGCCTGCCACCAGCCCTCGGATTCGCGGCGGCGGTCGATCTCGGCGAGCTGGCGGTCGAGCGAGCGGCGG
>Ga0209958_1000970_pt1 | contig 29569 bp, 23 predicted proteins | sample ThiBio_inoc_plan_FD_183942 | JGI IMG/M metagenome (GOLD analysis project Ga0209958, IMG submission 183942) | Wastewater bioreactor microbial communities from Cape Town, South Africa - Thiocy_inoc_plan (SPAdes) | ecosystem: Engineered > Bioremediation > Thiocyanate > Unclassified | place: South...
CGCCTACATCGGCAAGAACGTGGTGCTGATGCCCTCCTACGTCAACATCGGCGCCTACGTCGACGAAGGCACCATGGTCGACACCTGGGCCACCGTCGGCTCCTGCGCGCAGATCGGCAAGAACGTACACCTGTCCGGCGGTGTCGGCATCGGCGGCGTGCTCGAACCGGTGCAGGCCAATCCCACCATCATCGGCGACAACTGCTTCGTCGGCGCGCGCTCCGAAGTGGTCGAAGGCGTGATCGTCGAGGACAACTGCGTGATCTCGATGGGCGTATACATCGGCCAGAGCACCAAGATCTACGACCGCGAAACCGGCGAAGTGCATTACGGCCGGGTGCCCGCCGGTTCGGTGGTGGTATCCGGCAACCTGCCGTCCAAGGACGGCAGCTACAGCCTGTATTGCGCGGTGATCGTGAAGAAGGTCGATGCCAAGACCCTGTCCAAGGTCGGCATCAACGAGCTGCTGCGCGGGATCTGAGCCCAGCCATTGCCGGTTCATCGACTCGAAGAAAGGAGACGCCATGAAACGCACCCTCGTCGTCGCCGCATTGCTCGCCGTCGGCCTGACGGCGTGCCAGGAGAACCCGGTATCCGGCCGCAAGCAGCTGGTACTGGTGTCCGAGGAGCAGGCGCAGTCTTCGTCGGCGCAGGCCTACGCGCAGACGCTGAATGAGGCGCAGAAGAAAGGCAAGCTCAGCACCGATGCGGTGCTGAACAGCCGCGTCAAGCGCATCACCGACCGCCTGATCGCGCAGGCGGGCAACATGTATGCGCCCAGCCGCAGTTGGAACTGGTCGGTCGCGGTGATCGACGAGCCCACGCTCAATGCCTGGTGCATGCCGGGCGGCAAGATGGCGATCTACACCGGAATCATCGAAAAACTGAAGCTCAGCGATGACGAAATCGCCCAGATCATGGGCCACGAGATCGCCCACGCCATGCTGGGCCATGGCCGCGAGCGCATGTCGCGCGCCATCGCCATGCAGAGCGGCATGACGCTCGGTTCCCTCGTCGCCGGACGCGATCTCAGCGTGCTGGAGCCGGTGGCCGACATTGCGTTGACGCTGCCCAACAGCCGCGCCGGCGAAAGCGAGGCCGACCGCTACGGCATCGAACTCGCCGCCCGCGCCGGATTCGATCCGCGCGCCGCAGTGCGCCTGTGGGAGAAAATGGGCAGCGCCGGCAACGGCGGCCCGCCGCAATTCCTCAGCACCCACCCCTCTCCCGACAACCGCATCCAGGCACTGAGCGCACTGGTGCCGCAGATGATGCCCATCTACGAGAAAGCACGCCGATGAACATGGAACCCGCCTCCGGCGAAAAAATCGCCAGCCTGAAAACCCTGACCACGGTCATCTATGCGCTGTATGCCGTTTCGCTGTTCATCGGCATCACCGCCGTCGTGGCCATCGTGCTGAACTACCTCAAGCGCGACGACGCCCGCGGCACCTGGCTGGACAGCCACTTCGGCTGGCAGATCAGGACGTTCTGGTGGGGCCTGCTGTGGTTCGTCGTCGGCGCCGCCACCTGGATCATCCTCATCGGCTGGCTGGTGTGGGGGGTGGCTTGCGTCTGGTTCGTCTATCGCATCGCCAAGGGCTGGCTCAATCTCAACGACAACAAGCCTATGCCCGTTCAGTAGCGGCGCGCCTTGCTTGACCGGGCGATCGGCCAGGCCTGCCCTGCCCCCGATGGCTGCGCTTGCACGCCGTGTTTTCGCCTGTCTGCTTGCCGGCCTCAGCCTGGCTGCCCCGGCCGGGGAGTTGCCGCCGCTTGCCCGCGCGGTGACGGGCGGCGGCAGCGAATATGCCGTTCGTCCCCGGGATTCCCTGATCGCCATCGGCGCCCGCTTTGGCGTGGCCGCCAAGGTTCTGGCGCAGCAGAACGCCCTTCCCTTCGCAGCCATCATCCGCCCCGGCCAACGCCTGCGCATCGACAATCCGCATATCGTGCCGGCGGCGCTCGACGACGGCCTGCTCATCAACATCCCGCAGCGCATGCTGTTCGAGTTCGACGCAGGCAAACTGGTCGCGGCCTATCCGGTCGGCCTCGGCAAGCCTTCCTGGCCGACGCCGCAAGGCGAGTTCGAGATCGTCGCGCGGGTGAAAAACAAGAGCTGGAAAGTGCCCGCATCCATCCAGGAAGAAATGCGCAACGAAGGCAAGGCCGTGCTGGAGGAAGTGCCGCCCGGCCCCGACAACCCGCTGGGCGCCCACTGGCTCGGCCTCAGCATGCGGGGCTACGGCATGCACGGCACCATCGCACCGGCGAGCGTGTTCCATTTCCAGAGTCATGGCTGCATCCGCCTGCACCCCGACGATATCGCCGAACTATTCGAGCGGGTGAAGGTCGGTAGCACTGGCCGCCTGGTCTACCAGCCGGTGCTGCTGGCGGCAACCGCGGACGGCCGCATCCTGCTCGAAGTCCATCGGGATATCTACAATGAGGGCAGCGACCCGGCGCAGGCCGTTCGCGACCTCGCCGAAGCCCATGGCCTGAGCCGCGACATCGACTGGTCCAGGGTGGATGCCGCAATCGCAGCGCAGGAAGGCCTGGCCCGGGAAGTCGGCCGCCAGACGCGCAACGGATCGAAAGGAACGCCGTGAAACCCACCCTCAGCCGCCGCCAATTTCTCAGACTCGGCATGCTTGCCGCCGCGCTGCCGCTGCCGGCATTCGCCAGCAGGGAGGCGGCCGAGCGCCGGCTTGGTTTCCTCAATCTGCATACCGGAGAAAAGCTCGATCTGCCCTACTGGATAGAAGGCGACTACGTGCCGGAATCGCTCACGGAAATCAACCGCGTGCTGCGCGATCACCGCACCGGCGCGGTCGCGGCCATCGATATTCAGCTGCTGGATCTGCTCGGCCGCGTCAAGGCCGCACTCGGCACCGCGCAGCCGTTTCAGGTCATTTCCGGCTACCGTTCGCCCGCCAGCAACAGCCTGCTGGCCACAAACTCTTCCGGCGTCGCCAGGCGCAACCTGCACATGGAAGGCAAGGCCATCGACATCCGCATCCCAGGCGTGCAGCTGGCCGACCTGCGCCGCGCCGGCCTCATGCTGAAAGGCGGCGGCGTCGGCTACTACCCGGATTCCAACTTCGTGCACCTCGACGTGGGGCGCGTGCGGACCTGGGACGGCTAGCCGCTGCCTCTCCCCGCCGCCTTGCCGCGAAAACGCACGTCGCCAGGACGGACTCTGGAGCGCCCAGCCAAAATACCCGCGGCCGGATGAAAGCACGCAGGGTTTTTTGAAGTAAATTCGGTATCCAGTACCGGCCATGCCGGGACTGATCGTTTGCATGACAGCGAGGCCCGGAATGAACCGTACACTGCCTATCGCATCGGACCGTGGCGTCAGCCGGCGCGCCTTCCTCAAGTTCTGCGCCATGGCCGCCTCGCTTCTCGCGCTGCCGCCGGGCGCGGCGGCCATCCTGGCCGACTCGCTTGCCAGGGCCCGGCGCCTGCCGGTGGTATGGCTGTCGTTCCAGGAATGCACCGGCTGCACCGAATCGCTCACCCGCTCGGCCGCTCCCTCCATCGAGCGAATGCTGTTCGAACTGATTTCACTGGACTACAGCCACCTCCTCCAGGCCGCTGCCGGCGCGGCCGCGGAACAGGCACGGGAAGCAAGCCTGGCCGCAAACCACGGCCGGCTCCTGCTGGTGGTGGACGGCTCGGTGCCGACCGCGCTCGGTGGGGCCTGTTCCACCATCGCCGGCGAGGACAACCTGAGCCTGCTCGCGCGCTGTCTGGAAGCCGCCGAGGCGGTGCTTGCCGTGGGCACCTGCGCCGCCTTCGGCGGGCTGCCCGCCGCCGCCCCCAATCCGACCGCGGCAATGGGCATCGCCGAACTGATGGCGCGTGGTCTGGTGCCGCGCCGGCCGCTGATCAATCTGCCCGGCTGCCCGCCCATCCCCGAGGCGATGGGCGCCGTGCTGGCCCACCGCGTGGCCTTCGGCCGCTTTCCCGAACTCGACGACCAGGGCCGCCCGGTGGCGTTTCATGGCGAAACCGTGCACGACCGCTGTTCCCGGCGCGGCCACTACGAGGCCGGCCGCTTCGCCAAGAGCTTCGACGACGCCGGCGCGCGCGCCGGCTGGTGCCTGCTGGAACTCGGCTGCAAGGGGCCGGCAACCCGCAATGCGTGCTCCACCCTGCGCTGGAACGGGGCGAGCAACCCGATCGAATCCGGCCACCCCTGCCTCGGCTGCAGCGAAGCGGGATTCTGGGACCGCGGCAGTTTCTACACCCCGCTTGCGGCGCCGGCGGCAGCCGCCCCCGAACCCCAGGCCCGGCGGGGCGCCGCGGTGTACGACAGGAATTGCGCCAGCTGCCACGGCAGCGCGCCAGGCGGCCTGGCGACCCCGGCCGACGAGGTGCCGGCCCTGCTGCGGTCGGGCAAGGTGCGCGCCCACCGCTTCAGCCTGGAGGACGGCGACATGCAGGCGCTGCTGGATTACCTCAAGGAAGGGCGCTGACGCGCCGGGGCCGCCCCGCAGCGTTTGTTCGATGGCAAGCCCCGGACAGGCAAAAGCCGCTTCCCCTGGCCCCGGGAATGGTCTTTACTGGACACGAGGGCTGCCGCCATGAAAGAAATTCTCCCCGGCGTATTTCACTGGAAGACCTTCCACCAAGGCATCCAGGCCTACGTCCATTCCTACTACAGCAATGCCACCGATCCGCCGCTGCTGATCGATCCGCGGGTTCCGGCGCAGGGGATCGAATGGTTCGCGGCGCACGGCGCGCCCCGGCATATCTATCTCACCAACCGCCACCATTATCGTCACAGCGACCGCTTTGCCGCCCGCTACGACGCGCAGGTCTGGTGCCACAAGGACGGCCTGCACGAATTCAGCCGCGGCGAGCGGGTCACAGGATTCAGCCACGGCAGGCAGCTGCCCGGCGGCATCCTGGCTCTCAAGGTCGCCGCGCTGTGCCCCGAGGAAACCGCGCTCTATCTGCCGCTGCACGGCGGCATCCTGAGCCTCGGCGACGCCATCGTGCGCGCGCGGGGCAAGCTCGGCTTCGTACCGGACGCCTACATGGGCGACGACCCGGAAGGCGTCAAGCATGGCCTGCGCAAAATCTTTCTCAAGCATCTGCGCGAACGCGAATTCGACCACCTGCTGTTCGCCCACGGCGCCCCCCTGATCGGCGGTGCCAAGGTCAGCCTCGGGAAGTTTCTGCAAGGAATCGGGCCCTAGCGTCGTGGCTCGGAAATAGCAAAACATGCGGAAAAAGCCGCCGTTTCATGTTGCGTCATTTCCGCGTCGCGACACGAGCCCAGCCCGGCACTTTTCCCGGCAGCCAGGCTCGCCCGGAGCGGGGCGCGGGATTCGGTTCACATGCGTCCCAGGTCCTGGATCGCATCCACCACCATGCCGGTACCGATCGCGATCAGCAGGATATCGCTGGCCACCCGCACGTACTTGTGGCCGGAAGGCGGCACGCCCAGGCTGACCACCACGCGCGGCGGCAAATCGTGGTAGATCACATCCCGCGGCAACGGCCGGCCCTGTTGCCATTTCCTGGCCTGGCCGGGCGGCATGCAGCCGTTGTGCTTTTTCGCCAGCCCCGGCGGGCAGCGGCCATGCCGGAAGCTTTCCTCGTAGTAATCGCGCACCACCGTGCGCTGATGGTCATTGAAATACACGCTGACCCGTACGTCGTCCCGGTAGCCGTCACGCCGGTCGCCGCCGTGCGGACCCTGGACGCTTTTGCCCGCTTTGCCGTTGCCCGCCCATTCCGGTTTGTCGGCCAGAACCGGGCTGGCAGCGAAGATTCCGGCGACCAGCAAGGCCAGGGCGCATTTTCTTTGCAAGGGTGCTCGCATACTTTTTCTCCGCTCATCGAGGTTAGGGAATTATCCACCGCCAAAACATCCTGGCAACGAACGCGCCGCCCGCTTGCGTGGCCGTTGGCGCGCCACCCCGCGCTCATGCCGACAGCCACTGGATCAGCTGCACCGCCGCGCCCGCGACGGCCAGGCAAATCAGGCAGGCGAAAACGATCTTTGCGAATTTCGGCATCGGTTCGGCTGGCGATGGCCCTTTGCTATTTGGCAGCGCCAGCCGGATAACCCACCGATTGCGCGAGGACGATGCGCTGATGGCGCCCCAGCCCCAGGGCGGCGCCCAGAGCCTCGCGGTCGAGCAGGCCGCGCACCACCACCGCCAAGCCGGCCGACGCGCAATACAGATACACGTTCTGGGCGACGAAGCCGGCGTCGGCAGCGCTGTAGAACGCCTTGTCCTCGGCGGCGGCCCCGTCCATCCGGTCGAAGTCCGCCACATACACCAGGTTCACCGGCACGGCCGCCACAAAATCCTGTGCGCCGGTGAGATGGCGGATGTCGCCGGCCGTCACTTTGATCAGCGCATGGGCCGACGGATCGTAGCGATACGCGCCGTCCGCGGTTGTCACGTACACGTCGATCTCGCGCCAGTCGCGTGCGGAGGGCGCGGTGCGCTGGCCCGAATCCGGACGGTTCACCCCGTTTGCCGCCCACAGTAGATTCGACAGCATCTGCGGCGGCAGCGGCCGGTCGTCAAACGCCCGCGTCGAATGCCGCGCCTGCAATGCCTGCATCAAAGGCATGCCGCCTGCCGTCTCGGGCAGTGGCAGCCTGGTCGTGCCGGCTTCCTGCGCCAGTCCGCTTCCAGTCATGCTCATGATCAATACCCCCACGGCTCGCCACCATCCCATGCCGGTTTCTCCCTTGCCGAGAACGAACGGCCTCTCTCAATCTAGACCCGCCGCCCGCCGGAGCAAGTTCTCGTCCGGGCGGCTGCGGCGGCCTCGGCAACTCGCCGGGATCGACGGCCAGCGCACACCCGGCGCTGTCCCGCCGCCAGTCGCGCTCACAAGGTCTTGCCGCTGCGAATCACCCCGACCGCAATGCCTTCGATGACCAGTTCCTGGCGCTTGAGGTCGACCGCGATGGGTTCGAAATCGGGGTTTTCCGGCAGCAGTTGCACGCTGTCGCCGCGCCGCTGGAAGCGCTTCACCGTGACCTCGTCGCCGATGCGCGCCACCACTACCTGCCCCGCCTTCGCCTCGGCGCTGCGATGCACCGCGAGCAGGTCGCCGTCGAGGATGCCGGCGTCCTTCATGCTCATGCCGCGCACCTTGAGCAGGTAGTCCGCGCGCGGTGAAAACATTTCGGCGTCGAGCTGGTAGTGCCGCTCGACGTTCTCCTGCGCCAGGATCGGGCTGCCCGCCGCCACCTGGCCCACCAGCGGCAGGCCGCCGCCGCCCGCAAGGCGGATGCCGCGCGACGCCCCCGGCATCAACTCCAGCACGCCTTTTTTTGCCAGCGCCTTGAGATGCTGTTCGGCGGCGTTCGGCGAACTGAAGCCGAAGCGCTGCGCAATCTCCGCGCGCGTCGGCGGCAGACCGGTGGTCTCGATCCACTCGCGGATGAGATTGAAAATTTCTTCCTGGCGGCGGGTCAGGTCACGCATGGGGCTTCCTCCGTATACTGTATACATGTACAGTGTGTGTGCAACCAGTATAAATACCGGATCCGGAAAACGCCATACGCACGACAGGCGCCTGCCGCCTGGCAGGTAGATTCAGCCCCCAACCCACGCAGGAGAAACCCCATGATGAAACTTGGAAAAATCAGCCCGCTCGCCTTCAGCCGCATGAAGCAGCGCGGGATTTCCATCGCCGCTCTCAACGATCTGCTCGCCCGCGGCCAGGTCGAAAAGCAGTTCGACGGCGCCCGGGTGGTCTATCTGGACAGCCCCGCGTCCGCCCCGTCCTGGGCGGGCCGCCCGCAACCCAGGCTGTATGCGGTGGTCGACGCGGCGGGCGACGTGCTGACGGTGGAGCGGCGGGTACGGCTGCGCGCCTGAGCAGGTCGCCGCAATAAGCGGGCGCTGACTGGCTGGACGGGCAGGGTGAAGCCGGCCGCCGCAGCGCCCCGGCCAGCCGGATTTGATGCGCGGGCGGGTACTATTACGCCTCTGCCCCGCAGTGCGCACCCGCCTCCGTGCCGATGAACCGACCGCAGCTTGAACGCCCCCCCCGCTTTCCGGCAACCCCGGATGCGCACGCCTTGCCCGCGCCCGCCAGCCCCTGCCTGCAGGATTGCATCGCACGCCACGCCGCCGCGATTCCCGATCTCGCCGAACTCGGCAAGCGGCTGGTCGCCAGCCGCGACACCAGCGCGCTGTTCGAGCTTTACGAGCAGTGCGCTACCCTGCTGGAACAGGCCATGTGGTCCACCGAGGCCGACTTCCATCCACTGCTGGCGAGCTACCAGGCACTGTTCCGTGAACAGGAGGCGCTGATCCAGCAGTGCGGCAAGGACGACCGTCACCACTTCATCCTCGGCATCCCGGTGGCGGACCGCCCGCCGCACCTGCGCGCCTGCCTCGAAAGCATCGTCCAGGTCTGCACCCTGTTCGACTACGGCGGTCACACGTCCGGCAGCTGGGACAAAATCACTGTTGTCGTCGCCGAGGACAGCCGCGACGAAGCCAACATCCGCCGGCATGTCGAGCTGGTCGAGGAATACCGGCGGAAAGGCCTGCAGGTGGTCCACTTCGGCCTGGCCGAGCAGTACGAACTGCTGCACGCCCTGCCGCCGCCCACGCGCGAACGGCTGGGCAGGCTGCTCACCACCCAGCCCAAGGAAAAATTCTCCCTCAAGGGTCAGGCCGCCAACCGCAACCTCAGCTACCTGAAGTTTCTGCAGTTGAGCGAAAACCGGCGCAACACGCTGTATTACCTGATCGACAGCGACCAGTCGCTGTGCGTGAACCGGCAGACCGCAGCCGGCGAGGAAGTCGTCCATGCGCTGCCTTACTTCCACATCATCGACCGCATTTTCCGCAGCACCGATACGCTGATGCTCACCGGCAAGATGGTCGGCGACCCGCCGGTGTCGCCGGCGGTGATGGCGGCCAATTTTCTCGACGACGTCGCCGCCTTCTTCGCCCGCCTCGCCACCCTGGCCGCGCGCGCGGCCTGCACCTTCCACGGCGCGCAGGGCCCGCTGGCCGGCGACGCCGCCTACCACGACCACGCCTCGCTGTTTGGCTTCGACAATCAGGCCGCCAGCTTCCCTTACGCCTGCCGGCTCGCCGGCGACCACGACCACGCCGCCTGCCTTGCCGACTTCGCACAGCGGCTCGACGCCTTCTTCTTCGGCGAGCACCTCACGCGCAAGACCTGGTTCGGCTATGGCCCGGGTTTTGCCGAACTCGCCCCCGCACGCACCGTCTACCCCGGCAATTACGTGGTCAACCACGCCGGGCTCAAATACCTCATCCCCTTCGGCCACCTGCGCCTGCGCATGTCCGGCCCCACCGCCGGCCGGCTGATCGCCGCCGAGATCGGCGCGCGCTTCGCCTCCGCCAACCTGCCCAACCTGCACCGCCGCACCACCGAAGCCGGACTGGCCGACGACTTTCGCCCCGGCGTGGAAATGGGCGGCACGAGCGTCGACCTGTCCGACGAATTCGAACGCCAGTTCTTCGGCGACCTGATGCTGTTTGCCACCGAACAACTGGTGAAGCGCGCCGACGTGACCCAACCCTTCGCGCGCGACGCGGTCGAAACCGTCGTCGGCGAGAAGGAAGCCGAACTGCTGGCGCTGTATCGGCAGAAGCACGACGCCATTATCGAACGCAGCCGGCAGCTCGACGACCTCGTCTTCAACGCCGGCCATTGGTGGCTCAACGCACCTGAACTCGACGATGCCCTGCGGCAGGTACGCGCCTTCATCGACAACATCGAGCGCAACTTCGGCGCGCGCGCGCCTGCCTGGCGCCAGATCCAGTCCGCCGAGCATCGTGCGCAACGCAAGCTGCAGATCGTCGAGGCCCTGATGAATTACCGCGTCGAGCGGGATGCCTGGGACAGCCTGTTCTGACACGGGCTGCCCTTCGACAGGCTCAGTGGCGCATTTCTATAAGCAAACCGAATCCGCCGCCCCGACAACAATCCGTTCGCGGCATTCCCGGTACGCCGCCTGGGCCGGCTCCAGCACCTCCTGCGGAACCTCTATCTGCGAATAATCGCTGCGCGTCCGGTCGATGCGCCCGCTTCCCATCCGCGCCGACGTATCCCCACGGCGCACCGTGCCGGTGTGGCTGAACACCGCGTAGCGCTCGCTCAGCGGCGGATCCAGTTCCAGCCAGGCCGTCAGCCGCGGCAGCAGCCGTTCCGGCGCGCGCTGCCACAGCTCGGCGTCGAAATAGCAATACGGCCAGCCGGTCGTGCGGCAGAATTCGGCCAGCGCCCGTACCCGTTCGACATAGTAGTTCGCCGCCGCCACCGGCGAGGCATACAGGTCCGGGTCCGGTTTCTGCCGAAACAGATGCACGATGCTCCGGATCGTGTGCGCCGGCTCCGCCAGCGCAACCAGAATCTTGATATCGGTCAGCCCCAGCTGCTCTGGCCGTAACGGGTAATCGTTGTGCAGCAGCTTGTCGAACAGGTAGCGGCTGTTCGCTTTGAGCGCGTCGCTTTGCCGGTACGCGTCCAGCTGCCGGTCCAGGGCAGCAGGTTCCTCGTAGCCGAGGTGCATCTCGTAATAGCCGTTGATCTGCGGATGCGAGCCGAGGATATGCCCCGCCAAGCTGGTGCAGGCGCGCATGTGGCTCAGCAGGAAGATGCGGGCGCGGCTGTCAGGCAAGGCGTGTCCCGCCCATGGCGTCTTCCGCCTGCTTCCGCAGCGCCTCATAAAGCTGCGCCGGCCCCAGCAAAATATCGCACAGTTCCTTGCGCACCCGCCCCGAGTCCAGCGCCCGCCGGCTCATGTTGCCGTGCGCAGCGAAGGCATCCATGATCGCATTCATCGACTCGCTGGACAGGTCGGGCGAGTTGGCGAACGGCTCCCTGGTGTTGCTGGCCGCCTGCCGGGCGAGAATCGGCGACGCCAGCAGCTTACCCTTGAGGACGTGGTTCACATGGACGAGCTTGTCGGCGTCGCTCAACTCGCCCTCGAACAGGGTATTCACCTTGTCGATGATTTCGTCCAGGCGGATCGTTTCCTTGTCCTGGACTTCGCCGCTGCCGGGTTCGGTCAGCAGCATCAGCCCGTCGGACCCACCTGCGTGCAGCGGCAGGGTGCATCGGCAGGCTTCGTCATGCGTCGACATGGCCGCGTCTGGATTCATTGGACGGTCGGCCAGATCAGGCTGGCCAGATCAAACAGCAGCTTCTGCCGTTCTTCCAGTTCCTCCGGCCCGAAGCTGTCCAGCGCTCGGAAGGACAGCTTGTGATCCGCAGCGAAGCCCGCAAAATCCAGTTTGCTCTTGTAACTGTCGGATCGCAGCGTCTCGTTCCAGTAGAGCGTATTAGCGTAGGACTGCAGCTTCTTCGAGTACACCTCGTTGTTGCTGGAGATGTTGTCCTTGCCCTTGAGCAGAAGCACCCCGCCGAGGCGATTTCGCTCCTGCTCGAATTTCTCGTCGTCGCCCTCGAACAGCGCGAGGTTTTCCGGGTTGCGGGACAGGATATGTTCGATGTGGAAGCCGGTCTTGGCACCCCGAAGTGTCACCAGTTCCTTCAGTTCGTGCTTCATGCCCAGTTTCATGCCATCGGCCAGCAGCTTTTCGACACGGCCGAAGAAGTACCGGGTAAAGCGGGTGTTGAGCCGGTCGATCGACATAGGCCGGAACAGCGCATAGCTGAAGCCCTGGATGATCGGCATCGCTCGACGCTCGGCGAGTTCGGCGATCAGGTGCTTCTCGAAGATCGCAGGAATCTCGGCTGCGGGCTTCTCCCGGATCTCGACACTGATTTCAAACAGCCTCGCCGCAAACTCGTTCGAATCGTATCCACCCTGGACCTGCAGGAGCGAGAACATCCGGTCCAGCCCTTCCGACACGGCCTTGATCTTCGCCTCCTCGTCGGGATCGTTCACCGTGCAGGCTGAAATGATCAGCATGAACTGGCTGTCCAGTTCGTTCAGGCTGTTGAAATGCACGGCCGGATAGAACGAACTGGACTTCTGCGTGGCCACCCACAGGCGTGTGTACAGCCCAGCGAAATATTTGAAGTCGCCGTTCAGGAAGGCTTTGACGCCACCCGGATTGTGATCGAGCTTCAGCACCGCATTCATGTCCGACTTGAACATCTCGCGGTGATAATCGCCGTCGAAGCGCTGTCCATTCTTGCGGCTGTCGGCAAATTTCGCCTTCAGCCAGTAACGGAAGAAGCTGTCGATCTCGTCTTCCTTGAAGGCGTTCACCGCCTGGAGCTGGCCTTCCCACAGCTCGTTGTACTTGCCGCTGTCGAGTTCGACCTTGTCGATCTGTCCGAGCAGCTTGCCCTTGAGAATTTCATAAGGCTTGAGCCGCACGCCCCGATCGTTGATGACCTCGAACACCATCGGCACGTGGGTCGTCTCCACCGAGAGGTTGATCAAGACCAGCCGGAACAGGAAGTAATGAACGAACGAGTCGAAACGATGCGCCGTGTCCAGGCGCCGATCCAGCTCGGCACTGATCAGTTGATAGTTCTTCACCATGTTGGCGGCGGTGATGCCCGTGTGGGGGCTGATCCCTGCGGGGTCATGGCCCGCCATCAGGGCTTCCAGCACATGCCGGTGCTTCACATGGTTCATCCAGAACTCATGCTCGGTGCCGGAATAGCCCGCGATCTTGCGCTCCAGCCAGCCGGTCGTCCTGGAGTTCAGCGTCTTCGCCTTGGTCAGCAGCTTGAGCAGGATCAGCGTCAGCGTGGTCAGGCGCTGCTGGCCATCGACCACGAACACCCGTCCGCCGACCGTGTTGGTCACGTAAGTGTTCAGGTAGTACCAGGGGTAGCGCGCGTTGATGTTTTCCTTGTTCGGCTCCAGCTCGGCGTGCTTCTGGTACGCCTCGTCAAACTGGTAGAACACGTCGTCGAGCAGCCGCTTCACCGGCTCTTCCGTCCACTTGTAGTCGCGCTGGTAGAAGTCGATGAAATAGACCGTCGTCGAAAATGTCTGATCGAGATTCTGCTTGTCGGGCTGGATTTCCATGTTCTGCTTTCTTGTTTTGCTTATGCGGCCTTGTCGTTCTCGAGCTTGACTTCCTTGTGCAGGCTCAGCCTTCCTTGTTTGAGACGTGGTTTTTCAGCCGGTCTCCGACGGGGTCGGCCTCGCCGATGTAGATCGGCTCTTCGGCGGCGTTGACACACAAGAATGTAGAGGTGCTGAGTGTCATCGCCCCTCGGCGGACGAGTAACGGCGCGCGGGACGCGCTCACCATCACCAAGACGCCATCCAGTGCTGTGCGCTCTGATGCTCGAATTCGAGAAGTCTGCCTCGTGGTAGCGGACGTGGTGGAACAACTTGCGCCAGATTGGCCCCTCACCGTCCAGACGCCGGCGTCGCAGGGTTTTCAGGCGGACCTTCCATCGGAAGGCAACCTGCCGTTCGGTCATCATGGGGTAGTGCATCTTCTTCTCCAGGACTGATGACCCCATGACAACGCTGTTCACCCTAGAAGCCAAGCCTTACGGCGTAACGCCAGCGGTGAGTCGCTGCAAGCGCTCCCCCTCGGCCCGGGCCTCGGCCAGCAACTTGTTCCAGTCGTCCGGAGGATGCCCGCTTTCAAGCATCTTGCTAAATACCCGGTAGGCGTCGTTGCTGCTCTCGTAGGCGCGCTTGGTGACCTCGTCGTTGACCCACGCGAACACGATCACCTTGCTCGACGCATGGTAGCGGAAGAACAGCCGGTACTGCTGGAAGAACTTCGCCCTGAACCAATGCTTGCGGTCATCACCAAGGGTGCCGCCTTGGCGGTATTCCGACCGCGTCGGATTTTGCGGAATGACGTCGAATGCCAACTTGGTGATGGCAGCCAGTCGCTTGCTGGCGTTCTTCTTCACGTAGCCGACCGGGTCTTTGCGCTTCGATGCCTCGACCTGCTGTGCCAGCGCTTCAATCTGTGCGAGGAACAGCGGATGGGCGAAAACTGTCCAGCCGTGAACGACCAGGGGCGCAGACTTGTCTGCGCTCATTCATCGTCTGCCGACAGGGCTGCATCGAGATCGACCTCAATGCCATCGGTCAGGGACTGGAGGCGCTGCACAAGGCTGGCATCAATGGTCTGCAGGCGCTCCGGATTGCTGGCGATGTCGCGAGCCAGGAAGCCGAGGAACTGCCCGAGCACAGGGTCGTCACGCTCGGATGCCTCGGCGCGAGTCAGCACAACTTCGCCACCGGGACGGATGGTGTAGTGGATCTTGTCGCGCTTACCAAGACGGAGGGCACGACGCACCGTTTCCGGTACCGTGGTTTGATAGCGATCAGTCAACGTAGATTCGACTTCAAGGGTGGCGGGCATGGCGCTCTCCAGTCAAAGAGTGGACACCTTGCATAGTAATGCAACTGCCTTGTCTAGTCAATGCAAGTGCATTGCCTGTGGTTGCTGCCATCCTGTTCCGGGTTTCGGAGGCCGATTGGCTACCAAGGGCCGAATCGAACGTCGCGCGCCAACTTTGCCACCCGGTTCAAGTGACGTTCGCCGAAACGGCCATTTGGTGTAGCGTTCGATAGCAGGCGTCAGGTCGTTGCAAGGCCGATCCGGCTTCCAGCCGGATGCCTCATGTTTACATTTTTAGATTTAATCGATACGTCAACACAAACATATCGATAAAAACGCATTTTATCGACATTAGTAGGCCTGATCCGCGCCCTATGACGGCGTTCATCTCACCCCAGCGGCCCCGGCGGCTGCCAGATTCCGTCCCAGGCCGCCTGCGCCGACACCCGCATCCGCTCGGACAGCGTGAGCTTGCGCCGGTAGCGGATGTGCAGCACGCGTCCGCGCGCGCAGGCGGCACGGATGATGTCGTCGCTGGTGGCGAGTTCGTCGACCAGCCCCAGTTCCAGCGCCTGGCTGCCGAGCCAGGCCTCGCCGGTGCCGACTTTGTCGATGTCGAGCCGGGCGCGGCGCGCCTGCACGAAATCGCGGAAGTGTGTGTGGATGGTCTCCAGTTCCTCGCGCAGCTTGGCGCGGCCGGCTTCGGTGTTTTCGCCGAACACGGTGACGGTGCGCTTGTACTGGCCGGCGGTGAACTGTTCCCAGTCGATGTTGCGCGCCTGCAGCCAGCGGTGGAAATTGGGAATCTGCGCGATGACGCCAATCGAGCCGACCAGTGCGAAGGGCGAAGCGACGATGCGGTCGGCGGCGGCGGCCATCAAATAGCCGCCGCTGGCGGCGACGCTGTCGACCATCGCGGTGAGCGGCAATTTGGCGTCGCGCAGCCGCAGCAGCTGGGCGGCGGCGAGGCCGTAGCGGTTGACCATGCCGCCGGGGCTTTCCAGCCGCAGCAGCACGGCGTCGCCCGGCTGGGCGACCTGCAGGATGGCGCTGATTTCCTCGCGCAGCGCCGCCACGGCCGAGGCGCGGATGTCGCCCCTGAAGTCGAGCAGATAGGTGCAGGGCTGGGCTTCCGCCTTCTGCAACTGCGCCTTGCGTGTGGCCTTGCGCTGCTTGAGCAGGCTCTTGTGCGCCTTCTTCGGCAGGCGCAGGGCATCGATGGTGTTGCCGGCGGCTTCGAACTGGCGGTTGACGTCGCTCACCTCGACATGGCCGGCGTGCCTGGCCTTGCGGCGCGACAGCAGAACCAGTCCGGCGGCGATGGCGAGAATCGCCGCCACGACGGTGACGGCTTCGGCGAGAAACAGCGCGTAGAGCGAGGTGAAACTGTTCATCGCGCGATCGTCCGGCGGCAGCAAGGCGAGGCGGTCTGGATGAGACGCGGGGTGATTTTCATGGCGGGTTGAGCGTGCATGCGTTGACAGGAAAAATCAGTGTAGCAACGGGGTGCTGGAAAACACATCGGTATTCCCGGATTCCCGGCAGGTCTTCCGCCTGGCCGCAGGATGACGTGCCCGGGCGACGGCGCTGGAGTCTGCTGTTTTCAGCTGCACAACAGCCGCTCACAGCACCCGGTTCACCTCGAACACCGCATCGATGCCCTGCCCGTTCCAGTCGTATTCGAGGTAGGCGGCGTGCAGGCAGTTTTTCAGTAACGCGGTGCTGAAGGCTGCCAAGCATACGCCGGTGGGGTGCCGCACCGACGGATACAGAATGCCGCGCACGCCGTCGGACCGGAGCTTGCGGCCGATGCCCTGGGCATGGCCGTAGTCGTCGGGGTCGACAATGCGCGGGTCGGTCTGGCTGGCTGCGCGCAAATCGGCCACTTCGCCCTTCGCTTTCACGCTGTAGAGCCGCATCTGCAATCGCATCGGCGGCTCGCCGGTGGCCGCCATGAACAGGGCCGCGTGATGGCGGGTTTCGGCGATGGCGGTGTCGCGGTGGCGGGCGCAGTAGAACACGCCATAGCTGCCGTCGCTGAAGCGGCTGCCGTGTGGGTTGAGGTGGGTGAAGGCGGCCATGATGCAGGTGCTGCCGGGGCCGAACAGGCGTTCTTGCGGCGGCACCAGAGCGATCTCGCCGACTTCGTCGCGCAGGCGGTCGTTGCTCATCGCCTCCAGCGCGTAGAGGGCGTCGAAATCCTCGGGCCGCGCGACGCGCTCGAACAGGCCGACGGCGGGAAAACGGCTGGGGATGACGCGCCAGGCCGGGTTCCAGTTCAGGCGCGTGGTCGGGTAGCTCAAGTCCAGCCGCCGCGGCGGGCGTCGAGGTACTGGCGTACCGCCACCAGGTCGGCGACGTTGCCGCCGAGCATGCGATCGAGCGCGCGCTGGCCGCCGAAGCCCGGTGCACTGTTGGGCTTTTTCACCCAGGCGTCGGCCGCCGCGGCGTCGGGCAGCAGGATCTGCAGCGCCTTGTAAATGCCCAGAATGCAGGACAGGCGTTCGAGCGTGTCGCGTCTGAGATCGGCCGACTCGGGGGCGGATTTCCACTTGAAGAAGGTCGAGCGGCCCGGCGCGCCCAGCAACACCATCTGTTCGTCGGTATTGAGCCCCCAGTCGCGCGCGATGTTGAAGAAGGCGCGTAGACCGGCGGCGGACAGCTCGCGGCGGCCGGGTGTGGGCCGGGATTTTACGGCGTGTGCGGTGGGTTGCATCGCCCCCTCCATGGCAGTACCGAAATGAATGATTAACAGGAAATTAGTCCATTAATGGACTTTTGGCAAGGGCGCGCCGGCGCGCCTGGCGCGGCGAAGATGCAGCGATAAACCGAGGCTCATTTGAAGCCAAGGCGGCGGCGCCGGGAGCGCTTGGCCTGGATGCCAGGCTGGTCTACAAAACACGACATGGCCGCCGTTTCTGCGGCCCCTCCCTCCCAAGGAGGCTCATGATGACCATTCGATCGCTGATTTATGCGCTGGCCGCTGCCGGCCTGGTGACAGGCGGCCTGCTGATGGCGCAAACATCCGGCCCGGCTTCTGCGCAGGCCGATTTCGACCCGCTACTGCAGGCACAGAGCATTGCCTGCGTGGGCAGCGACAAGGGCCGACGGCTGGTGGGCTATTACCAGAAACTCGCGGCCGCCAAGACCGAGGTACGCCCCTTCCCGACCGAGGTGCCGGCGACTGCGGAAGCCGCGTTCATGCCTCCGCCGCTGTGGGACAACCTCGGCACGCTGCACTTTGCGATCAGCACGGCCGATCCACTCGCCCAGCGCTATTTCGACCAGGGGATGAGGCTGGCCTACGCCTTCAACCACGCCGAGGCGGCGCGGGCATTCCGCCAGGCGCAAAGCCTGGATCCGCAATGTGCGCTGTGTCATTGGGGCGAGGCGCTGGTGCTGGGACCCAACATCAATGCCCCGATGGACGCGTCGGCCAACGCTCCGGCGCTGGCCGCAATCGCGCGAGCGCAGGCAGTGGCGAGCAAAGCCAGTGCCCACGAACGCGATCTGGTCGCGGCGCTCGCCCGCCGCTATGCCGGCGACCCCAAAGCCGACCGTGCCGCGCTCAACGCGGCCTATGCGGAGGCCATGGGCGAGGTGGCAGCGCGCTATCCGGACGATGCGGACATTACGCTGCTGCATGTCGAAGCCTTGATGAACCTGTCGCCCTGGGATTACTGGGAGGCGGCCGGCGCGCGGCCCAAGGGACGCACGGCCGAGATCCTCGCGACGCTGGAACAGGTGCTGCAGCGCCGGCCGGACCATCCCGGCGCGATCCATTTCTACATCCACATGGTGGAAGCCTCGGCCCGACCCGACCGCGCGCTGCCGTACGCCGCCCGACTCGGCAGCCTGATGCCGGGCGCGGGACATCTGGTGCACATGCCGTTTCACATCTACTACCGGGTCGGCCAGTACAAGGACGCGATCGAGGCGAACCGCCGCGCGGTGGCCGCCGACGAGGCCTATCTCGCCGAGACAAGCCCCACGGGCATCTACCCGCTCGCCTACTATCCGCACAACATCCATTCGCTGATGACCTCGGCGCAGATGGCGGGCGATGGTAAGAGCGCCATCGCGGCGGCGGAAAAACTCGCGCGCGTGGTCAGCCAGGACGCCGGGCGAAGCATCGCCTGGGTGCAGCCCATTCTGGTGGCGCCCTACTTCACGCATGCCCAGTTCAGCGCGCCCGACACGACGCTCGCGCTGCCCGATCCCGGCGACGCCTTGCCCTACGTCAAGGCGATGTGGCACTACGCGCGCGGCGTGGCACACGCCGCACGCGGCGAGCCTGCCGCCGCCCGGGCGGAAGTGGACGCCATGCAGCGCCTGGCGCAAGGCGGCGATTATTCCGCGCTGGTCGAGGCCGGCGTGCCGGCGCCGGACGTGATCGCACTGGCGCAGCATGTGGTGCTGGGACGGATCGCGCAGTCCGCCGGCGACTGGGCGCAGGCACGCACCGAGTTCGAGCAGGCGGTGGCATGGGAAGACAAACTCTTTTATTCGGAGCCGCCTTACTGGTACTACCCGGTGCGCCAGTCGCTGGGGGCCGTGCTGCTGGCCGCCGGCAAACTGGACGAGGCCGAGGCAACATTCCGGCAAAGCCTGCTGCGCACGCCCAACAACGGCTGGGCGCTGCATGGCCTGGCGGCAACCTACCAGAAGCTCGGCAATCTGCACGCGGCCGCGACGGCACGCAAGCAGTTCACCCGCGCCTGGGTCGGCCCCGACGCGCCGGATCTCGCCAGGCTGTAGCCAGCGTGGCCGGGCGCGGCCACGACCACAAGCCTCAGTCTTTGCCGGCTCAATATTCCCCCTGCTTGTTGTTCTGGCCGTGCAGCCAAGACGTCCCCTGGTGTTTTGTTATCAGGGGGATCTCTGCAAAGCCAGCTTGACGGCTTGTCGATCCAGACATGAGCCGGAAACTCTTCCGGTCAGCCTGCCACCCACAGTGTCGATAAAACTTACACCCGCCACAGAGGCGTACAGACGCCAATCAATAACCAATTGAATTACCGTAGTTTTTTTATCAAGGCATGCATCTTGCGTGTGCAGCACATCAGGGCGGGGCCTTAAACGAACCCAGACACGCTCAGGATACAATCCGATGAATCTGCATCTTATAGATGATCAGCCACCCAATCGGCCAGGAGCCACGGCGTGTTTTGGGCCACCGATCCAAAGTGTCCTCCGCCTGCTAACCTGCCTCACACTCTTTCTAATCAATCCAACACTGGTCCATGCCGGACCTGACGCCTGTAGCAGCAGCGGCAGCAGCCGCACCTGTCAGGGCAACCAATCCAACGGAATCAACTTCACCTCCGGCGTTTCCGCGCTCACGGTCACCAATCTGAGCGAAGACATTACTCCGCCGCTCCAGGTATCCGGTATCGCATGGGAAAGCGGCGGCGGCAACGGCGCCAACGGGGGCGACTGTGTGTTGTTCTGCGCTTTTGGCGACAAAGGCGGCAACGGGGGCAGCGCACTCAGCTTGCTCCTCGACATGACCGATGCCGATCACGCGATTCATGTCCAGGGCACGCCACAGGACGGAAGCTTCGGCATCGTGCCCTACCCGCCTTTCTTCGTCTTCAATCCGACCGCCCACGGCATTGTTGCAAGCAGCAGGGGGGGCGACGGCGGCAACGGCGGCGACGCCTATACGGTCGCGGCGTTCGGCGGCAACGGCGGCAACGGTGCCAACGGCAGTGCCCTCACCCTCACCAATCACAGCGCGATCACAACCACCGGCGCGTACGGCCAGGGCATCTACGCGCAGAGCCACGGCGGCGATGGCGGCAACGGCGGCGGCGGCTACGGCGTCGATGGCGAAGGTGGCAACGGCGGCAATGGCGGCAACGGCGGCACGGTCACGATCACGAACACCGGCAGCATCTGGACGCTGGGCAAGAGCGCGCGCGGCATCTACGTTCGCAGCGTGAGCGGCGATGGCGGCGCGGGGGGCGCCGGCGGCGGCATCGTCGGTGGCGGCGGTGCGGGCAGCGCAAGCGGGCGCGGCGGCACGGCACGCGTCATCAACAGCGGGAACATAGACACCGCAGGCCATGACGCCTACGGCATCCACACACAAAGCATAGGCGGCTTTTCCGGCAGCGGCGGCGATGCGGGCGGCATCGTCGGCATCGGCGGTACGTCGCGCGGCGGCGGCGATGGCGGGCTTGCCCGCATCGACAACAGCGGCGTTGTGACCACGCTCGGCCTGCGCGCCCATGCGCTGATGGCGCAGAGCATTGGCGGCGGCGGCGGCAGTGCCGGCGGCTCGGGCGGGCTGGTCTCGCTCGGCGGCTCAGGTTCGGTCGGCGGCCACGGCGGTGCGGTGACGATCATCAATGATGGCCACCTGTGGACCAACGGCTCGTCTGCCTATGGTGTGCTGGCGCAAAGCATCGGCGGCGGCGGCGGCGACGGCGGCAGTTCGGGCGGTCTGGTGTCGTTTGGTGGTTCGTCGAGCGCTTCCAGCCATGGCGGTACTGTGAACGTCACCAACCAGCTCGGCAGCGGCCCCGACAGCGCGAAGATCGAAACCCACGGCAGTGGTGCGCACGCGATCCTGGCGCAAAGCATCGGCGGCGGCGGCGGATCCGGCGGCGGTTCGGGCGGTGCGGTGTCGTTCGGCGGCAGTGGCTCCGGTGGCGGCGGCGGCACTGTGATCTTGATCAACGATGGCATCGTGTCGACTGCCGGCGCCAACGCCAGCGGCATCCAGGTGCAGAGCATCGGTGGCGGCGGCGGCTCCAGCGGCAACTCGGGCGGTGCGGTGAGCTTCGGCGGCGACGGCAGCACCACCGGCGATGGCGCGGCAGTCAATGTCGCCAACACCGGCGACATCACCGTCCTCGGCGAGCAGTCGTATGCCCTCTTCATGCAGAGCATCGGTGGCGGCGGCGGCAGCGCCGGCAACTCCGGGGGATCGGTGTCGTTCGGCGGCAAGGGCAGCAGCGGCGGCAATGGCGGCAACATCACCCTGTCGAGCAGTGGCGTGCTGAACACCCGCGGCGTGAATGCGACCGCGATTCTCGCGCAGAGCATCGGCGGCGGCGGCGGCAATGGTGGCCATTCCGGCGGTGCGGTGTCGTTCGGCGGCAGCGGCAGCGCAACCGGCGGCGGCGGCGCGGTGAGCATCACCAATGAGGGTTCCATCCTTGCCAAGGGCGAAGCTTCGCAAGCGATCCTCGCGCAGAGCATCGGCGGCGGCGGCGGCAACGGCGGCGCCAGCGGCGGCCTGTTCAGCTTCGGTGCTTTGGGCGGCGCCGGCGGGCATGCGAGTAGCGTGAGCGTCAGCAATGCGGGCACCCTCGAAACGCAGGGCGACGACGCCAGCGCCCTCCAGGCACAGAGCATCGGCGGCGGCGGCGGCAATGGCGGCGGCGCAGTCAGCGTCAGCGCCTGGGCCGGATTCGCGCTAGGCGGCAGCGGGGCTGTCGGCGGCAATGGCGCGCAGGTGACGGTCGACAATCGGCAGCTTGGCGATCCCGCTGCGGAGCCGGCAAGCATCACGACAGCAGGCGATCGTTCGTACGGCATCTTTGCGCAGAGCATCGGCGGCGGCGGCGGCAACGGCGGCTTCGGGGTGACGGTCACCGGCGGGCTTGGCGGTTCGGTCAGCGTCGCGGTGGGCGGCAAGGGCGGCAGCGGCGGCGCCGGGCAGCAGGTCGATGTTTTGAGCGACAGCGATATCAGCACGCTGGGATTCGGTGCGCACGGCATCATCGCGCAGAGCATCGGCGGCGGCGGCGGCAACGGCGGCTTCAGCATCGCCGGTGCCGGCAGCGACGGCATCGGCGTATCGATCGCCTACGGCGGGAGCGGCGGCGGCGGTGGCAGCGGCGGCGCGGTGACGGTCGGCCGGGCGGACGCCCGCGTGGCAGGCACGATTTCGACGGCCGCCGGCGGCGCCGTCGGCCTGCTGGCGCAGAGCATTGGCGGCGGCGGCGGCAACGGCGGTTTCCGCATCACCGGCGCCGGCGGCGGCTTGGGCGGCGGCTCCCTCAATCTCGGCGGCAACGCCGGCGGTGGCGGCGGCGCGAGCACCGTCGTAGTGGACAGCATGAGCGACATCACCACCCTCGGCGCGGGCGCTTACGCCCTGCTGGCGCAAAGCATCGGCGGCGGCGGCGGCAACGGCAGCTTCAGCATTGCAGCGGCTGGCGGCGGTGTCGGCGCGGGCACAGTCACGCTCGGCGCCACCGGCGGCACGGGCGGCAACGGCCAGACGGTGACAGTGAAAAGCGCGGGCGTGCTCGACACCTCCGGCGACCGCGCCATCGGCCTGTTCGCACAAAGCCTCGGTGGCGGTGGCGGCAACGGTGGCTTCAGCATCTCCGGAGCCGGTGCCGGCACCGGCGCCGGCAGCTTCAGCCTGGGCGGCGCCGGCGCCAGTGGCGGCATCAGTGCCGCGGTGAACGTGGAGAGCGACAGCGACATCCGCACCGGTTCCGTCGTCGGCAGCGGCGATACGCTCCAGGTCTACGGTGTGGACGCCCACGGAATCTTTGCGCAGAGCCTCGGCGGGGGCGGCGGCAACGGCGGCTTCAGCATCACCGGCAGCGGCGCCGGCGTCGGAGCCGGCAGCGTGAGCGTCGGCGGATCGGGTGCCGGCGGCGGCACCAGCAGCAGCGTCGATCTCGTCAGCCGCGGCGGGCAGGTTTCCACCCTCGCCGACCGCGCCATCGGCCTGTTCGCGCAGAGCCTGGGCGGCGGCGGCGGCAACGGCAGTTTCAGCATTTCCGGCAGCGGCGCCGGCACCGGCTCCGGTACCTTCAACCTGGGCGGAAAAGGCGGGGGCGGCGGCGCCAGCGCCGGGGTGCATGTGACGAGCTTCAGCGATATCAGCACCGGCGGCGTCGTCTATTACACCACCTGGGCGCCCGTCATGGAGATTTTCCTGCCGGGCGTCTGCGCGAAGATGCCAGGGCTCTGCGGCAGTACGCTGCGCTTATCCGGCGAAGGCGCCCACGGCATTTTTGCGCAGAGCCTGGGCGGCGGCGGCGGCAACGGCGGCTTCAGCATTTCCGGCAGCGGCGCCGGCACCGGTTCAGGCACCGTCAGCGTCGGCGGAGCGGGTGGCGGCGGCGGCAACAGCGGCCGCGTGGATCTCGTCAGCCTCGGTCAGGTTACCACCTACGGCGACCGCGCCATCGGTCTGTATGCACAGAGCCTGGGCGGCGGCGGCGGCGACGGCAGCTTCAGCCTGTCCGGCAGCGGTGCCGGCACCGCTGCCGGCACCTTCAACCTGGGTGGTTCCGGCCGCGGCGGCGGCAACGGCGATGGGGTGTACCTAGAGAACTACGGCGACATCCGCACGGGTTCCAGCATCACCGACGGCGATACGGTCCATGTATTCGGCGAGGATGCGCACGGCATTTTTGCGCAGAGCCTCGGCGGCGGCGGCGGCAATGGCGGCTTCAGCCTGTCCGGCAGCGGTGCCGGCACCGGCGCCGGTACCGTGAGCGTCGGCGGATTTAGCGGCGGGGGCGGCAACGGCGGCAGTGTGACGCTCATCAGTCATGGCCAGGTTTCCACCCTCGCCGACCGCGCCGTCGGCCTGTTTGCGCAGAGCCTGGGCGGCGGCGGCGGCAACGGCAACTTCAGCCTTTCCGGCAGCGGCGCCGGTACCGGCGCAGGCACGTTCAATCTGGGCGGCGCGGGCGGCGACGGTGGCAATGGAAGTGCCGTCACGCTGAGCAACAGCGGGGATGTCTGGACCCATGGGGAAACGGCGCACGGCATGTTTGCGCAGAGCGTGGGCGGCGGCGGCAATGGTGGCTTCAGCATCACCGGCAGCGGCGCCGGCACCGGGAACGGCAGCGTGGGCGTCGGCGGGTATGGCGGCCAGGGCGGCGACAGCGGCGCGGTTAACGTGACCAACAGCGGCAGCATCGCGGTGCTGGGCAGTGGCGGCAATGGCATTTTCGCGCAAAGCCTGGGCGGCGGCGGCGGCAACGGCGGCTTCAGTTTCACCGGATCGTTCACCGGCAGCAAGGCCAGGAGCCTGACGGTTTCGGTTGGCGGAAAAGGCGGCGGCGGCGGTGCCGCCAGCAGTGTCAGCGTCATCAATAGCGGCACGATCGACATTGCCTCGGCTGCTGACTCCGAACATACGCTGATGCCGAATCACGGCATTTACGCGCAGAGCATCGGCGGCGGGGGTGGCAACGGCGGAGTCAGCACTGCCCTCGGCAGCCTGAGCCTCGGTGCGCAGATCAACGTCGCCGTCAGCGTGGGCGGCGCGGGCGGTGCCGGCAACGTGGGCGGCACGGTCGACATCACCAATGAGAATGCCATCATCACGCGCGACCACAACTCGCATGCCATCTATGCGCAGAGCATCGGCGGTGGCGGCGGCCAGGGCGGCTCCAGTCTCAATTTCAATTTGGACGCGGGCATCGGCGCCGGCAAGAACACGTTCTCGTCGAGCATCACGGTCGGCGGCGCCGGCGGCAGCGGCAACGTCGGCGTCGATACCACTGCCGACAATCAGGGCGTCATCCATACCCTTGGGGACGGCTCTCACGGAATTTTTGCGCAGAGCATCGGCGGCGGCGGCGGCGCCGGCGGCAACGCCCAAGCGGTAAGCCTGTCCGCAAGCGACCTGATGCCGTGGAAAGACACGGATGGCCAGGACTGGAGTTTCAATCTCAACATCGGCGGCAGTGGCGGCAACGGCAACAATGGCGGCAAGACGACCGTCACCAACAGCGGAGACATCTTTACCGAGGGGGTGATGGCACGCGGCATCTTTGCCCAGAGCATCGGCGGTGGCGGCGGCAGCGTGGCCGAAGGAGTGCTGGGAAAGGTAGGGGATTTTCTCGACACGGCGGGAAATGTCATCGACGCAGTGGACCTGGCGTTTGAGATCGGCAAGGCCATCAAGAAGAAAGACCCCTCCGAACTCAAACCGACCGGTGTCGAGATAACCGTCGGCGGAAGCGGTGGCAGTCACGGCGATGCGGATGCGGTCAGCATCGACAACACGGGCAACATCACCACCCAAGGCATGGAGTCGCACGCGATCTTTGCCCAAAGCATCGGCGGCGGCGGCGGCGAAGCACAGTTGTACGCCAAAGGCGTCGGCGCGGGCGAAGAGGCAACATCGGGGGTCGGGACCTCGTTGCAACCGGTTATCGGCGGCGCCGGGGGGGCCGCAGGTAACGGCGGTACCGTCGATGTCACGCATAGCGGCACCATCACGACGTGGGGCGAGGCGGCAAACGGCATCAACGCACAGAGCATCGGGGGCGGCGGCGGTCAGGCCGGGAGCATCGCGGGGGGATTTGCGGACTGGAGCAGCATCGGCCTCGGCGCCGCATTCGGGCGTAGCGGCGGCAATGGCGGCGATGGCGGGCATGTCGTTGTCTCGAGTTATGGCGAGATCACGACTCACGGAACACTTGCGATCGGCATCTTTGCGCAAAGCGTCGGCGGAGGCGGTGGCATTATCGGCGACGTCGGCGGCATCGCCTTCGCCGGCAGTGTCGGCGGCAATGGCTCGGGTGGCGCGGTAAATGTCGCCCACGCCGGCAACATCAGTACCACCGGGAATGTGGCGCATGGCATCTTCGCGCAAAGCGCCGGCGGCCAGGGCCTGGGCGGCACGGTCGAGATCACGCTCACCGGCGAGGTCAGCGCGCCCGGCATCGACGCGAGCGGCATTCTCGCGCAGAGCCGTGGCGACCAGGGTGCCGGCGACATCACGGTGAATATTCTAGGGGGTGGAGTCGAGGGCGGCGCAGGTTCGGGTGTGGGTGTGGCGATGCTCGAAGGCCATGAAAATCGGCTGAACAATTACGGATGGATCACCACAAGCCAGGGCGTCGCAGGCATAGCGATTGCTGCCACCACCGGCAGCGACACGATCGTCAACCATGGGACCATCACCGGCTCGGTCGATCTCGGCAACGGCAGCAATGCGCTGCGCAACGAAGCGGGCGCACGCTTGAACATCGGCACGACGGCCAACCTCGACGACGGCGAACTGTTCAATGCGGGCACCTTGGCGCCGGGCGACGTGCAAAACGTCGTCACCACCGCCGTGAGCGGCAATCTGGTTCAGACTGAAAGCGGCCGCTACGCAGTTGATGTCGACGTGTCCGACTACAGCGCCGACGTGCTCGATATCAGCGGCAGCGGCAGCTTTGGCGGCACCACCGAACTCGACCTGGTCCACCCCGGCCGCATCCGGCCGGGCACCCACCGCGCGCTGATCGCTTCGGCCGCCGGCGGCATCAGCGATGACAGCATCGCGCTCGACTTCCGGCCGTCGGCGGTGAACCAATACAGTTTGCTGTTCGACGCTGCGAACCACCAGGATCTGATGATCGAGATCGTCACCGATTTTGCACTCTCGGGGAACGGGTACCCGCTCAGCGCCAATCAACGCATCATCGGCGAGCAGATCAACGCCATCCAGAATGCAGGCGGCTCTGACGCGTTCGAGCCGGTTGTGAGCCATCTGGTGGAGCAGCCCGATAACGCCAGCTTGGCCGTAGCCTACGATCACCTGAGTCCAGCCTCATTGCTGAGCACCGAAACCGCCAGCGTGAACGCGAATCTGCGCTTCAACGAGTCCATGCTGAGTTGCCGGCAGCGCGGGGAGCCCTACCGCTTCGTGCGCGAGGGCCAGTGCAACTGGTTCCAGGCACTGGGACGGAGGTTCGATCGCGACTCGTCGGCGACCGCCAGCGGTTTCCGCGAGCATGCCTTCGAGATCTCAGGCGGCTCGCAGCGCGCAGTCAACGAAAAATGGCACGCTGGCTGGGCGCTGTCTTACGAGCGCAGCAAGCTCGATCTCCATTCCAGCCTGGGCGAAAGCGACGGCGACCGCTTCCAGGCCGGTGCGGTCTTGAAGGGAAATTTCGGCCCGACCACCTTTTCCTCGGGACTCACGATCGGCTATGGCAGCTACACGACCGATCGCAACACCGGCCTGCCAGCGCCGGATACGATCGCGAGCAGCCGCCAGGACGTGACTGCCCTCGCCCTGCACCTTCGTCTTGCACGCGTCTATCCGAAAGGCAACTGGTATCTGCGGCCAATGATCGACGGTGGCGTGAGCTTTACGCATTTCAGCGGCTTCCATGAGACCGGCGCCGGCGGCGCCAATCTGATCGTGCGCAGTCACAATGAGACCTATCCGAGCCTGCAACCGGCGCTGGAGATCGGTGGCGAAATCGAGCGAACGGACGGCACGCTGCTGCGGCCCTATGCAAAGCTCGGCCTCACACACTTCTTCGGCGGCACCGTACCTGAGATCACCGCGAGCTTCGAAGGCGCGCCACAGCAGATTGCGCCCTTCACGGTCCGGGGCGAAACCGACAAGACCTACGGCGACGTCACGCTTGGGCTCGATATTTTGAAGACCAGCGGCAGCGTACTGCGTGTGCAATACAACGGCCAGTTCTCCGATAAGGTCCATGGCCACGCTTTGGCGCTGAAGTACGCGATGCCTTTTTGATTGATTGGGCGAGGTGCAGCCTGTTCCCCCTCCCTCTCCCTTGATGGCCCTCCGGGAAGTAGGCTGAGCCCGGAAATTGAGCCTCAGTCCTTCCCCGCCTCCTCGTCCAGCTTCTTCAGATGCGCCAGCTTCTCGGCGATCCTGCCTTCGAGCCCGCGCGGGGTGGGTGCGTAGAACTGCTGTTCCGCGATGTCGTCGGGGAAGTAGCGTTCGCCGGCGGCGTAGGCCTCGGGTTCGTCGTGGGCGTAGCGGTAGGCGCGGCCGTAGCCCAGTTCCTTCATCAATTTGGTCGGCGCGTTGCGCAGGTGGAGGGGCACATCACTTGAGGGGTTGGACTGCACGAAGGCGCGTGCCGCGTTGTAGGCGACGTAGGCGGCGTTGCTCTTGGGCGCGCAAGCGAGATAGAGGCAGGCTTCGGCCAGCGCGAGCTCGCCTTCCGGGGAGCCGAGGCGCTCGTAGGTTTCGACCGCGTCCAGGCTCAATCGCAGCGCGCGCGGGTCGGCCAGGCCGATGTCCTCGCTCGCCATGCGGATCAGACGGCGGCCGAGATAGCGCGGGTCGGCGCCGCCGTCGAGCATGCGCACCAGCCAGTACAGCGAGGCATCGGGATCCGAGCCGCGCACGCTTTTGTGCAGCGCGGAAATCTGGTCGTAGAACGCCTCGCCGCCCTTGTCGAAGCGGCGCAGCGACTGCGCCAGCGCGTTCTCGACGAAACCGGCGTCGACTTCCTTCGCCTGTGCGGTGCGGGCGGCGGTGTCAAGCTGTTCCAGTAGATTGAGGAGCTTCCTGGCATCGCCGTCGGCGTAGGCGGCCAGCAGCGCGTCGACGCCCAGCCCCAGCTTCAGGTCCGGCAGTTCGGTCAACGCGCGCTGCATCAACTGGCCGAGTTCGTCGGGGGTGAGCGACTTCAGCACGTAGACCTGGGCACGCGACAACAGCGCGCCGACGACCTCGAACGAGGGATTCTCGGTGGTGGCGCCGATGAAGGTGAACAGCCCCGATTCGACGTGCGGCAAAAAGGCGTCCTGCTGCGACTTGTTGAAGCGATGGACTTCGTCGACGAAGAGGATGGTGGCGCGGCCGATGCCCTGGTTCATGCGCGCGCGCTCGACCGCCTCGCGGATGTCCTTGACGCCGGAGAGCACCGCGGAGATGGCGATGAAGTCGGCGCCGAAGGCCTGCGCGGTGAGCCGCGCGAGCGTGGTCTTGCCGACGCCGGGCGGCCCCCACAGGATCATCGAATGCAGCTTGCCGGAATCGAAGGCGAGCCCGAGCGGCTTGCCGGGGCCGAGCAGATGCGTCTGGCCGACGACGTCATGCAGGCTGCGCGGGCGCAGGCGCTCGGCCAGCGGCGCGCGCGAGTCGTCGCGCGCCGGCCCGGGCGCGGCGGTCTGGAAAAGATCGTCAGTCGCCAATGATGTCGGCGCCTTTCGGCGGGGTGAAGGTGAAGCGCGACGGCGCGATGGACGGATTGCGCGCAAAGCGCGACAGCTTGAGCGTGGTGCGCTGGCCGAAGTGGTCGAACAGTTCCATCTGCGCCAGCACGTCGCCCTTGAAGCCCATGCGAATGCGCTCGAAGGTAGTGTCGCGGTTTTTGGGGGTAGCTTCCAGCCATTCCAGGCCGTCGCTTCGTCCCGCGTCTTTCAGGCTGAAGTATTTCTCGATGGCGTCGTCGCCGGCCAGGAGCGCGGCGGGCGTTCCGGCGATGACGTCGCCGAGCGGCTTGACCGTGACCTGGTCGAGGTCGGCGTCGTACAGCCACAGCCTGCTGCCGTCGCCGACGATCACCTGCTCGTACGGCGTGCTGTAATCCCAGCGG
>Ga0209958_1000972_pt1 | contig 29528 bp, 21 predicted proteins | sample ThiBio_inoc_plan_FD_183942 | JGI IMG/M metagenome (GOLD analysis project Ga0209958, IMG submission 183942) | Wastewater bioreactor microbial communities from Cape Town, South Africa - Thiocy_inoc_plan (SPAdes) | ecosystem: Engineered > Bioremediation > Thiocyanate > Unclassified | place: South...
GGCCGGGATGCGTTCCGGCCGACCGAAAGGAGCAGCCAGCATGGCGTATCACAGCAATGAGCCGGCGGCTCGATCGACAGACCTGCATGCCATCGTGCGCATCGGCAACGGCATCAGGGAGGTGGTGGATGCCGCCCGCGAGGTGAATCTGGCGGCCTTGAATGCCATGCTGTCTTCCCGCCGCGGCGGCGACAGCGCGGTGGGCTTCCGGGTGGCATCGGCGGAGCTGCGCGGGGTTTCCTCCCGCATCGCGGAGGCCATGCATGGCTTGACCGCGCTGGTGTCCGGCATGGTCGGCGAAGTGGCCCAGCGCCAGCGCAGGCAGCGCAACCAGGCCTGTTTCCAGCGGGCGCGGGACAAACAGGCGCACGCCGCCGGCCGGCTGTCGGAAATCCTCGGCGCGCAGGAAGCGGAGATGGTCCGCCTGAACCTGTCGCTCGGCCTCCGGCGGCGCGAACTGCACCTGATGGCAACCCGGGCGCTGCGCCTGTGCGACCTCGGGCTGAGCCTGTCCCGCAGCGCCCTGATCGAGGCCGCGTACGGCGGCGAATCGGCGCCTGCCTTGAGGCAGGTGGCCGAGCAACTGGCCCAGTCCATCCATACCGTGGCGAGAACGCTGGGTGGAGTGCGCGCCGAAGTGGAGGAGGCGGGCGCATGAAAAGGCTGGAAACCCTGTTTTCGGACGGCCCGCATCAATGGCGGGTGATCGCGCGCGACCCGCAGCGCGCCAGCGCGCTGATCGATACCAACGAATACCTGGTGGCCCACGGCGACGAGGCCCTGCTCACCGACCCCGGCGGCATGGAGATTTTTCCGGTGGTGTTTTCCGCCCTGGCGGCCGGCTTCGACCCGGGCCGGGTGAAATGGATATTCGCGTCCCACCAGGACCCCGACGTGGTCAGCAGCCTGAGCCTGTGGCTGGAGTTCAACCCGGCGCTGCGCTGCTATGCCAGCCGCATCTGGGGCAGTTTTCTGCCGCATTACGGCGGCGACGCAAGCACCTTCATCGGCCTGCCCGACGAAGGCGGGAAGATTCCCCTCGGCGGCATCGAGCTGGATGCGGTGCCGGCGCATTACCTGCATTCGTCGGGCAACCTGCATCTGTACGATGCCCGGGCGCGGATACTGTTCAGCGGCGACGTCGGGGCGGCCTTGACGCCGCCGGAGGAGGACGAGTTGTTCGTCACCGATTTCGACCGCCACATCCGCCATGCGCAGGGCTTCCACCGCCGCTTCATGGGCTCCAGGGCGGCCGTGCTGGACTGGTGCGAACGCGCCGCCGCCATGGATATCGACCTGCTCTGTCCCCAGCACGGCTCGATCTACCAGGGGGCGGACGTGATGCGCTTCATCAACTGGTTCGCGGAGCTCGAGGTGGGGTCCGGCCTGCAGGCACCGCGGCCGCAATCGAAGAAAGCTGCATGAGGCCGCCATGCCCGATGCCAAGCGCTGCGACAACGATTTCGCCCGCTTCCGGCAGAGGCTCTTCTTCCCGCGGCGAGGATGCCAGCACCCAGGCGAGGGTGCCGGCCGAGGCCTGGGCGAGACGGCCTGGGAGATCCGGGGATCGGACATCGGCACCCGCGTGCCGGAGCAGGCGCGCGCGGCATGACGGAAAGGCGGACGGGAAGATGCCGGCAACGATTACGGTTTGTTCTTGAGTGTCGCGATTGAGCGGGGGATGCGCCATGTCTGGCCATGAAGCGGGAAAGCGCGCGGCGCCGGCGGGGGACATGCACGTCGCCGGCGTGGCGTTCCTGGTCCTGGCCGCGGCCCTGCTGATCTGGCAGGCCGTGCCGGCGGGACGGTTCGCCCTCGACACGGCCTTCTTTCTGCCGTTCCACATCGTGGTGGAGATGTTCGCCGCTGTGGTGGCTGCGATGGTGTTCATTACCGGCTGGCATATCCACGACAAGAAACGTCCGGCCGCTTCGATGGTGCTGGCCTGCGCATTCCTGGCCGTGGCGGTGCTGGACTTCCTGCATGCCATGTCCTACCCCGGCATGGCGGATTTCATCACCCGCAACACGCCCGGCAAGGCCACGGTCTTCTGGCTGGCGGCGCAATACGCCGCCGCGTTCGCGTTGCTGGCCTTCGTCCTGATGCCCTACCGGCGCATGGGCGACGCCCCCCGGCGCGGCTGGCTGGCCGCGAGCCTGCTGTACGTTCTGCTGGCGGGGTACGTGGGGATGTGGCACGCGGACTGGCTGACGGACAGCGTCCGCGGCGCGCCTTTCACTGCCGCTCTGGAGGCCGGGGCGGCGGCGGCGAACCTCGTTACGCTGGGCCTTCTGCTCTGGCGCCGGCACGAATTCAACCGCCTCTGCCACCATGCCTTGATCTATGCGGTGGCATTCCTGCTGGCGAGCGAGGCTTTCTTCATGCTGCATCCGCAGGCCGCCAGCATGGCCAATGCGCTGAGCCATGTCTACAAGGCGCTGGCCTACCTGTTCCTCTACCGCGCCATTTTCCACAACAGCGTCCTGGCGCCGATCGAGCGCTTCCGGCGGGCGCGCGCAGAGATGGCCGAAATCGAACGGCGCCACCGCGAACTGCTGGAAACCGCGCCCGACGCCATCATGGTGGTGGATGCGCAAGGACATATCCAGATGGTGAACGGGCGCCTGGAGCAGATGTTTGGCTATGCCCGCACGGAGCTGCTGGGGCAGAAAATGGAGATGCTGGTGCCGGACCGGCATCGCGCGCAGCATCATGTCCATCGGCAGAATTTCATCCAGGCGCCAAGCGTTCGCGCCATGACCAGCAAGCTCGATCTGGTCGGGCGCCATAAGAACGGCAGCGAGGTGCCGGTGGACATCGCCCTCAGCACGTTTCAATCCGATGCCGGCATCCAGGTCACGGCATTCATCCGCGACATGAGCGAGCGCCGGCGCATGGAGGCGGATTTCCTCCATCAGGCCACGCACGATGCCCTGACCGGCCTGCCCAATCGCACGCTGTTTCAGGATCGCCTGGTCCAGACCATGATCCAGGCCCGCCGCCATGACCGGCTGATGGCGCTCATCATGCTGGGGCTGGACAATTTCAAGGTCATCAACGACGGGCTGGGGCACCACTACGGCGACCTGCTGCTGACCGAGGCGGCCCATCGCCTGACGGCGGTGCTGCGCCCGGACGACACCGTGGCCCGCCTGGGCGGGGACGAATTCGCGCTGCTGCTGAACGACCTCGGCCACGTCGAGGACGTGGGGCAGGTGGCGGACAAGGTGCTGCAGGCGTTTTCGCGGCCGTTTCGCGTCGGCGACAACGAGGTGTTCGCCAGTGCCAGCCTGGGCGTCACGGTGTTTCCGGTGGATGGCGGGGACGTCACCACCCTGCTGCGCAATGCCGGCGTGGCCATGAACCGGGCCAAGGCGGAGGGGCGCGGCTGCATGCGGCTGTACACCCAGGACCTGAATACGCTCATCCGTGAAAACCTGCTGCTGCAGACCTGTCTTCGCCGCGCCGTGGAGGAGGGGCAGTTCCAGCTGCACTATCAGCCCCAGATCGAGATGGCCAGCCACAGGATTTGCGGCGTCGAAGCCTTGTTGCGCTGGAGCCATGAAGAACTGGGCGAGGTGAGCCCGGCGCGCTTCATTCCGGTTGCCGAGGCGAGCGGCCTGATCGTCCCGATCGGAACCTGGGCGATCCATGCCGCCTGCCGCCAGATCAAGGCCTGGCAGGACGCAGGCCTGCCGACCAAGGTGGCGGTCAACCTGTCGGCCCATCAGTTCCGCCATGGCAATCTGGTGGGCGTGGTGAAGGCGGCTCTGGCGGAGAGCGGCGCATCGCCGGGCCTGCTGGAACTCGAACTGACGGAAAGCGCGCTGATGGGGGAACCGATGGCGGCGGCGCAGGCGCTCGAAGAACTGGAGGAACTGGGGGTCACCATCGCCATCGACGATTTCGGCACGGGCTATTCCTCCCTGGCCTACCTGAAGATGTTCTCGCTTCACAAGCTCAAGATCGACCGTTCCTTCGTCAAGGACGTGACCCACGACGCGGACGACGTCGCCATCGTGCGCGGCCTGGTCGGCCTCGCCCACAGCCTCGAGCTGCGGGTCATCGCCGAGGGCGTGGAAACCGAGGCGCAGCGGGCCGTGCTGGCCGGTTTGGGCTGCAACGGATTTCAGGGCTGGCTATACAGCCGCGCGGTGCCGGGAGAGGAATGCGGCAGGATGCTGGCGGGGGAGGTCCGCGCCCGCTACGGCTGGCCCGGCGCCGGGGGCTGACGCGGCGGGCAGGCCGGCATCGGGATGGCCTTGCGAGGCGCCCGACCAGCCCCGTCCGCCGGCTCCATGCAGCCATGCTGCGGTCATCGCGATGGCGTGTCGGCGTCCTCTTCGGGGGCGGGGGCGAGCGAGCGCAGCTTGAGGTGCAGCGCCGCCTTGGCCAGCAGGTGGGCAGAGACCGGCGCGGTCATGAACAGGAACAGGGCCACCAGGATCTCGTGCAGGCTCAGGTCGCCGTCGAAACTGAAATAGATCGACGAGGCGGCCAGCAGGCAGCCGACGCCGAGGGTGGTGGCCTTGGTGGGGCCGTGCAGGCGGGTGTAGAAATCCCTGAAGCGGACGAGGCCGAGCGAGCCGACGAAGGTGAAGGCGGCGCCGACGAGGATGAGGATGGACAGCAGGATCTCCGGCATGGCGCGCCCCTATTCGATGATGTCGCCGCGCAGCAGGTATTTGCACAGCGCGACGGTGCCGACGAAGCCCATCATCGCGATCAGCAGCGCCGCCTCGAAATAGATCGGGCTGCCGAGGTCGATGCCGAGCAGCACCAGCAGCGCGACGGTGTTCACGTACAGCGTGTCGAGGCCGAGGATGCGGTCGGGCGCGTCGGGGCCGACGACCAGCCGCCAGAAACTGAACAGGAAGGCGAACGCGACCAGCGCGTAGGCGATCGGGATGACGGTATTCAGCATGATTCGAAAATCGCCTTCAGCGGCGCCTCGTAGCGGTGCTTGATCTCGGCCACCGCCGCCGCCGCATCCTCGGTGTCGAGGCTGTGGACGGTGAGGCTGCGGCGGTCTTCGCTCAGCAGCGCCGAGACGGTGCCGGGGGTGAGCGAGATGGTGTTGGCCAGCAGGCTGATCGCGAGATCGCTCGTCAGATCCAGCGGCACGACGATGAAGGCCGGGCGCAGGCGCGACGGCCGGCCGAGAATCAGCCGCGCCACGCGGAAGCTGCCGACCACGATGTCGTACATGACCACGGCGAGATAGCGCAGCAGCATCGGCACGTTGCGGATGCACACCGATTGCGGCCAAAGCGAGGCAGTGGCGAACGGTATCAGCCAGCCCAGCAGCAGGCCCAGCGCGACGTGGCCGGTGGAGACGGTGTTGACCAGCAGCAGCCACAGGATGGCGAGCGTCAGCGTCAGCAGCGGATGCGGCAGCATGCGCGTCATGGACGCGCTCCCAGCACGGCATCGATATAGGCCTGCGGTGCGAGCAGCTGCGCGGCGGTGGCCGTCGCATAGCGGGCCAGCGGGTCGGCCCACACGACCATGCCGGCGAGCAGCAACAGCAGCGCGCCTGCCGGCAGCCAGTCGGCCGCGCGCGGCACCGGCAGCACTTCGGTGCTCGACTGGGTGCGGTAGAACAGCAGGCTGCCGCTGCGCGCCAGCGCGATCACGCCGGCCAGACCGCCGGCGAGCACCGCGCCCCACATCCAGGTCAGCCATGGCGATTCCAGGGCGGCGCGCAGCAGCATGAACTTGCCGAGAAAGCCCGACAGCGGCGGCAGCCCGGCCATTGCCATCGCCGCGACGAAGAACAGGCCGCCGAGGACGGCGGCGCCGGGCATGGCCGGGCCGGGCTCGAAACGGTCGGCGCATGCGCCGCGCGCGCGGGCAATCGGTTCGGCGAGGAGGAACAGGGCGGCGGTGGCGAACGTGGTGTGCGGCAGGTAGTAGAGGCCGGCTGCGATGCCGTCGACGCTGCCGAGGGCGAAGGCGGCGAGCAGGGTGCCGACCGAGGCGATCGTCAGGTAGGCGATCTGCTGGCGCAGCGCGGTGCTGGCGAGCGCGCCGAGCATGCCGGCGACGAGGGTGGCGAGCGCGAGCGGCATCAGCCAGCCGGCGAGCAGGTTGGCGAGCGCGCCGGCGTCGGCGCCGAACATCAGGCTGGTTACTCGCAGGATGCTGTAGGCGCCGACCTTGGTCATGATCGCGAACAGCGCCGCCACCGGTGCGCTGGTGTGCGCGTAGGCGGCAGGCAGCCACAGGTGCAGCGGCAGCAGCGCCGCCTTCAGCGCGAACACGCCGAACAGCAGCAGGCCGGCCGTCTCGACCAGCGCCAGATTACCGGGCGGCGTGCGCGCCAGCTTGACCGCGAGGTCGGCCATGTTGAGCGTGCCGGCGACGCCGTACAGCGTGCCGACGGCGAACAGGAACAGGGTCGAGCCGGCCAGGTTGATCACCACGAAATGCAGCCCGGCCTTGACCCGCAGCCGCCCGCCGCCGTGCAGCAGCAGGCCGTAGGAGGCGAGCAGCAGGATCTCGAAGAACACGAACAGGTTGAACAGATCGCCGGTGAGGAAGGCGCCGTTGAGGCCGAACAGCTGCAACTGGTACAGCACGTGGAAATGGCGGCCTTGCGTGTCGCTGCCGCGCAGCGCATGCAGCAGCGCGAACAGCGCCACCAGCGCGGTGGCCATCAGCATCCACGCGGCGAGGCGGTCGGCCACCAGCACGATGCCGAAGGGCGCGTCCCAGTTGCCGAGCTTGTAGACGAGCTGGGTGCCGTCGGCGGCGCCCGCCAACAGCGCGAACGCCAGCGGCACCAGCGCCGCCGTCGCGGCGAGGCTGAGGCCGCGCTGCAGCGCGAGCGGCGCGTTGCGCAGCGCCAGCAGCACGATGCCGGCGACTAGCGGCAGCAGCACCGGCAGGATGGGCAGATGCATCGCGAGGCCGTTCATCGCGGTGTGTCCTCGTCGCTGTGCAGGCCGTCGACGTGGTCGTTGCCGAGCTCGGCGCGCGCCTTCAGCGCGAGCACGATGACGAACGCGGTCATGCCGAAGCTGATGACGATGGCGGTGAGCACCAGCGCCTGCGGCAGCGGGTCGGTGTAGGCGGCGGCGTCGGCGATCACCGGCGGCGCGCCGATGGCGAGCCGGCCCATGACGAACAGGAACAGGTTGACCGCGTAGGACAGGAAGGTGAGGCCGAGCACCACCGGGAAGGTCTGGCCGCGCAAGGTGAGGAACACGCCGCAGGCAGTGAGCACGCCGATGGCGAGGGCGATGAGCGCTTCCATCAGGGCGCCGCCTTGCGCTGGCTGCGGCTGTCGTGCAGCGCGCCGAGATTGACCAGGATCAAGAGCGTGGCGCCGACGACGACGAGGAAGACGCCGAGGTCGAACGCCATCGCCGAGGCGAGTTCGAATTCGCCGACCAGCGGCCAGCGCAGGTGGCCGAAGCTGGAGGTGAGGAAGGGGTGGCCGAACGCCCAGCTGGCCAGGCCGGTGAAGGTGGCGAGCCCGAGCCCTGCGGCGATCACCGGCTGGGTGGCGCCGGACAGCCGATCGCGCATCCATGCGCTGCCGTGGGCGAGATACTGCACGATCAGCGCCACCGCCGTCACCAGGCCGGCGATGAAGCCGCCGCCCGGCTGGTTGTGGCCGCGCAGCAGGATGAACACGGCGACCAGCAGCGCCAGCGGCAGCAGCAGCTGGGTCAGCGTGGCCATGATCACGGGATGGGGATCGCGGTTCCAGGCGCGCCCGGCGGCGTCGGCATCGGGCGCGTCGAGGCGCAGGTTCTCCAGCAGGGCGTAGATGCCGAGTCCGGCGAGCGCCAGCACGGTGATCTCGCCCAGGGTGTCGTAGCCGCGGAAGTCGACCAGGATGACGTTGACGACGTTCTTGCCGCCGCCGCCCGGCACGCTGTTCTCCAGGAAATAGCCGGCGATGGTGTCGTAGGGCCGCGTCAGCACTGCCCACGCCAGCAGCGCGGTGCCGCCGCCGGCGGCCAGCGCGATCGCGCCGTCGCGCCAGACGCGGCCGCGGTCGCGTTCGCGCGCGGCATGCTGCGGCAGGAAATGCAGCGCCAGCAGCAGCAGCACGATGGTGACGACCTCCACCGACAGCTGGGTCAGTGCGAGGTCGGGGGCGGAGAACCTGACGAAGGCGAGCGACACGATCAGGCCGACCACGCCGATGGTGATCAGCGCGGCCAGACGCTGGCGATGCAGCCACACGGTGGCGAGCGAGGCGACGATCAGGGTGGCGCCGGCCAGCAGGCTGACCGGGTCGAGCGGCAGGCCGGCGCGGCTGCCGGCGAGCGGCGTGTCGCTGCCGAGCCACGGCGCGACGCCGAGCGCCAGCGCGGCCGCCAGAAACAGCAATACCTGCCGCTGCAGCGAGCCGCTGTCGATGCGGCGGGTGAGCCAGCCCGACACGACGAACAGCGCGTCGAGCAGCGCGTCGTAGGCCGCCCGCGCGTCGAGACGGCCGAGGCCGCGTTCATGCAGCGCGAACAGCGGGCGGCGCAGCGCGTAGATCGCCGCGCCGCCGGCCAGCGCGACGAGGCTCATCGCCAGCGCCTGGTTGAAGCCGTGCCACAGCGCCAGACGGTATTCCGGCGGCGGCGCCTGCAGCGCATCCGCCGCCGCCACCGCCAGCAGCGGCGCGACGGTGAGCGCCGGCGCGATGCCGACCACCAGGCACAGCACCACCAGGATTTCCACCGGCAGCTTCATCCAGCGTGGCGGCTCGTGCGGCGTGCGCGGCAGGTCCACCGGTTCGCCGTTGAAGAATACGTCGTGAATGAAGCGGATCGAGTAGGCCACCGCCAGCGCGCCGGCCAGCGTCACCAGTGCGGGCAGCAGCCAGCCGCCGACGAGGCTTGCGGAAATCTGCGCCGCCTCGGCAAAGAACATTTCCTTGGAGAGAAAACCGTTCAGCAGCGGCACCCCGGCCATCGCCGCCGCCGCCACCATCGCCAGCGTCGCGGTGTAGGGCATGAACTTCCACAGGCCGTGCAAGCGCCGCATGTCGCGGGTGCCGGCCTCGTGGTCGATGATGCCGGCGGCCATGAACAGCGAGGCCTTGAAGGTGGCGTGGTTGATGATGTGGAACACGCCCGCCACTGCCGCCAGCGGGGTCGACAGCCCGAACAGCAGGGTGATCAGGCCGAGATGGCTGATGGTCGAGTAGGCCAGCAGGCCCTTGAGGTCGTGCTTGAACAAGGCGGCATAGGCGCCGAGCAGCAGCGTGGCGAGGCCGGCGCCGGAGACCAGCCAGAACCATTCCGGGGTGCCGGAGAGCGCCGGGTAGAGGCGCGCCAGCAGGAATACTCCGGCCTTCACCATGGTCGCCGAATGCAGGTAGGCCGACACCGGGGTGGGTGCCGCCATCGCGTGCGGCAGCCAGAAATGGAAGGGGAACTGCGCCGACTTGGTGAACGCGCCGAGCAGGATCAGCACCAGCGTCGGCACGTAGAGTGGATGGCCGCGGATCAGGTCGCCGGCGGCGAACACGTCGGCCAGCGCGTAGCTGCCGACGATGTGACCGAGCAGCAGGAAACCGCCCAGCATCGCGAAGCCGCCCAGGCCGGTGACCGCCAGCGCCATGCGCGCGCCCTGGCGCGCTTCCTCGCGGTGCTGCCAGTAGCTGATCAAGAGGAAGGACGACAGGCTGGTGAGTTCCCAGAAAATCAGCAGCTGGATCAGGTTTTCCGACAGCACGATGCCGAGCATCGAGCCCATGAACAGCATCAGGTAGCTGTAGAAGCGCCCCATGCTGTCGCGCTCGGACAGGTAGTAGCGCGCGTACAGCACGATCAAGAGGCCGATGCCAAGAATCAGCCCGGCGAACAGCAGCGCCAGGCCGTCGAGGCGGAAGGCGAGGTTGAGGCCGAGCGCCGGCATCCAGTCGTGCTGCTGGATCAGCGTGCTGCCGGCGAACGGCAGGGGGAAAGCGGGCGCCAGCCACAGCAGCGCGGCCAGCGTAACCGCGCCCGCCGCCCAGGCGGCATGCGAACGTCCGCGGCGGGATGCCAGCGCAACCAGGGCTGCGCCCACGAATGGAGTCAGGACAGCGAAGAACAGCGTCATCGATAGGGAATCGGGATGGCCGGCCTGTGGCCGGAAGACGCGGCCATTCTAACGTGAGTCGGAGACGCGCAGAACCTGCGGAGGCCATGCGCCATGCGCCGCCGGCCATTGTTCGCGGGCATCGCGGGCAGCCCCGAAGCGGGGGCAGGCAACGCCGACGCCCCGGCAAGTCCATGTCAACCCGCGCCTGCGGCAATCCTGTCGCTAGCTCGTGGAATCGGCTCCGTGGGATTTCTCGCACATGAGACAGGCGGACGTTTCGCAAGCGCTTGAATGTAACCGACTGATTTTGAATGCTTATGTTTCAAGGCTGCATTGTCTCTCGCCCGGGCTGTCCGGAAGTTGGGACAGCTTTCATGCGGATGTCCGCCTCCCCGCCCGGCTTTTTTCAGAAAAAAACCATTTCATTCAATCGGATAGATGTGCTGGTACGCCCCTTGCTGTTGGGCTGTCGAAGTCGGTGTTCCGTGGCTTCGCCGTTTTGATTTCTCAACTGCCTAGTGGAGGTTCTCATGAACAAAAGTCTCATTTCTACGGCTCTAGCCCTGGCTTTCGGCGTGTCGGCCCAGGCCTGGGCCAATCCCACCAATACCGCCGATACATTCGACAACAACGGCGACGCCACGCAGACGGCCACGGCGGAGTCCAACCAGTCCGGCCAGTCCGGTGCCGCGGCCAACGAGTACTCAAGCACCAGCCAGAACGCGAAGAACCGCAGCGCCACCCAGTCCGCCAACACGGGCGCGACGGCCAACGACGATTCCAGCGCCTACCAGTACAACGACTCCTACAACGACACCTCTTCCTACAACGACGATTCCTTCAACACCCAGTCCCAGAACAAGCATTCCTTCAATACCGACGTTTCGGCCACAACCGTGCTCGAGGGCAAGGTTTTCGACAATCACGTTCATGACATCGGCAATTACGCCGAAGGCGGCAGCCGCGCGGGCGATGGCGCCCAAGGCGGCAACGGTGGGGATTCCAGCCAGCACACCTTCAGCATGTCCATCGGCGCCGACGGCGGCGATGCGGGCTCCGGCGGCGACGGCCATGCCTTTGCCGTTGGCGGCGATTCCAAGGCGGGCGACGGCGCCAAAGGCGGCTCCGGCGGCGACGGCGGCATGGCCTGGGGCGGCATCGGCGGCAAGGGCTATGGCGGCGACGGCGGTTCCGGCGGCAATGGCGGCAGCGCCTCCGGCGGTTCCGGCGGTTCCGGCGGCGACGGCGGCAAGGGCTATGGCGGCGACGGCGGCTCCGGCGGCGGTTCCGGCTCGGCCATCGGCGGTTCCGGCTTTGGCGGCAAGGGCTATGGCGGTTCCGGCGGCGACGGCGGCAGCACGGCCGACGCCATCGGCGGCAGCGGCTATGGCGGCAAAGGCTATGCCGGCTCCGGCGGCGATGGCGGCAGCAATGGCGACGCCATCGGCGGCAGCGGCTACGGTGGCAAAGGCATCGGCGGCGACGGCGGCGCCGGTGCCAGCGGCGGCAAGGGCTACGGCGGCGACAGCGGCGCCCTGACCGCGACAGGCTCCGGCGGCAAAGGCTCCGGCGGCGACAGCGCGGCCTTGTCGGCGACCGGCAACGGCGGCAAAGGCTATGCCGGCGACAGCAGCAATGGCGCCAGCGGCGGCAACGCTTTTGAGGTGGGCGGCATTTCGGTCGGCAACAGCGGCCTGGTGAGCCAGAATCCCGACACCACAAATGGCCAGGCCGGCGCGACCAATACGCCCTCCGAAGGCAGCGACGACTCCGCGGCCCACGCCGGCAACACGGCCAGCCCCTCCAACTCCAGCACAACCGGTGCGGCCACGTCGGGCGCCGGAACCGGCGGCACCGCCACGGCGGGCGCGGCAACCGGGACGTCGACCGCTGGCAATGCCGCGGGCGGAGCCAGCGGCAGCACCAATGACGTCAGCGGCGGCGGCGCCGGCACCGGCGGCGGCAGCGGGACCGCCAGCGGAACCAGCACGGCAGGCGCGGGCACGGGCGGCGCGGGCGGCTCGGGTGCCGTCGGCGCTGCCGGAACCGGCGCTGCCGGCAGCGGTGCCGCGGGCACCAACACCGCCGGTAACGGCGCTGCCAGCGGCAACGGCACCGGCGCTGCGGGTACCGGCGCTGCCGGCACCAACACCGCCGGCAACGGTGCCGCGGGCGCGACGGGTACCGGCGCAGCCGGAAATGGCGCGACCGGCAACAGCCTGGGCGGCGCGGGCGCGGTTGGCGCCGTCGGCAATGGCGGCGCAGGCGGCGCCGGCGCCGTCGGCGCGGCCGGCAGCAGCACCGGCGGCGCCGGCGCAGCGGGCGCGACCGGCACCGGCGGGACCGGCGAAGGCGGCGTCGCGGGCGCCGGAGGAGTCGGTGCCGCCGGCGGCAACGGCGGTGCCGGCGGAACGGGCGGGTCGGCCACGGCGAACGGGCCTGGCGGCAATGGCGGCAACGGCGGTCTCGGCGGCGCTGCCAGCAGCAGCGCCATCGCGTCGGCCACCACCGGCTATGGCGGGGTGGGCGGCAACGGTGGCGATTCGCTGGGCGGCAACGCGGGCACCTTCAATGCCTCCAACAACATGTCCGGCAGCGTGACCAATGGCGCCGGCATCATCTCCCTGTCGCAGAACACGGGAGCGAATGCCCTGACCCAGATCGGCGTGACGGTACAGGCCAACCTGACGGTTCAGTGAACCAGGGACTGCCCCGGAACGGCGATGAGCGGTTCCGGGGGGCCTGAAACAAGCGCAGCGTTGACCCCCTATTCAGGAGAGTGAAATGAACAAGAGTTTGCTATCCACAGCCATCGCCCTGGCGCTGGGCATGTCGGCCCAGGCCTGGGCCAATCCGACCAACACCACCGGCACATTCGACAACAATGGCAATGCCGATCAGACGGCAACGGCGACCAACGATCAGGCCGACCAGACGGGCGCGGCAGCCAACGAGTTCTCGACCGCCAACCAGAATGTGAAAAACCGCACCGCTGCCCAGGACGGCAACACCGGCGCGGCGGCCAATGACGAATCGGAGGCGAGCCAGTACAACGGTTCGTACAACGAGGCCTCCTCCAACAACCACGACTCGTTCAATAACCAGTCGCAGAACTACGGCTCCTTCAACAACGAGGTGTCGGCCAAAACCGTGCTCGAGGGCAAGGTCTTCGACAACCAGGTTCATGACATCGGCAATTACGCCGAAGGCGGCAGCAAAGCCGGCGACGGCGCCAGAGGCGGGAACGGCGGCGATACCTGGCAGGATACGGCGAGCAAGGCCTGGGGCGCCAACGGCGGCTCGGCCGGCGACGGCGGCAATGGCTCGGCCAAGGCGATCGGCGGCGACACCTACGCCGGTGACGGCGCCCGGGGCGGCCATGGCGGCGACGGCGGCAATGCCGTCGGCGGGATCGGCGGCATGGGCTCCGGCGGCTCCGGCGGCTCCGGCGGCGACGGCGGCAGCGCCTATGGCGGCAATGGCGGCAATGGCGGGAACGGCGGCACCGGCGCCGGCGGCGACGGCGGCAGCGGCGGCTATTCCGGCATGGCCAAAGGCGGCTCCGGCTTCGGCGGCAGCGGCTCCGGCGGCGACGGCGGCAGCGGCGGCAGCACCGGAGACGCCTATGGCGGTTCCGGCAGCGGCGGCAAAGGCTATGCCGGTTCCGGCGGCGATGGCGGCAGCAACGGCAATGCCAGCGGCGGCAGCGGCAGCGGCGGCATCGGTGTCGGCGGCGACGGCGGCGACGGCGCCCACGGCGGCACCGGCGTCGGCGGCGACAGCTTTGCCAAGGCCTTCAGCGGTTCCGGCGGCAGAGGCTACGGCGGCGACAGCGCTGCAGCCTCGAGCACCGGCGACGGCGGCAAGGGCGCGGGCGGCGACGCCAGCAACACTTCGGGCGGCGGCAACGCCAGCGGAATAGGCGGCATTTCCGGCGCCAGCAGCGGATTGGTCAGGCAGCAGCCTTACACCTCGAACGCCGATGCCAACGCAAACAACAATCCGATCGACAGCAACGACTCGTCCGCCAGCGCCGGCAATACGGCCAACCCAGGCAACAGTTCCAGCACCGGCAACGCCGGTTCCGCTGCGGCCAGCGGCGGCGCGGCCACCGGCGGCGCCGCCGACGGCACGGCCGCAGGCGGCAGCGGCAGCGGTGGCGCCAGCGGCAGCACCGCCGGCGCCAGCGCCGGCGGCGCTGGCAGCGGTGGCGCCAGCGGCGCGGCCAACGGCAGCAGCACGGCCGCAGCGGGCAATGGCGGCGCCGGCGGCTCGGGTGCCGCAGGCGCGGCCGGCACCGGCGCGGCAGGCAGCGGTGCGGCAGGCAGCAACACCGCGGGCAACGGCGCATCCAGCGGCAACGGTACCGGCGCCGCCGGCACCGGCGCGGCCGGCACCAATACCGCGGGTGCGGGGGCTGCCGGCGCGACCGGCAGCGGCGCCACCGGTACCGGCGCGGCCGGCACCAGCGCCGGCGGCAATGGCGCGGTCGGCGCAGTCGGCAATGGCGGTGCAGGCGGTGCCGGCGCGGTCGGCGCGACGGGCACCAGCACCGGCGGCAATGGCGCGGTCGGCGCCACGGGCACCGGCGGCACCGGCCAGGGCGGACTGGCGGGCAACGGCGCAAGCGGCGGTGCCGGCGGTGAAGGCGGTGCCGGCGGCGCCGGCGGGACGGCCACGGCAAACGGCAATGGCGGTGCCGGCGGGCTGGGCGGCAATGGCGGCAGCGCAAGCAGCGAAGCCATGGCTTCCGCCACCACCGGCTATGGCGGCGCGGGCGGCAACGGGGGACACTCGTACGGCGGAAATGCCGGAGACTTCAACGTCTCCAACAATATGTCCGGCAGCCTGACCAATGGCGCCGGCATCATCTCCGCGTCGCAAAACACCGGCATCAATGCGCTGACCCAGATCGGCGTGACGGTGCAGGCCAACCTGACGGTTCAGTGAACCGCCACCCCGGAACCGCCGTGCGGCGGTTCCGGGGGGTTCCGGAAGGAAGACGTCATGAAGGACTTTCTCGCATTACTAAAACCATTTTCGTTTCTGGCTTGCGCGCTGGCCGTCCAGCTGGCCTGGGCCGCGCCTGACGAAACCATTCCAGGCAACGAAGTGTTCGACGCGGCGATTGCCGACGACATGCTCGACGGCCAGCGCGGCATGGCGCTGATTACCAACACCAACGACCTGGATGGCGCCGTGTACGCAAACAGCGCGAACGATCTGGTCACCGGCTACAACCTGGTGAGCGACGGCTCGCTGGTCAACAACTCCGGCTTCAATACCGTCATCCAGAATTCGGGCAACAACGTGTTGATCCAGAACGCAGTGATCCTGAATATCCAGATGCAATAAGGGGTTCCCATGCGCAATGCCGCGCTGTTTCTGATGGCCGTGCTGGTTGCGATGCCTGCCGCGCGGGCGGGCATGGTCGAGATCCCGGGCGCCGGCTCCGGCTCCTTCAGCGTCAAGACCATGAGCATGAAGGAGCGGCAGTTCCGCTACACCGAACGCCAACAGTACGATTTCAGTTGCGGCTCCGCCGCGCTTTCCACCCTGCTCACCCATCACTACGGCGACCCGGTCAAGGAAGAGGCGGTCTACACCACCATGTGGGAAAAGGGCGACCAGGCCAAAATCCGCAAGGAAGGCTTTTCCATGCTCGACATGAAGCGTTTCCTCGAATCGCGCGGCTATGCGGCCGACGGCTACAACGCCAGCCTGGAAAAGCTGGGCAAGGCGGGCATCCCCGCCATCGTGTTGATTCGCGATGGCGCCTACAACCATTTCGTCGTCGTCAAGGGGGTTCGCGACGGCAAAATCGCTTTCGGCGATCCCGCGCAGGGTGCGCGTGTCATGGATCAGGCGCCATTCGAGCGCATGATGATCAACCGTATCCTGTTCGTCATCAACGGACGCAATGCCGAGGCGGTATTCAACGATCCGAAGGACTGGAAAGTCCGCGAAAAAGCCCCCGTCGGCATGGCCTCAGGCCCCAACGATCTGGCCAACGTCACGCTGATGCGCCGGCCGGCAGGTGATTTCTGAGGAGGCGGCGATGCCCAGCCTGCGTTTGGTCTTTTTACTGCTTGCCCTCTTGTCGGGCGGGGTCGCTCACGCATCGCATCCCTTCGACGATGCGCCGCGCGCCAGCGACGAGGAACTCGACCGCATGCGCGGCGGATTTGTCGTCAACTGGAACGGCCAGGAGTTCCTGCTGCCGTTTTCCATCGACGGCATCGAACGCCTGACCCAGATCAATGGCCAGGTCTTCGTCAACGGCGAACTGGTGGCGCCCAAGGTCAACCCGCAGGCGCTCGTTCCCTTCTCGCAGAATGGCCAGATCGGCGTGAATGCGCCAGCCTTGCCCGCACTCGGCGGCGCCGTGCCGGCGGGTTTGCCGGCGGCATCCGCGGACGCGAATGCCGGCTCGGGCGCAAGCGTGGCGGCAGGTCCGGCGCCGCTCGAACAGGCCGCAGGCGGATCGCCTGCGAGCCCGCCAGCTTCGCCGCCCGCGACGCAGGCCGCGCAATCCTCCGGCAACCTCGATACGGCATCGCCGGCATCCGCCAGCCCCGGCACGGCGGCCGCGCAGGTGACCACGCAAGGCGCGTTGATCGTCATCCAGAATGGTGCGGCCAACGCGTTTGTGGTGCCGTCGGGCGCTGCGCTCGATTCGCTGGCCACGATCATACAAAACTCGGTGAACGACCAGGTCATCCGCAATATCACGACCCTGAACATCACCATCGATGCCCAGATGCTGGCGGCCCAGGCGCGGCTCAACGCCATCCTCGACCAGCATGGCCTGCGTTAAGGCGCGCTACGCGCAATCAGCGCAACAAAAAGCCGGGCATCCCAGCCCGGCTTTTCGCTGTGCAGCGATCAATGCTCAGAATCTGATCGGGAGGCGCAAGGTGACGGTGGTGTCCGGGGTATCGTCGGTCAGCCCGGCGCCGATCGACAGATTAAAGTTGATGCGCTTGTTCAGGCGATAGGAAAACCCCGCCTGCAGGGTGGCCAGCTGAACCCACATCGATCCATCCGCCACTTGGCCATCGAGCCTGGTCTTGTCGATCCAGGTGTGCTCGTAGCTCAGGCTGAACGAGCTGCGCTCGTTCAGCCCCAGCCCCATGCCGACGTTGAGGCCGAGCGAGTCGCCGGGATCGACTTCGCCTATGGACCGGGTTGTGACCGTGCCCAGGGAGTTGGTGAAGGGGATCGAGGCATTGACGTCGCGCTTGATGTTCCACGTGTAATTGATGCCGCCGAAAAACACCACCGGATCGGCGGGCAGCACCATGCTCAGGCTGGGCTGCAGGCTGTAGAAGCCGGAGCCGGTCGGCAGCTCCTTCGGCAGGTTGAAGTCGGTATCGTAGGCGACCTCGTACTGGTCCTTGCCGGTGCGGGTCTTGAGGCGCAGGCCCGCAACATAGAAGGGGGCGTCGCCCGTGGGCACGTTGAGCTGGTAGCGCGCGGCCAGCTCGATGTCGCCGATGCCGCTGCCGTCCGAATTGAATGACTCATCTATCGCACTGCCGGAAATTCGCCGCGACAGCGAATCGTCGCGGCGATAGATATACGGCACCCGGGCTTCGACCTCCAGCCGGTTGGTCAGCCCGTAGCGCCCGCCCAGGGTCGCAATCAGGTTGTTGCGGTTGACGCTGCGCACGTCGATGGCCCCGATCAGCACCGCGTTCAGCACGCTGAAACCGACCACCGTCACGCGGTCCGACGAACTGAAGGAATACTGCAGCGAGGGATCGAAAACGAAGGTGCCCTTTGGCGTCAGGATGCTGGGCTGGGAAAACACGGTCGCCACATCCAGGGTGGTGCTGTCCAGCCGCCCGGCCTCGTCGCCGCGGCCGCGGAACGTCGACTCGTCAGCCTGGGCCAGGCGCTGCGGGTTGATCTCCGCGGGCATGCCCAGCTGCCCCTGCATCGCCTGGATGCGGCGCTGGGCTTCTGCCAGCTTGTCCATCTCCTGCGCCAGCCGTTGCTGCTGCTCGGCCAGGCTCTTCGCCTGTTCGGCCAGCTGCTGGCGCAGGGTCTGGTAATCGGCGTCGGCCGGCGCATCCTGGCCCGTCTGGCGCAAGGTTTCGGCGTAGGCGACTTGCGCGCTCAACACCATCGCCAGGCTGGCGCGAAACCAGGCGCTCTTCTTCGGCATTTTCATGCTCCCCTCCCCGTTGTGACTGGATGCGATGCTTCGAGCCTGGCAAGCCTGCGATGGCTCGGATTCAACGACGCGTGCCGGCGATCCGGAAAAGCCTCACCCCGATGGCGGCTCAAGCGATGGTTTTTTCGCGGAGGTTCCCCCCGGGAATCCGCTGCAGTTGCATCCAGGCGCGCACCGGCAGGATCGGGCCGCGTCGAGGCGTTGTTTCATCGCCATCGGCGTGGCGGCGATCACGCCGGCTCCCGGGCGGCTTTTTCCTTGTGCGGGCCGCACAGCGCGTGGCGCTCCAGCAGGCGATACAAGGTGGCGCGTGAAACGCCCAGTTCCCGGGCCGCTTCGGAAACGTTGTGCTGGCAGCGGCGCAATGCCGAGCGGATCGCATCGAGTTCGGCTTTGGCACGCGCCCCGTCGAGCGTCGGGTGTCCGGCGCACGATGCGCGCCGTTCCATCCCCAGATCGTCCGGAGTGAGATAGGGGCGCTCGGCCATGACCACGCCCTGGCGGATGCGGTTGCTCAATTCCCGCACATTGCCGGGCCAGGAATACTGGTTCATCGCACGCAATGCCTGCTGGTTGAAGCCCTTGACCTTGCCGCTGGTTTCGCGGGAAAAGCGCTCCAGCAAAGCCTGCGCCAACAGTTCCACATCCCCCTGCCGGTCGCGCAGCGGCGGCGCCGTCAGGTTGATGACGTTGAGGCGGTAGTAAAGGTCTTCCCTGAAATGGCCTTTGGCAACGGCTTCCTGAAGATTGATATGGGATGCGGCGATGATCCGGATATCCAGCTGTATCGGCTGGCTGGAGCCCAGGCGTTCGATCATCTTGTCTTGCAGGACGCGCAGCAGGGTGGCCTGGAGGTTGAGCGGCAGATCGGCAATTTCGTCCAGAAAGAGGGTGCCGCCCTGGGCCGCTTCCAGGCGCCCGATTTTGCGTTGGTGCGCCCCGGTGAACGCGCCTTTCTCATGGCCGAACAATTCGCTTTGGATGAGATGGGGCGGCAAGGCCCCGCAATTGACCGCCACGAAGGCTTTCGTGCCGCGGGCGGACATGTTGTGGATGGCGTGGGCGGCCAGTTCCTTGCCGGTGCCGCTCTCTCCGCCGATCAGCACGGGCGCGTCGGCCTTGCTGGCTTTGCGCAATGCCTGGCAGAAAGCCAGCATCGCCGGGCTGCTGCCCACGATGCCATGCTGCTCCAGGGTGTCGGGGCGCGGCGGCGGCTGCTTGAGCAGCCGACCCTTGCCCCAGGCATGTCCCAGGGAGACGGACAGCCTGTCCTGATCGACCGGCAGGGTATGAAAATCGTACACCCCCGCCAGAAAATTGCGGTGCTGCGGGGTGGGCCGCCAAAACGCATGGTCCATCAGCGCAATCCATTGCAGGGATTGCTGCCGTCCCACCAGGTCATACAGCCTGCTGCTGCCGGCGCGCTGCAACTGCAGCAGCCCTGCATGGAAATCCTGCCGTTCGAAGAGCGCGGCCAATTCGTCCATATTCGCCGCCCGGTGCAGTTTCCAGCCCCTTCCCCGCAGGCAGCCCAGGAGCTTGCCGTGCAATGCGTCGTCCACCAGCGCCACGACGTCCCGGTCAACCGAAACCATTCAGTGTCTCCTCCCAGGCTTGCAAAGCGCCCGCCCGATGTGCGTGATGCCTGCCGCCCCATGCGCCCGGCAGCGGCTCTTGCCGCGGGGCGACCGTGAAACATCAGCTGCCCGCAGGATTTGTTTGCGACGTGTAAAGTGTAGAACATTGCAGCCGGTTGTCGGCAGGTTTCGCTGCCGGTGGCAGCGTTTCCCGGCAAATCGGCCTGGGTGCGGCGCTGGCCGGTACGCGGACAGCGGCCGGGTGGGGCGTTGGGGCTTCGGTACGCCCGCCGCGGCGGCGCTGCCTAGGGGGCGCTCGTCGCGACCGGCTCGTCGGCGTAGCGCCAGATGTTCACGTCCAGTCCGGCTTCGCGGATATGCTCGGTCTTGGCGGCAAGAAAGCGCTGGAAGCTGGGCTCCTTGCGGTAGGTGCCGGAGGTCAGGTAGTCGAACATGCCCAGGGTATGGAACACGCGGAAGGACGATTCCCAGCGGATGACCTCCTGCCCGGCGGAGTCGAACAGGACGATGCCGGGCGCGTAGTTGACGCCGAGCTGGCGCACCCAGTCGCGTACCGCCATGCGCTTGCCTTGCGGCGTGGTGATGGGCTCGCGCGACCACATGTCGAGCTGCACGTTGTCGAACTTCGCGATCGCGGCGCGGGTTTCCGGGTCGGCCAGCACGCGGCGGTGCAGCACCTCGCAGTCGGGGCAGTCCTTCTGCTCGAAGAACACCGCGAGCGGCCGGGGCGCTTTGCCGCGGCGCCGCAGGTCGACGGCATTTTTCCGGAAGAAGTCCTGCTGGATCATTTCGCCGGAGGCCTGCTTCGGCACCTCGCGCGCGGCGACGAAGTCGCGGAAGGCGGTCTTGTTTTCATGGCGCCCGCCGACCCAGTCGAGCGCGGCCTGCAGGCGCGCCGGCGGCACGTAGCCGTTGAGGCGCAGGACGGTTTTGCCGGTCTCGTCGAAAAACAGCAGGCTGGGGGTGAACTGGATTTTCTGCGCCGCGCTGTAGGTCTTTTCCGTGTAGCGCTTGCCGTCCAGTCCCACGACTTCGCGGTCGCCCCAGATGTTGACCGCGATCACGTCGAACTTTTCCTTCATCGTGGCCTCGATCTCGCGCTGCGACAGGTTGCGCTCCACCAGCGCCGAGCAATACGGGCAGCCGTCCTGGGTGAACATCAGGATGACGCGCTTGCCGTTGGCGCGCGCCTCGTCGATGTCCTCCTTCAGGTGCAGGAAGCTGTTCTTGAACCAGGCGGGATACTCGGTCGTCCTGGCGCCGTAGTAGGTGCCCATCTTGGCCGCCGCAGCCGGTTCTGCGGCGTGCAGCGAAAATGCGGCGAGCAAGCCGAGCAAGGCTGGCAGAGAGCGAATGGTCATGGCGGTCTCCTTCGTCATCGTTAATGCCGAGGCCTATCGTAGCAGGTGATCAGGCGGGCCGGCCGGCAATGAGGACGTCGCTGCTGGAATGCGCCAGCACGTGCTTGGTGACGCTGCCGAGCAGCAGTTCCTCCATGACCGAGCGGCCGTGCTTGCCGATGACGATCAAGTCGGCGTCGAGCGTCTGCTCCTGTTCGAGAATCCGCAGCGTGGCCGCACCGTGAACGAACTGGCGCGACAGCTGGCTGGCCGGCACGTCCAGCTTGCCGATGAAGGCTTCCATTTCGGTCTGCGCCGCGTTGCGCGCCTGAATCCGGTATTGATGAATCTGGTTGTCATCCATGCCGGCGAGGCGGAAAGTGCTTTCCATCTCCACTTCGAATGCATGCAGCAGCACAAAGTCGGCATCGGGCAGCCAGGCATGGGCGGCGTTGATGGCGGCGGCGGCATGATCGGAAAAATCGACCGGCGCGAGGATGCGCCGGTACGGGGAGTGGGGGCGTTGCTTGACCGCGAGCAATGGACGGCGCGATGTGCGCAGTACGCGTTCGATGGTCGATCCGAGCAGATGTTCGCGCACGAAATGCATGCCGCGCGCACCCATTACCAGCAAATCGGCGTGCCGTTCTTCGGCGAGTCCGACCAGGGCGGCCTGCGCCGAACCTTGCGTCAGCACGGTGTCGATCGCGACGGGGTGGCGGGCTGCCAGGCGTTCCGCCTGTTCGGCCAGTGCGCGCTCCGTCTGTTCGAGCAGGCGGGCCTCCTGCTCGGCGGCGTCCTGGCCGATCAGGCGCCGCAGGCTGTCGAGCGCGGAGCTGCTGACGACATGCGCCAGGATCAGCTGGGTGTCCGGGTGCGCCTGCGCAAGCAGCGCCGCGCGTTCCAGCGCATGCCGGGCGGGCGCCGAAAAATCGGTGGCGGCGAGGATTTTTCTGGATGGGGTCATGACGGCTCCTGGGCGGGGAACGGTTCAGCGGAGGACACGCCGGCGACGGGATGCGGTACGGTAGGCCGGATGCGGGCTGCCGTGCCGGGCAACAGGATAAATGTCTTTTTCATTCCCGCTACAGCCTACACGATCATGCCGGATGAAACACCGGGCGCCGGGGCGTCCGCAAAATGCAAGAGACGCCCTCCGCGTGGCCAGGGTTCCGATGTGGCGTATTCTTGAGTATCCACGGATCGGACGGGAGGCGGCGGGACTCATCATGCAAGACTGCGTCATTGCCCCATCCTGCCTGCTTCGGCGCGATCGGTGCTGCAGGCGCCCTGCCTTCGCCGCAGGCCGCGTTTCCATATTCGCATCATGACGCATAGCTCCCGCGATTCCCGGCCGCAGTGGCACCGTCTGAGCTGCGAAGATGCCGTCGCCCGCCTGGGCAGCGACCTGCAGCAGGGCATGTCGGTGGAGGCCACTGCTGCCAGGCTGTCGCACTATGGTCCCAACGCCATGCAGGAGGCCGGCAGGCGCCATCCGCTTGCCATGCTGGCGGCGCAATTCACCGATTTCATGATCCTGGTGCTGATCGCCGCCGCCGTCATCGCCGGCTTTGTCGGCGAGCCGCAGGATAGCGTCGCCATCGTGGTCATCGTGCTGCTCAACGGCATCCTGGGATTCGTCCAGGAGTATCGCGCCGAGCGTGCCATGGCGGCACTGAAACGGATGGCCGCGCCAGCGGCCACCGCGATCCGCGAGGGCGCGATCCGGAAAATCCCGGCGGTCGAGCTGGTGCCGGGCGATATCGTCCTGCTCGAAGCCGGTGACGTGGTGCCGGCCGATCTGCGCCTGCTGGAATTGTCGGCGCTCAAGGTGGATGAATCCGCGCTGACCGGCGAATCGCAGGCGGTCGAGAAACGGCTGGCGCAGCTGGAAGAAGCCGCCCTGCCGCTGGGCGACCGCCTCAACATGGCCTACAAGGGAACGGTCGTCGGCTACGGCCGCGCGCGCGGCCTGGTGGTGGCCACCGGCATGCAGACCGAACTGGGGAACATTGCCGCGCTGCTGTCCGGCGAAGCCGGCAGGACGCCGCTGCAGAAGCGGCTGGCGCGCTTCGGCAAGCATCTGGCGCTGGCGGTGCTGGCGCTTTGCGCGATCTTCTTCGTGGCCGGCTGGTTGCGCGGCGAACCGCCGTTGCCGCTGCTGCTCACCGCGATCAGCCTGGCGGTCGCCGCGATTCCCGAAGCGCTGCCGGCGGTGGTCACCATCTCGCTTGCCCTGGGGGCGGCGCGCATGGTCCGGCAGAATGTGCTGATCCGCCGTCTGCCCGCAGTGGAAACGCTCGGTTCGGTTACCTATATCTGCTCCGACAAGACCGGCACGCTCACCTTGAACCGGATGCAGGTCGACTGTGTGCAGGCCGCGGGCGAGACCCGGCCGCGGCTGCCGGAGGCGAAAAACACGCCCTGGCGCGAACTGGGCGTGGCGATGCTGCTGTGCAACGACGCCGCGGCCGACGCTGACGGAAAACTGAGCGGCGACCCCACCGAGACGGCGTTGCTCGAAGCCGCGCAGGCCGCCGGCTTCAGCCGGCCTGAATGGCAGGCAGCCCTGCCGCGTCTGGCCGAGCTTCCTTTCGATTCCGAGCGGGCGCGCATGAGCACGCTGCATCGCGACGGCGAGGCGGTGCTGATGCTGGTGAAGGGCGCGCCTGAAGGGGTGCTGTCGCTGTGCGTCGACCGGCTCGCCGCCGCCGGCACGGTGCCCGTCGACCGGGCGGCGCTGCAGGACGAAGCCGGGCAGCTGGCTGCGCAGGGCCTGCGTGTGCTGGGTTTCGCGCTGAAGCGGCTGCCGCGCCTGCCGGACGCGCTCGATGCCGCCACGCTGGAAAGCGGCCTGACCTTCGTCGGCCTGGCCGGCCTGATCGATCCGCCGCGGCCCGAGGCGGCCGAATCGGTTGCCGCCTGCAAGGCTGCAGGCATCATCCCGGTGATGATCACCGGCGACCATCCCGCCACCGCGCGCGCCATCGCAAGCCGGCTCGGCATCATCGAGGACGGCGGCAGGGTGCTCACCGGCAGCGAACTGGCGCAGCTGAGCCTGGCGGAGTTCGAGTGCGAGGCGGAATCGGTGCGGGTGTACGCGCGCATCAACCCGGAGCAGAAGATCAAGATCGTGCAGGCGCTGCAGGACAAGGGCGAGTTCGTCGCCATGACCGGCGACGGCGTGAACGACGCGCCCGCATTGAAAATGGCCGATATCGGCGTGGCGATGGGCCGTGGCGGCACCGACGTGGCGCGCGAGGCCGCCCACATGACGCTGCTGGACGACAACTTCGCCAGCATCGTCCATGCGGTGCGCGAAGGGCGGCGCATCTACGACAACATCCGCAAGTTCGTCAAATACACCATGACGAGCAATTCGGGCGAGATCTGGACCATTTTTCTCGCCCCCTTCATGGGGCTGCCGATCCCGCTGCTGCCGATCCACATCCTGTGGATCAACCTCGTCACCGACGGCCTGCCCGGGCTCGCGCTCGCCGGCGAGCGCGCCGAGCGCAACGTCATGCAGAGGCCGCCGCGGCCGCCCACGGAAAGCATCTTCGCCCGCGGCATGTGGCAGCACATCCTGTGGGTCGGGCTGCTGATGGGCGGGGTGTCGCTGCTGACGCAGGCGTGGGCGATCCACAGCGGCTCGGCGCACTGGCAGAGCATGGTGTTCACCGTGCTCACGCTGTCGCAGCTCGGCCACGTGCTGGCGATCCGCTCCGAACGCGAATCGCTGTTCAGCCAGGGCGTCTTGTCGAACCGGCTGCTGATCGGCGCGCTGCTGCTGACCTTCGCGCTGCAGATGGTGGTGCTCTACGTGCCTTGGCTCAACCCCGTCTTCCGCACCGCGCCGCTCAGCCTGGGCGAACTGGCCGCGTGCCTGGCGCTGTCCTCGGTGGTGTTCATCGGCGTGGAACTGGAGAAGGCGCTGGTGCGGCGCGGCATGATCTACCGCAGCGTCTAGCTGCGCGCGTCGAAGACCCGCGTCCACAGGGCTCCGACCGCGTCGCGCACGCTTTCCACGGCGGCCGGCGGCACCCGGGCATAGTCCGCGCCGGAGAGCTTGATCGCGTGCTGCTGGCGGCGCAGCTCACGGTAAGCGTCGGCAGCGGCTTGCGCGATGTCGGCGGGGATCAGCCCGGCCGCGCCTGCGCGCCCGAGCAGCGCGATGTTGCCGAAGTTGTCGGCCAGTTCGGGATGCGCATGGCAATGCCTCAGCACCAGGTACTGCACGCAGAATTCGACGTCGACGATGCCGCCGCTGTCATGCTTGAGGTCGAATAGATCGCTGTGGTTGACGTGGCCGGCGTGCATTTTTTCGCGCATCGCCAGCACCGCTTCGCGCAGCGTTCCGGCGTCGCGCGGCAGCCCCAGCACATCGCGGCGCAGCGCCTCGAAAAATGCGCCAATAGCGAGGTCGCCGCAGACGAAGCGCGCACGCGTCAGCGCCTGGTGTTCCCATACCCAGGCGTGGTGCAGCTGGTAGTCGCGGAAGGCTGCGGTCGAACTGACCAGCAGGCCCGATGCGCCGTCCGGCCGCAGGCGCAGGTCGGTCTCGTAGAGGATGCCGGCCGGAGTGGGGGTGCCGAGCCAGGTGTTGATGCGCTGGGCGAGGCGCACGTAGATTTGCTGGGCGCGTTCGTCGGCGTCGTCGTAGAGGAATACCAGATCGAGGTCGGAGGCATAGCCCAATTCCTTGCCGCCGAGCTTGCCGTAACCGATGACGGCGAATCGCGGGGTGTCGCGGTGGCGCGTCTTCAGCCCGGCCCAGCAGCGCGCCAGGGTTTCGGCGAGCAGCGTGTCGGCCAGATACGACAGGTGATCCGACAGCGACTCCAGCGTCAGCCGGCCCGCCACGTCCTGCGCCAGCAGGCGCAGCGTCTGCACCTGCTTGAAGCGGCGCATCGCGTCCATCTGCGCTTCGGTGTCGCCGGGGTGGGCGTCGAGTTCCGCACGCAGCTGCTCGGCCAGCTGTGCCCAGTCGGGCACGCTCAGCAGGGATTGCGGGGCGATCAGTTCGTCGAGCAGCTGCGGCTGCTGCGTGATCATCTGCGCCGCCCACGGGCTCGCCGCCAAGAGGCGCACTAGCTGGCGCAGCGCCGCCGGGTATTCGGTCAGCAGCGCCAGATAGGTGGAGCGCCGCGCAATCGCCTGCACCAGCGCGGCAAAGCGCTCCAGCGTGGCCGCCGGGTCGGGCTGGCGGCCGATGATTTCGAGCGCAGGCGGCAGCAGCGCGTTGAGCCTTAGCTGCGTCGACTCGGCCAGCCGCGCGCTGTGCTGGCGCAGCGCGTCGAGTATCGCCAGCACCTGCGATGGATCGCCGTAGCCGGCATTTTCCAGCAGCGCGTGGGTGGCGGCGGCGTCCGCCGTGCCGCTGCAGACGACGGTGAGCGGATGGCTGTTCTGGTCGGTCTGCGGCGCGGCGAACACCTGCTCGAAATGGCGCGTGACCTTGTTGCGGTGGCGGTCGAGCGCGGCAACCAGCGCCGCATGGTCGGGGAAGCCCATCGCCTCGGCGAGCATCGCCTGCGATTCGGCGTCGTCCGGCAGCAGCTGGGTCTGCGCGTCGTCGAGGTACTGGATGCGGTGCTCCAGCCGGCGCAGGAAGTCGTAGGCGGCGGCGAGTTCCTGCTGCGCGTCCGCCGTCATCAGTCCGTTCTTCACCAGTTCGGCGAGCACCGTCAGCGTCGGCCGCTGCTGCAGGGCGGCGATCTGGCCGCCGCGGATGAGCTGGAACACCTGCGCGGTGAACTCGATTTCGCGGATGCCGCCCGGCCCCAGCTTGATATCGTGTGCCATCTCGCGGCGCGCGACCTCGCGGCGGATCTGCACGTGCAGGTCGCGGATCGCCGCGAAGGCGCCGAAGTCGAGATATTTGCGGAACACGAAGGGCCGCACGATGCTGGCCAGTTCGTCGTGGCGGGCGCCGGTGAGCGGCCGCGCCTTGATCCAGGCGTAGCGTTCCCACGGCCGTCCCTGCGCCACCAGATAGTCCTCCAGCATGGCGAAGCCCATCGCGAACGGGCCCGAGTCGCCCCACGGGCGCAGCCGCAGGTCGACGCGGAACACGTAGCCGTCGGCGGTGTTCTCCCCCAGTGCGGCGGTCAGCTTGCGGCCGAGGCGGACGAAGAATTCGTGGCTGCTGATCGATTTGCCCGTCTGGATACCATCCCTGCGGGACATCGTCGCGGCGGCGGGATCGTCGGCCGCGGTATCGCCCTCCTCGGGGTAGAGGTAGACGAGGTCGATGTCGGACGATACGTTGAGTTCGCCGCCGCCGAGCTTGCCCATGGCAACGACGACCATCCGCTGCGGGCGGCCGTGCTCGTCGCGCGGCTCGCCGTGGCGCGCAGCGAGCATGGCGTGGTGGAAATCCACTGCGGCGGCGATGCACACCTCGGCCAGCGTACTCCAGGCGGCGACGACTTCAGCGAGGTCGGCGCTGCCGGCGAGGTCGCGCGCAGTGACGGCCAGCCACACCCGCTGGCGCAGCTGCCTTAAACGTTGATGCAGCGCGGCTTCGTCGGCGCACGGCGGCTCGGCAAGAAATGCCTGCATCGCCGCGCGGGTGAAGGGATGGCCGAGTTGCCCGGCCACAGCATCGGCCAGCTGCGGCTGCGCCGCCTGCAGGCGGCGGCCGTAGCGGGAACAGCGGGCGACACGGTCGAGTGCGGGGTTGCTCATGGCTTGGATCGGGGCGCTTTGAATCAGGCGCTTTGAATTAGAATCAGACGGTTATCAAACACTCTATCAGTGGGGAGAGCATATGGCATCCATCGAGTCGATTCTGACCGAAACCCGTGTATTCCCGCCTGCGGACGCCTTCGTCAAGCAGGCCAATGTGTCCGGCATGGACGCGTACCAGGTGCTGTGCAATCAGGCCGCAACCGATTACGAGGGCTTCTGGGCCAATCTCGCGCGCCGGACGATGGACTGGAAAACGCCGTTCACCCGCACCCTCGACGAATCGAACGCGCCGTTCTACAAGTGGTTCGACGACGGCGAACTCAATGTTTCGTACAACTGCCTGGACCGCCACCTGGCGACCAAGGGCGACAAGACCGCGCTGATTTTCGAGGCCGACGACGGCGCGGTGACGAAAGTCACCTACAAGGAGCTGCACGCCCGCGTCTGCCAGTTCGCCAATGGCCTGAAGTCGCTCGGCGTGGCGAAAGGCGACCGCGTCGTCGTCTACATGCCGATGAGCATCGAGGCGGTGGTGGCGATGCAGGCGTGCGCGCGCATCGGCGCCATCCATTCGGTCGTGTTCGGCGGCTTCTCCGCCAAGAGCCTGTTCGAGCGCATCGAGGACGCGCAGGCCAAGGTGGTCGTCACCGCCGACGAATCGCTGCGCGGCGGCAAGGCGGTGCCGCTGAAGCGTGCGGTGGACGAGGCGCTGGCGATGGGCGACACCTCGTGCGTCGAGCGCGTGGTGGTGTATCGCCGCACCGGCGGCGCGACCGACTGGACTTCGCGCGACCTGTGGTGGCACGAACTCACGCAGACCCAGGCCGAGGCCTGCGAGCCGGTGTGGGTTTCCGCCGAGCATCCGCTGTTCATCCTCTACACCTCGGGCTCGACCGGCAAGCCCAAGGGCGTGCAGCATTCCAGCGGCGGCTATCTGCTCGGTGCCATCCTGTCCATGCAGTGGGTGTTCGACGCCAAGCCCGATTCCGACGTCTACTGGTGCACCGCCGACGTCGGCTGGATCACCGGCCACACCTACGTCGCCTACGGCCCGCTGGCGCTCGGCATGACCGAGATCATCTTCGAGGGCGTCCCCACCTATCCGCATGCCGGGCGCTTCTGGGAAACCGTCGCCAAGCACAAGGTCACCACCTTCTACACCGCGCCGACCGCGATCCGCAGCCTGATCAAGCTCGGTTCCGATCTGCCGGCGCAGCACGACCTGTCGTCGCTGCGCCTGCTGGGGACGGTGGGCGAGCCGATCAACCCGGAAGCCTGGATGTGGTATCACCAGGTCATCGGCAGCGGCCGCTGTCCCATCGTCGACACCTGGTGGCAGACCGAGACCGGTTCCAACATGATCTCGCCGCTGCCCGGCGCGGTGCCGACCAAGCCGGGATCCTGCACCCTGCCGCTGCCCGGCATCATGGCGGCGATCACCGACGAGCACGGCCAGCCGGTCGAAAAGGGCCACGGCGGCTACCTGGTGATCAAGCGGCCGTTCCCCTCGCAGCTGCGCACCCTGTGGAACGACCCCGACCGCTTCAGGAAGACCTATTTCCCCGAAGAGCTCGGCGGCAAGACCTATCTCGCCGGCGATTCGGCGCACCGCGACAGCGATGGCTATTTCTGGATCATGGGGCGCATCGACGACGTGCTGAACGTGTCCGGCCACCGCCT
>Ga0209958_1000975_pt1 | contig 29427 bp, 29 predicted proteins | sample ThiBio_inoc_plan_FD_183942 | JGI IMG/M metagenome (GOLD analysis project Ga0209958, IMG submission 183942) | Wastewater bioreactor microbial communities from Cape Town, South Africa - Thiocy_inoc_plan (SPAdes) | ecosystem: Engineered > Bioremediation > Thiocyanate > Unclassified | place: South...
CCGGCCGCTAGACTTCTTGTGGACCCCTCGTACCCCGGACCGCGGGGCGGGGTGACGACCGATCCGTGAGGCCCTACGCCGTTGCTCAAGCCGCCGGTCTACCTGGACAACCACTCGACGACGAAGCCCGACCCGCGGGTCGTGGCGGCGATGATGCCGTATTTCACGAACATTTACGGCAACGCGGCCAGCGTCTCCCATAAATTCGGATGGGACGCGGAGGAGGCCGTCGAGAAGGCCCGCGCGCAGGTCGCCGAAGCGCTCGGGGCCGAGCCGCGGGAGGTCGTCTTCACGGCTGGCGCGACCGAGGCCAACAACCTGGCGATCAAGGGGGCCCTCCCGTTCCTGCGCCGGAAGGGCGACCACGTCGTCGCCACGGCCGTCGAGCACAAGTCGGTCCTGGACGTGGTCGAACGCCTCGGCCGAGAGACCGACTGGAAGGTCACGATCGTCCCGTGCGACGACGCGGGCCGGGTCGACGAAGGGGCCGTCCTCGCGGCGCTCCGGCCGGAGACGGTCCTCGTCTCGGTGATGGCGGCCAACAACGAGGTCGGGACGATCAACCCAATCCGCGCGATCGGCGAGCTGTGCCACGGGCGCGGGATCGTCTTCCATACCGACGCCACCCAGGCCGTCGGCAAGGTCCCGCTGGACGTCCGCGCGGATCACGTCGACCTGCTCAGCCTCTCGGCGCATAAGATGTACGGGCCGAAGGGGATCGGGGCCTTGTACGTCCGCCGCAAGGACCCGCAGGTCCGGATCAAGCCCCTGTTCGACGGCGGCGGCCACGAGCGCGGGCTGCGCAGCGGCACGCCGGCCGTCCCGCTGATCGTCGGGCTGGGCGAGGCGATCGAGATCGCCGCCCGCGAGCGCGAGGCCGACGCGGCCCGCCTCCGATCCCTGCGCGACCGCCTGGAGGCCGCGATCCGGGCGACTGTGGCCGACGTGACCCTGAACGGCCACCCGACCGAACGCCTCCCGGGCAACCTCAACATGAGCTTCGCCTACGTCGACGGCGAGGCCCTGATGATGGCCATGCGCGACGTCGCCGTCAGCTCGGGCGCGGCGTGCACGTCGGCCGAGCCCGAGCCCAGCCACGTCCTCCGGGCGATGGGCCGGGACGACGACTCGGCGCGGGCCAGCCTGCGGTTCGGCCTGGGCCGGTTCACGACCGCCGAGGAGGTCGACTACGCGGCCGAGGTCGTGGCGAAGGCCGTGGCGTCGCTGCGCGTGCATAGCTCGGCGTGGGCCGCGTCCGGTAAGATGGAGCCGGGCGGACCGCATCCGAGTTGACGTCGTGTTAGAATTCCTGCGAGCGGAGTCCCGCCCCTTCGCGGCGACCCCCCGATCGTTCCGCCGAGAGATTGACCAGAAGGAGAACGTGCGATGGGCGTGACGCTGACCGAGAAGGCCGCCGACGAAGTCAAGAAGATCATCACCGACCAGAGCCTCCCCGACGGGACGGTCCTGCGCATCGGCGTGAAGGGGGGCGGTTGCAGCGGCTTCGCCTACGACCTGAACTTCGACACCGACACCTCCGACCGCGACCGCGTCGTCGAGCAGCACGGCGTCAAGCTGGCCGTCGACAAGAAGTTCGACCCCTACCTCGACGGCACCGTCCTCGACTTCTACGACGGCCTGGAGAAGCGCGGGTTCGTCTTCAACAACCCGAACGTCGTCAAGAGCTGCGGCTGCGGCTCGTCGTTCCAGGTCTGAGCCGGGACGACCGACCGACCGAAATCCACGAGGAGGCCGCGGCGGGGACCAACCCTCGCCGCGGCCTCCTCGCGTTTCGAACGCCCGCCCTTCGCGGGTATCTTCTCCCACGAGTGGAGGTAGGGGATCCAGGCTCGCTCGCCCGGGTTCTCGACGAAGCACCGGGAGAGGCCCATCCGAGAGCTAGGATTGATGCGGAGGACATGCCATGGTCTACGGCACCGTCGCTGCTGCCGCGTTCGTCGTCTATATCATCGGTCCGTACCGCCGCCACCTCGGCTCAGGGTGGTTCACCTGGAAATGGAGGAGTCGGGGCCGCGCAGGAAAGCAGGCTGAATTCCATCGTCGCGAGATGTTTTTCCTACCGCACGACCTAGGGTGTGGAGTAGGAGGACATCGCCCATGTTTTTCGCCGCTTTCCTCGGTGTCGCCGTCTATTCCTTCCTGCTGATCCTCTTCATGCCCATGTTCGTCGCCGCCGGCCGGGCCGATCGGGCTTTCGCCGAATACCTGGACCATCACGGGCCGAACTACCGAAGGAGGAATGCGGGTTGACCCGCCGACGAATCGCCTAAAAATACGAGAGCAAGGATCATTCGGGGAGGGGGAGGAAACCCGTAGCCGTCCATCCCACTCCAGGGGGGCGAACGTGGCCTACATTCTCCTCGGCGCCTTCGTCTACATCGGGCTCGTGGTCCTGTTCCTCTCCCTCTTCGCCTCGGCCGCCTGCGCCGACCGGCTCTGGGAGAAGCGTCGCAAGTCGAACGTCGACGGCCCCAAGTTCCGACGACGCGCCTGAGCACCGAGCCTCGTCGAGATCGGACGCCCACCTCCCGCGATCACGATCCCGCGCGGCCTTACTGCGTCGGGGCGGGGGGGATCGCGGCGGCGGCGAGCGAGTCGTAGAGGCCGAGCAGGAACTCGTGGAAGCTCTGGGCAATGCCGGGGGTGGACGTGGCGCGGATCTCCTGGAGGGCGGGGCGGCCGTAGTCCAGCAACTTCTGGCGGGCCTCCGCGGCCAGGGGGATGGGCGCGTAGCCGTGGCCTTCGACCTCTGAGCGGACCGCGGCCACGGCCTCGTCGGACGTGTCGCGCTTCGTCTTCAGCTCGCCCGCCACGGGCGAGTCCGCCGGCCAGACGAGCGTCCCGGCGGCGTCGAAGAAGCTCGCCAGCGGCGCGGGGGCCGGCTTGCTCGGCCGGGGCTCGGCGGGCCTGGGCTGGGGCGCGGCGGCGGGGGCCTGCCCGAGCGAGCGGTTCGCCATCGCGGCGGCGGCGCGACGGCTGCCGGCGGCGGGGCCTCGCGCATCCTGCTGCTGGACCAGGCCGTTGTCGCGGAGCCGGTTCACGTAGGAGTTGGGGTTGTTGGCGTAGACGTTGTTCGAAGGCGGCCGTCCCGCCCGAGCGGCGTTCTGGAGGGCGAAGGATTCGACCGTGTTCGTCGGCGTGGGGACCCAGGGCATCGCGATGCCCCCCCAGCCGAAGCCGAACCCCTGGGCCTGGGCGGTCGACGGGCCGGCGAGCGCGGCCAGTCCGAGGGCGAGTGCGGGCGCGAGGTGGCGGATCTTCATGACGTCGGTCGCTCGGGTCGTTGGGGGATGCGGGTCGCGGCCTCCATTCTAGGGGAGGCCGCGACCCGCAGGGAAGCGAGCGCCGGCGTCACTCGACCTCGACGACCACCGAATCGACCGTCCCCTTGAACGGGTTCGGCGAGCCGTAGGGCCCGACCGGCCCCTTGAGGTCCCGGCCGACTTGCAGGCCGTCGACCGGCTGGCGCGGGATGAGCTTCCCTTGCACGGGCTCCGTCGCCTTGCCGTCGATCTCCAGGGTCAGCTTGCCGGAAGCGTCGATCCGCGCGACGATCGCGTGCTCGCCGGGCTCCAGCGCCGGGCCGGCGATCCGGGCGGCGTTCGCCCGGCCGTTGCCCGAGCGGACGAGGAACACCGGCCGGGCGTCCTCCACGAACAGCGAGTAGCCCGCGGCCGTCCCGCCCTGGGCGACGATCACGCCGTCGGGCTTCTTCGCCCGGGTCGTCACCCTGGCCGCGATCGCGATCGGCCGGTCGGCGACGGCCGGCGCCTCGGGCCCGCCCAGGTCGGCCTCGGCCTTCAGGACGAACCGGCCGGCACGGCTCGGGGCCGACGCCGCCTGCTCGCGCCAGGCGCCCAGGGGGAGGACGTCGGCCCGCGCGGCGTAGGCGTCCCAGGCGGCGGCCATCGCCTTCGCCCGATCGGGGTGCTCGGCGGCCCGGTCGTGCAGTTCGGCGCGGTCCTCGGCGATGTTGTACAACTCCCATGGCCGTCCCGATTTCGCGACGAGCTTCCAGTCGCCCTCGCGGACGGCCCGGTTCCCCTCGTGCTCCCAGAAGATCGGCCCCGGCCGATTCAGGGGCAGGCCGTCGAAGGCCGGGCGCAGGCTGACCCCCTCGCGGGGCTTGATCGGCCGGCCGTCGACCTCCGTGGGGTAGTTCGCGCCGGCGAGGTCGACGCAGGTCGCCATCAGGTCGACCAGGTGGCCCGGCTGGGGCTCCAGCTTCCCCTTGCGATCGGCCTGGATCCCGGCCGGCCAGTGGGCGATGAGCGGCGTTGAGATGCCCCCCTCGTGGGTCCAGTGCTTGTACTCGCGGAACGGGGTGTTGCTGACGTTCGCCCAGCCTCGGCCGTAGGCGACGTAGGTGTCGGCCGGCCCCGGCATGACGCCCGGCCCGGTGCGCACCTGGCGGCCGTCGCGGGTCTGCATCGGCGGCGAGCCCTTGAGCTGGAGGTCGTCGGGTCCCAGCGGCTTCAGGCCCTCGGCCGGGGCCTGGACGTTGTCTCGGCCCATGTCCTCGGCGCACGCGCCGTTGTCCTGGAGGAAGAGGACCAGCGTGTCGTCCAGCTTGCCGCTCTCCTTGAGCTGCGCGACGATCCGGCCGACGCCGGCGTCCATCTTCTCGATCATCGCCGCGTACACTTCCTTGCAGCGGGCCTCGCGGGCCTTGTCGTCCACGTCGGCCCAGTCGTCGGAGGCCGGGGTCATCTCGGCGCCCGGCGGGATCAGGCCCAGCTCCTTCATCTTCTTGAAGCGGGCCTCGCGGACGGGGGCGTAGCCGGCGTCGTACTTCCCCTTGTACTTCGCCACGTCCGCCTCGGGGGCGTGCATCGGCCAGTGGGCCGTGGTGAAGGCGACGTAGAGGAAGAACGGCCGATCGGGCGACTCGGCCTGGTGCTCGCGGAGATACTTGACGGCGTTGTCGGCGATGGCGTCGGTGTAGTAGTACGACTCGGGCTTGTACTCGGGGTCGTTCTCGGGCGTGATCAGCGTCTCCTGGCGGCAGAGGTTGCCCGGGTCGTAGAAGCTGCCGGCACCGATGATCGTGCCGTAGAATTTCTCGAAGCCCCGGCCCAGCGGCCAGGTGGCGCGATCGCCGTTGGGGCCGACGAACCGCGTGACGTGCCACTTGCCCGTCATGTACGTCCGGTAGCCCGCCGGCCGCAGCGCCTCGGCGATCGTGACCGAATTCCGGTTCAGCACGCCGCGATAGCCGTCGTACCCGCGGTCGTTCATCATGTGGCCGATGCCGGCCTGGTGCGGGTACAGGCCCGTCAGGAGCGAGGCGCGCGTGGGACAGCACCGGGCTGTGTTGTAGAACTGCGTGAACCGCACGCCCCCCGCGGCCAGGCCGTCCAGGTTGGGCGTCGTCGACTCGCCGCCGTAGCAGCCCAGGTCCGAATACCCCATGTCGTCGGTCATGACGACCACGATGTTCGGCCGCTTCTCCTCCGCGGCGTCGGCCACGACCGCCCCCCACGCCACCGCCATCAGCGCCACCGCCCAGCCCGATGTCCGCATCCCTCGCCCCCCCTCAGCATGCCCGCCGCCCGCATCCCCGCCGCCGGGCCTGGCGAGCCTGATCGGGCCCCGCGGCGTAGTCGACTGATCCTATCGACTTCGAACCCGATGCGACAGGGACGCCTCCGGACGATCGGGTCACCCGAGGTTCAATCGGGCTCGACGCCCAGTTCCCGCAACTTGGCCGCGAGCCGTTCCGACCGTCGACGTTCCGCCTCGACCTGGGCCTCGGCCTGGCCGGCGCGGGCCTCGGCCTGTCCGGCGCGGGCCTCCGCCTGTCCGGCGCGGGCCTCCGCCTCCTCGCGCGATCGGCGTTCGGCCTCGGCGCGGCGTTCGGCGCGGACGCGGGAGAGGAGTTCGGCCTCGGCCCGCTCGGTCTCCAACAGGGCCAGGCGTTCGGCGCGGCGGCGGCGGCGGCGCTCGGCCTTGGCGATCCGCCGCGCCGTCTCCTCATCCTTGGCCAGCTCGCCGAAGCTCCGGAACGGCTGGCCGTCGGGCCGGATGACGACCAACGCCTCCTTGCGGCGGGGGGCGTCGAACGTCACGCCCAGGCGCGGGCTGGTCCAGCCGTCGGCCTTGCGGAGCGGCATCAGGCCGTCGGGCCGGCGGAGCCAGCCCTCGAATGCGCCGGATTCCGGGTCGTAGAAGTAATACTCCTCGACTCCCCTCGCGTCGTAGCGGCGCAGCTTCTCGGCCATCTCGGCGGGGGTGTTGGTGTACGAGGCCACCTCGAAGACCACCTGGGGGACGACGCCGTCCTCGACCCATTCGCGGTATGACCGCCGGTCCCCCTTGGGCCGGCCGAAGACGACCATCGCGTCCGGGGCCATGGCATCGGTGGGGTCTTCGCGGTTCGCGTACCAGAGGAGGTCGCCGGCGACGAAGACGTCGTCGCGGTCGGCGAACAGGGCGTCGAGCCCCTCCTTGATCGTGACGATCCAGCGGAACTGGGTGGTGCTCTCGGCCATCGGCTTGCCGTCGCTGGAGGGGAACCGCGGGTCGTATGGGTCGACGTACGTCGTCGGGGCGGGGCGGTCGGGACGGGCGGTGCTCATGGGGCGACTCCCTGGGCGTCGCTTCGGTGCGGACGTTCACTATATGTAGCACGATCCCCGCGGCGACGCCAGGCGGGATCGTCGCGACCCACGACATCGCATGAAGCCCCTGGCGGACTCGCGCGGGATCGATCAAGATGAGCGGCTATGAGCCACAACCACGACGCGCCGCTGGGACGACATCTGCTCGACCGCCGGGGTTTCCTGTCGCACATGGCGACGGGCGTCGGGGGGATCGCGCTCGGCTCGATCCTGGCCGAGAAGGGCCTGCTGGCCGCCGAGCCCAAGGCCGGCCCGCTGGCCCCGAGGCCGCCCCACTTCGCCGCCAAGGCGAAGCGGGTCATCCACATCTACTGCACGGGCGCCGTCAGCCACCTGGACACCTGGGACTACAAGCCCGAACTCATCAAGCGCCACGGCGAGCCCATGCCGGGCGCCGAGAAGCTGCTGACGTTCCAGGGCGAGAACGGCGCCCTCGCGAAGAGTCCCTGGGCGTTCAAGCCCCGCGGCGAGTGCGGCAAGTTCGCCTCCGACCTGCTCCCCCACCTGGCGGAGCGGGTCGACGACATGTGCTTCATCCACTCGCTGACCTCCAAGACCAACACCCACGGCCCCGGCGAGATGTTCATGTCCACCGGGTTCACCCTGGAAGGCTTCCCCAGCATGGGCGCGTGGGTCAGCTACGCGCTGGGGACCGACGACCAGGACCTGCCCGCCTACGTCGCCATCCCCGACCCCCGCGGCGACCCGCAGCAGGGGCCGGCCAACTGGACCAACGGCTTCCTCCCGGCCGTCTACCAGGGGACCTCGTTCAACGCCGACAAGCCGATCCGCCACCTCGCCCGGCCCGAGTCGATCTCCCCCGACGACGACCGCGCCGCGCGCGATTTGATCCGGATCCTCAACGACGAGCACCTGGCGCGCAACCCCGGCGACGAGGAGCTTTCGGCCCGCATCGCCGCCTATGAGCTGGCCGCGCGGATGCAGCTCTCCGCGCCCGAGGTCGGCGACCTGTCGCGCGAGAGCCCGGCCGTGCGGTCGCTTTACGGGCTGGACGATGCGAACCCGATCCTCGCCGGCTTCGGCCGCAACTGCCTGCTGGCGCGCCGCCTGGTCGAGCGCGGGGTCCGGTTCGTCACGCTGTTCAACGGGGCCTTCGCCATGGGCGAGGGCGCGCTGAACTGGGACGGCCACCGCCGGATCAAGTCGGACTACGACCGCCACGGGCCGATCCTCGACAAGCCCGCCGCGGCGCTCCTGATCGACCTGAAGGACCGCGGCCTGCTCGACGACACCCTGGTCGTCTGGTCGACCGAGTTCGGCCGCATGCCGACGTTCCAGAAGGGGACCGAGGGCCGCGACCACAACCCCAAGGGGTTCACCGCCTGGCTCGCCGGCGCGGGGGTGAAGCGGGCCTTCAGCTACGGCGCCACCGACCCCTTCGGATACCAGGCGGTCGAGAACGTCGTGGACGTCCACGACTTCCACGCCACGATCCTGCACCTGCTGGGCCTCGACCACGAGCGCCTGACCTACTACAACAACGGCGCCCAGCGCCGGCTGACCGACGTCCACGGCCACGTCATCCGCGACATCCTGGCCTGACCCGAACCGGAGCCCCTCCCATGTCCGCGCCCGCGATGCTGCTGGCCCTGCTGACCGCCCTCGGCGGCGTGGCGGGGGACGACGACCCGAGCGAGGTCGTCGAGCCGCTGGAGACCGTGGAGAACCTCTGGGACCGCGGCACGTTCACCGAGGGGGGCGCGACGGCGGCGGACGGCTCGATCCTCTTCTCCGACATCGGCGACCGCATCATGCGGTTCAACCCCAGCACCGGCGAGACCACCGTCTTCCGCGAGCCCGGCGGCCGGGCGAACGGCATGATCATGGACGCCAAGGGCCGGCTCATCGTCGCCGAGGGGGCGAACACCGGCGGCGGCCGTCGCATCTCCGTCACCGAGCCCGACGGCGAGTGCCGCACCCTGGCCGATCGGTTCGAGGGGAAGCGGTTCAACAGCCCCAACGACGTCGCCGTCGACGAGGAGGGCCGCGTCTATTTCTCCGACCCCCGCTACGTCGGCGACGAGCCCCGCGAGCTGGACTTCGAGGGCGTCTTCCGCATCGACCCCGACGGCCGCGTCGTCCGCCTGGAGACGACGGCGAAGAAGCCCAACGGCCTCGTCGTCGGCCCGGACGGCAAGACGTTGTACGTCGCCGACAACGGCGCCGACCGCCGCGCCCTGCTCGCCGTCGACCTCGACGACGGCGGGGACGCCTCCAACCCTCGCGTCCTCGTCGACTTCGGCAAGGATTCGGGGATCGACGGCATGACCGTGACCACCGACGGCCGCATCGTCGCCGCCACCCCGCAGGGCGTCGCCGTCTTCGCCCCCGACGGCAAGAAGCTCGCCCTGATCCGCACCCCCGAGCCCGCCGCCAACGTCGAGTTCGGCGGCGACGACGCCCAGGTCCTCTACATCATGGCCGGCAAGGGCCTCTATCGCATCAATACCAACATGACCGGCTATCACGTCCCGGTCGAATGAAGCCTCGCGAGGACCTCGCCTTGCCGACGACGGTGGTCGAGCCCTACGCGGAAGGCCGGATGCCCACGACGCAACAACCCTGACCCGGCTCCGGTCGTGGCCATTCCTTCTTCTCGGGGTAGTGGCCGGCCTCAAGATAAGCCTTGATATGATCGGCGTCCTCGGCGGTCACACCCTTCGCGACGGTGACCGGGGCCGAGGTCGCGAGCCGCTCGGCTTTCGCCGGGTCCAGTCCCAGCCCGACCGTAACGGCGTTGCGAAAACCCGCGACCTCGGTCCATCTCGTCCGGCTCGGAATGCGGACGGTGAGCAGCGCGGCGACCACCGGGCCGTGGAAGCCCTCCGAGACCGATTCGAGAACGACGTCGTAAGCCATTGGGGTATCCACGATCCTCAGCAACCGCGGCGACGGGGGCGTCCGGTCGGTCCGGGTGTGCCTTTGGATCTTGAGGGAAGGTCGTGGGTTCATGGACGTCTTCCCCCCTCGCGGGGGAAGACAGACGCCGAAGGCGTCAGATGAGGGGGACGTGAAGCACGGGTGCCATCGGGATTTCGACGCCCCGTCCGACCGGCTCAGGAGCCCGACGGCCGTCCTGCTCGTCGTGCCCCTCATCCGGCCCTCCGGGCCACCTTCCCCCGCCAGGGGGGAAGGACGTCATGATGGCCTCTCAACTCCCTGTTCGATCCGCCAGAATCCAAAGGCACATCCGTCGGCCCGCCTCCTCCCGTCGCTTCGGCGACTCATGGCGGGTCTCGGCGAAGGCTGCCGGGAATTTCGAATTTCTGAAATCCGGCTGCACCTCGCCGCGATCTTACCCGAATGACGCGATCGTGATCTTTGACATCCTGGAATCGGAGGGCCGCGGGAAGGGTCGAGGGGACCGAAATCGGGCCCACGATCTCCCGACATGCCCGCACTCAGGTCGAGCCGCCGGAGAGGCTTCCACCCCCGAGGTGCCGTCGGTCCCCGGTGCGAGCGAAGGAGGATTCGCCGTTCGTGCATTCGAAAACGACGAACAAAGCCAAATTCAGCGAGCCCGGGCGACATCGCAAACAATTCGCCGTCATGGATTTACGCCGTGAACCCGGAGCAACCCAATTCCCACCGGCCCGGCGAACGGACCCGACCGGAGCCAGGGTCAGTAGGCGGGCTGGTGCTGGTCGACGTTGGCCTTGTTAATGAGGCGGAGGGGGGTGACGACCTCGCGGTCGACGGCCTCGCCCTTGAGGTGGGCGGCCATGACCTCGACGGCCTTCGCGCCCTGTTCGCGAGGATCTTGCAGGATGGTGCAGGCGAGGCGGCCGTCGCGGACGGCGTCGAAGGCGGTCTTCGCGCCGTCGAAGCCCAGGACGGCCACGTCCTTCCAGCCTTCGGCCAGGGCGACCTCGGAGGCGGGGAGGGCCATCTCGTCGGACTGCGCCACCACGGCGCGGATCTCGTCGGGCTTGAAGCGGCGGACGAGGTCGGTCATGACCCCCTTCGCCTTGTCTTCCTGGAAGCCGGCGAAGCGGCTGTCGGCCAGCTCGATCTCCGGGTGCAGCTTCAGGACCGCGGTGAGGCCCGCGTTCCGCTTGCGCTGGGGGCTGGAGCCCTCGGTCCCTTCCAGGTAGAGGATCTTGCCCCCCTTCTTGCCGAGGAGCCGGACGAGTTCCTCGCCCTGGAGGACGCCCCCCTCGGAGTCGTCGGCGCCGACGTAGGCGACGACCTCGCCGCCGTTGATCCGCCGGTTCAGGGCCAGGATCGGGACGCTCCCGCGATTGGCCGCCTCGACCGCCGGCACGAGGGCGTCCTCGTCGCGAGGGCAGAGGATGATCGCCTTGCAGCCCAGGTTCAGCAGCGTCTCGACCTGGCCGACCTGCTTGGCGTCGTCGTCCTGCCCGTCGCGCACGTCGACGTCCAGCTTCAGCTCCTTCGCCTTCGCCTCGATCCCGTCCTTCATCGCGAGGAAGAAGGGATGGCCGAAGGTGGGGAGCACCACGCCGATCCTGGCCGGGCCGGCCTTCGACGGCCCGGTGTCCACGGCCGATCCGGGGCCGGCCTCGCCGCCGCAGCCGGGACCGAAGGTCGCCAGGGTCAGGAACGCCAGCAAGGCCGGCCGGTGCAGCCGATTCGTCGTCTTCATCGTCCAATCGCTCCGCGGCACGACGGGTCGGGCGGGGGTCGCCTCGCACTCCGACCCATTGTGCCGCCGGCCTCAACGCAGTTCCAGGGGCTCGATCGTCACCTTGCCCTGGACGCGGAGGATCGGCAGGAACGATTCGAAGGGGGAGACCCCCTCCAGGCTGGACTCGGACAGCTTGATGTGGGTGGCGTCGACCGTCGACTGGTCGAACGAGCTGTCGAGCGCGACCCAGCGGCCGTTGACGAAGACCTCGTGCCACATGTGGAAGCCGAAGCCCTTGGCCTTCATCTCCTTGCTGTCGACGTAGATCAACCCCACGGCCACCCGCGCCGGGATCCCCTTGGCCCGCGACATCGCCGCGGCCAGGACGGAGTGCTCGGTGCAGTCGCCGGTCAGGTTGAGGGCCGCCTCGCTCGCGGGGGCGAAGGTCGTCTCGAAGTTGCTCCGCACGTTCTGGAAGACCCAGTGGTTGATCGCCACGGCCTGCTTCCAGGGGTCGATCTCCCCCTTCACGGCGCGGTCGGCCAGTCGGATCACGCGGGAGTCGCCGCTGGTGATCATCGCGTTGGGGCGGAGGTATTCGGGGTCGGCCGGAGATCCGGCCTCGCCGTCGGCCGGGCCCATCGACTGGATGACCATCGTGGCCGACTTGCCGTCGCCGGTGGGGGAAAGCGTCTGCCGGCGGTCGTTGGGGATGACCTGGGTCGGGTCCTCGTCCTTCAGCGTGAGGCGATACTTGATGTAGGTGGTCTGGTAGGGGTTGGGGATGTCGCGCTCGGACTTGACGATGGTGTTGCGGATCTGGTCGTACTTGATGCGACCCCCCGGCATCTTGGCGCCGGCCTCGGTGGTGCGGTAGGTCGTCATGCCGCCGAGGAGGTCGACGTCCTGCTTGAGCACCTGGCCGGCCGGGTCGACCCAGAGCGTCGAGCCCAGCTCGGGCCGGATCTTGCCGTCGAGCGTCGCGATCTGCTCGATCTTGCGGAGGGGCCGCTTGGCCCCGTCGCCCAGCTCGATGTCCGAGGTCGCGCCCGCCTTCAGCTCGATGTCGACCACCCGGTTGAGGTCCGGGATGTACATCTTGAGGGTCCGACTCTCCCCCTCGGTCATGGGCTTCTTCGCCATGCTCTGCTCGGCCGCGTAGGGACCGCGGACCTCGGGGCCCCAGGGGATCACCTGCTCCTGGCGCTGGTTCGTCCCCTCCAGGATCAGCTTCATCTGGCCCTTGATCGCGTCGCCGTAGACGCGGATCTCGTTGTCGCTGGTGAGGGTGCGGGTGTCGAGCCGGAGGACCTCCCCCTCGGGGGTCTCGATCGTGCCGTACATCATCTTCTGGACGACCGTGTCGTCGCCGCGGCGGAAGCTCAGGACGGTGTCGACCCGGACGCGGTTCAGGGGCTTGTCCTTCTCCGTCACCTTCTCGATGAAGGTGTGGATATAGCCGATCTTGTTCCCGGCCAGGAACACGGCGTCCCAGGAGTCCTCCGCGCGGGCGGCCGGCGTGACGAGGACCAGGAGAGACGGCAGCAGCCCAAGCACGCGCAGGCGACGGCGAATCCGGTTCATGGCGACCCTGACCCTCTCCCTGGACGGGATTCCAGCTCGACCCGGCGCGTCCCTCGCGCGGACCCTCTCCGGTCCACTATCGGCGAAACCGGGCCGGCCTCTCAAGCTCAAGTCGACCTCGATCCCGCGGGGCTTGTCCCGGCGTATAGACTTGATGCGCCGAAGACCCCGCCCCGCCGACCCGCCCAACCGAAAGCCCCCGCATGGAGACCCTGGAGACCGAGCGCCTGATCCTCCGCCAGTTCCGCGAGGACGACCTCGACGCCTATGCCGAGATGGTCCGCGACCCGGAGGTCATGCGCTACCTGGGCTCGGGCCCGATGAACCGGGCCGAGGCGTGGCGGAACATGGCGATGATCCTGGGCCACTGGCGGCTGAGGGGCTTCGGCATGTGGGCCGTCGAGGAGAAGGGCGGGGGGGCGATGATCGGCCGGGTCGGCTGCTGGCGGCCGGAAGGTTGGCCCGGGCTGGAGATCGGCTGGGCGCTCCGGCGCGAGTTCTGGGGGAAGGGCTACGCCACCGAAGCGGCCCGGGCCTCGATGGACGCGGCGTTCGGGAGGCTCGGCGAACGCCACGTCATCAGCATGATCCACGGCGAGAACCGGGCGTCCATCCGGGTTGCCGGACGCCTGGGTATGCGGCTGGAGGGCCGCACCGAGCTGTTCGGGATCCCCGTCGCGGTCTTCGGCGTCCGGCGCGCGGAGGGCCCCCCCGCGACGCCGGGCCGTGGAACCTGATCGACGCCCGCCCCATCCATTAAGTTAAGTGGAAGCCTTCTTCTCCTTGTTCCGCTTGCGCGTGGCCGCGGCCTTCTTGGCGGCCTCCGAGCGTGCCGAGGCCGGTCGGGCGGCCGACGCCGCCCCGCCGAGCTTCCCCCCCTTCTTGCTGGAGACCTTGGTGTCGGGGACGCCGCGGCCGCTCCCCGACTTGTTCCCGCCGCCGCTCTCCTTGTTCACGGTGGCCCAGGCCCGGCGCTCGGCCTCCCCCTCGGGGACGCCCCGGTCCTCGTACCCCTCGGCGATGTGCTCCGCCTGCCGCTTCTGCTTGTCCGTGTATTTCGACTTGTCGCCCCGTGGCATGGCTCAAGGCTCCTGTCGCTCGAACGGGAAGGTGATGCAACGAGCCGGGCGGCTCACCGAAGGGATTCCCATTCAAGATGCGGGCCACGACGCCCGAGATTCCCGGAAAAAATGCCGATTCCGCGGATTCGGCGACTCCCGCGGCCTGGCCCACTCCGGGCGAGGCCGCTAAGATGGAGGTTTTTCGAGAATCCGCCCGAGAACCCGGAATCGATCTACCATTGCGGCCGGGTTGATCCTATACTTTGGCTTGGTTGGAAACCGAACGAGCGCGTGCCGTAGATCCCAATAGAGCTTCTCGTCTGCCTCATCCGCCTTTCCACCGCCTAGGGCCGGACACCGGCCCCTTTCAGAGACCCGGAAAGTGAGTACGAGGGTCGAGTCGCCACGCTACGCTAGGAGTTAGCAGGTGGGCAAGAAACTGTATGTCGGGAATCTCTCGTACCGCGTGAACAGCTCGGACCTGGAGCAGCTGTTCTCGCAGTTCGGCACCGTCGAGAGCGCTGAGGTCATCTCCGATCGCGAGACCGGCCGCAGCAAGGGGTTCGGTTTCGTCGAGATGAGCTCGGACGCCGAGGCCCAGGCCGCCATCGACAACCTTCACGACCATGAGTCCGACGGCCGTCGCTTGACGGTCAACGAGGCGCGGCCCCGCGAGCCTCGCTCGGGCGGCGGCGGCTACGGCGGCGGTGGTCGCTCCGGCGGCTACGGCGGCGGTGGCGGCTACGGTGGTGGTGGCGGCGGTGGCTACGGCGGCGGCGGTGGTGGTTACGGCGGCGGCCGTGGCGGCGACCGGCGCGGCGGCGGTGGCGGCTACGACCGCTATTGATCGTCGACCGAGACGACCCTGAAACACCGAAGCCCCGCGAGCCCCTTCTAAGGCTCGCGGGGCTTTTCGTTGCCTTTCCTTCAACCTGATCCTTCGAACTCAGGTCCGATCCGACCCGAATCAGGCGTCGGGCTTCTGCCGGGCGACGGCGAGAGGCCTCAGGACCGCGAGCATCGTGTTGAGATGGGCCAGGCGGGGCCCGAAGCGGTCGACGAAATCGCTGAGGGCGAAGTCGCCGTCGACCAGGTTCTCGTGGTTCTCCTCGACGTAGTCGGCCATCTCGCCGATCAGCGAGGCGTGCACCTGCTCCAGCCGGCCGAGGGCCTCCCGGCTGGCGTCGAGGACGCGCTGGTGGCCGTTCTGCCACCGTTCCAGCTCGGCCGACTGCCGCGCCCGCTGCTCGCGGTTGACCTGGACGATCTCGCGCGTCAGCTCCAGCTCCTGGCGGTTCATCTCCAGGTTCTGACGGAGGACGTCCAGGGTCTGGTTCTGGAGGTTGACCAGATGGTGGAGCAGGACGATCGGGTCGTTGGGGCCGTGGACCGACGCCGAGGGGTTCTGGCCGGTCGGCGAAACTTCCATGCGGTACGTCCAGGACGCCGAGGATGGGTTCTCGGGGGCAGACACTCCGACCTCCTTCGCTGACGGACGGGCGGGGCAGACGGATGGGACGCTCGCCGAGGGATTCGCCCGAATCGTGCGGAGATTCGGGCGCGGAGAGGCTTCCAAGTATATTCTACGAAGGTCCGATCGTACAGGCGACGCCCCTACGCAAGCGCCGCGCGGACCGGCCCCGAAGGCTCGCGAGCATCCGGCTCAGAGGGTTAGGTCGGGATCGTCATCATCGTCATCGTCCTCATCCTCGTCGTGGTCGTGGCCGTCGACGCCGTGGTGGAAGGCGTCCGGGAGGGCGTCGACCACGTCCCCGGCGACCATGCCGACCTCGCCGGAGTGGTCGCGGGCGATGTCGCCGGCGATGCCGTGGGTGTAGACCGCGAGCTGGGCCGCCTCGAAGGCCGGCAGCTTCTGGCCGAGCATCGCCGCCACGACCCCCGTCAACACGTCCCCCGCGCCGCCGGTCGCCATGCCGGGGTTGCCGGTCGTGTTGACGTAGACGCGATCGCCGTCGGTCACCAGCGTCCCGCTCCCCTTGAGGACGACCACCAGGTTCGGGTTCCGCGAGGCGAACGCCGAGGCCCTCGCCTCGCGTTCGGCCTGGACCTGCTTCGTCGTCGCCCCCAGCAGCCGGCCGAACTCGCCGGGATGCGGCGTGACGATCGTCGGCGCCTTCAGCTTCTCCACCAAGCCCGCGTCCTTCGCCAGCGCGTTCAGGGCGTCGGCGTCCAGGACCAGGGGCCTGCCCACGGACTCGATCGCCCAGCGGACCAGTTCGAGGACCGCGTCGGACTCCCCCAGCCCGGGGCCGACGGCCAGGACGTCGGCCTTCTCCGCCAACTTCTCCAGGGCCGGCCGCGCGGCGCGGAAGTCGACGAGGCCGTCACTGTCGCAGGGCAGGGGGTAGGTCATGTAGCACGCCTCGAACGAGGCGACCGTCGGCTGGACCTCGACCGGGCACGCGACGCGCACGAGCCCCGCCCCCGAGCGCAGGGCCGAGGCCCCGGCGAGCGCCGCGGCGCCGGCCATGCCCCGGCCGCCCGCCACGATCAGGATGGAGCCGTAATCCCCCTTGTGTCCGTCGTGCGACCGCGCGGGGAGGGAGGGGATCGATTCGATCCGTCGGAGAGCCATGTTCGGAGAGTCCTCAGGCAGGGGTCCCGTCAGCCTCGCCGCGCGCCTGGCCGGCGCGACGGGCGATGAGGCCGGCGACGTAACCGCCGTTGAATCCGGCGTCGATGTTCACGACCACCACGTTCGACGCGCAGCTGTTGAGCATCCCCAGGAGCGCCGCGAGCCCCTGGAAGTTCGCCCCGTAGCCGATGCTCGTCGGCACCGCGATCACGGGGCATGGCGACAGGCCGCCGACGACGCTCGGCAGCGCCCCCTCCATCCCCGCCACGACGACCAGGGCGTCGGCCTCGGTGAGCCGGTCCAGCTTGCTCAGCAGCCGATGGAGGCCGGCCACGCCGACGTCGGCCAGCAGGGTGACGTCGCAGTTGCGGGCCTCGGCCGTGACGCGGGCCTCCTCGGCAACGGGGAGGTCGCTGGTCCCGGCCGTGACGATCACGACCCGTCCCACCTTCGGCCCTCGCGCCTCAGGCCCGGCGCGGCGGAAGGTCCGGGCGACGGCGTTGTATTCGCCGTCCGGGAACGCGGCCGTCAGGCGTCCGGCGACGTCCGGCGCGACCCGCGTCACCAGGCAGCCCTGGCCGTGCTCGACGAGCTTGCCGAGGATCGCCTCGATCTGATCCGCCGTCTTCCCCAGCCCGAAGACGACCTCGGGGAAGCCGCACCGATCGCGGCGGTGCAGGTCGACGTGCGCGAACCCTCCGGCCTCGGCGAAACCCTGGCGGGCCTCCACCTCCTTCGCGGCGGCGTCGGGCGTGATCGCGCCGGACGCCAGGGCGTCGAACAGTTGAGCCAGGTGACGTGGGATCATGGGGCGGTGCCTCGGCAGGGTCGTCGGGTTCCGATCAACCGTAGCCGGACCACCCCGAATCCGCAACCTGTCGACGGCCCCGTCGGGTCACGCAGGCGACCGATCACGCCGCCCTCGCCGCCGGGCTCGAAGCCCCAGGGCGATCGAGCCGGCGGCCAGCCACAGCAGCGACGGCTCCGGGATCGGCGTCGGCGCGGCGACGCCCGGCGGCGTCAGGATGAAAATCTCTGCCAGCGAGGAGTCGGGCGTCCCGTAATCTCCCGAGGGGATCGCCGAGACGAGGATGTCGCCGCGGGCGGTCAGCCCCTCGACGTCCAGCCGGCCGTAACGCCCCCAGAACTCGGGGTCGATCAGATCCCGGAGCGAGGTCGCGATGCCCGTCGCGGCGTCGATCAGCCGCGTCTCGATGTCGGCGCCCGAGGACCCCCAGGTCACCGTCCGGATCAAGACCTGGTCGGCGGAGTTCAAGAGGATCGTCGCATCCGCCCCGACGCCGTTCGTCAGGCGTTGGAAGTCGGAGTAGGTGCCGTCCTCGTCGCGGGTCGCGTAGCCGGTGAAGACGGAGGACCAGGGGAGCGCCTGCGAGGCACCGGACGGGATCATGCCGACGACGGTGCCCGTGTTCGGGTTGATCCAGTACCCCCGCATCGCGAAGGTCTCGACGAAGGGATACATCCCGCCTCGCAGGATCGTCGTCTTCGGGAGGTCGAGGGCCGCGGACCCCGGGGCGTCCAGCGCGATCGCGCCGGAGTCGACGTCGTAGGCGACGCCCGTCGTGCGGTCGACGAGCTTCCTCCCCCCGTCCCAGGAAGAGTCGACGTCGCGATCCCGGCCGACGTATGTGGGCGTATAATAAGAGGCTGCGGACGCGACATCGACGGCCAGGGCGGCCGTGACGAAGGTGATCGCCCTCAACACCGACGCCCCAAACTCCCAACGCATGACGCCTCCTCCGTGAGCGTTCATCGATGCCAAGGGCGGCGCTCTCCACGACGGCCCTTCGTCAGGATTCAGAAGATGCCCATGTGAGCGATCGGCGTCAATCCACGAATCGATGAGACCCGGTCGCGATCGCCGCCCCCCTACCGGCGGAGGCCGTCGGCCTGCTAGATTCGGGGTGGATAGGCCGCCGACGTCACTCCACCCCAGAGACTTCGCCCCCATGTCCACGCCCCCCCAGGCCACTCCCGGCCCCGGCGACGACCGGGGCCGAGTCCCGGTCGCGTATCCGCCGCGGGAGCGATCTCGGACGCCAAAAGCCGACGGGCGGCCGGTCGTGGCCATGCCGTCGCTTTCCGAACCGGTTTCGCCCCTCTTCGCGAACCTCGGGACGATCCCCACCCTCAAGAGCTGGGGCGGTTCGTTCGCGTTCCATGCGGCGGCCCTGCTGATCCTCGCCTTCTGGTACTTCACGCCCCCCGTCCGCAGGCCGGTCGAGTTCGACACGAGGCTGGGCGGCTCGCCCGACGGCTTGATCGACGGGACCACGTTCGCCGGGGGCCTGAACACGCCGGAGGACGAGATCGGCATGGCCGAGGCCAGCGTCATGGCCGAGCCCGAGCCGATGCCCCTGCTGGACCTATCGCCCTCGAACGGCGAGCGGCCCGCCCCGCTCGCCCACGGGTCCCCGCGCAGCGCCGGGGGCGGCGCGCCCAACGACAACCCGGGGGCCGGGGGCGGCGAGGGCTTCGGCGTGGCCCGGTTCGGCGACGGCTCGGAGTCGATCAAGGGGATCCAGGTCAAGGTGGGCGACCCCCAGTTCACCCTGATCTGGGACAACGACGTGGACCTCGACCTCCACGTCGTCGAGCCCGGAGGCAAGGAGATCTACTGGGAGGAGCGCAAGGGGGACCACGGCGGCGAGCTGGACGTCGACAACACCCGCGGCTACGGGCCCGAGAACATCTACTGGCTGACGGAGACCGACGACCCCGACGGGCCCGAGGTGCGCGGGGACGGGCCGCCGGGCGTCTACAAGTGGTTCGTGGTCTACTACGGCGGCTTCGGCGGCATCCCCAAGCCGACGCAGTGGCAGGTGCGCATCAAGCACGCGGGCCGGGTGTCGACTGTCCGGGGCAAGCTCCGCGCGCTCGACGAGAGGACGAAGGTCTACACGCTGACCGTCGGCCCGAAGGCCGCCCCCGACGAAGGCCCGCTCCTCCCGCCCGAACGCCCCTGACGCCTCCACGCAGGACCGCTTGCTGAAAATCCGTAAACCTTGGGAATCCGGCGACGTCCGCGTCGAATGACGACGGTACACTCGGGTACGAGTGAACAGACGCGACGATCGACCTCGCGTCGGAATGCGACCGCCTGTATAGTCGCCGCATGCTGATCCGTCGCGACCCGTCATGCGTCGCGACCCCCGCCTTCAACCGAGGCCCGCGATGGCGAGCAATCTGCGCGAGGAGTTGGCGTCGCTCCGGATCGAGAGGAAGAAGACGGCGAGGCCCGTCGTCGACCGCGACTTCGGCCACGCGCCGGCGCCGGCACCCTCGTCGGCTCCGCCCCGGGCGACGGCCGGCGCGTATCGCCGTCGCCGCGGGATCGGGCTGCGGCTCCTCTCGATGCTCGTCTGGCTGATCCCGCTGGGCGTGGTGGCCGGGGCGGGGGTCGTGGGCTATCGGCAATACCAGCAGGTGCGAGCCAAGCCCGAGGTCACCATCGGCGTCGTGCAGCGGATGACGCTGGGCGAGGCCGAGAAGCTCCTCAGCTCCAAGGGCTACCTCAAGTCGCGCTTCCAGGCGATGATCGGCACCAAGATTGCCGGCCGCGTCGAGGAGATGCGGGTCCGCGAGCGGGTGCAGGTCAAGAAGGGGGAGATCCTCGCCGTCATCGAGCACCACGACATGGACGCCATGCTCCTCCAGCGCAAGGCCGGCCTGCTGAAGGCCGAGGCCGAGCTGGAGGAGGCGAAGGTCGACCTTTGGGACAAGGAGCGCCAGGAGCAGCGGCTGGCCCGGCTGCTGGAGCGGAAGATGTCGCCGCAGGAGGACTACGACAAGGCCCTCGCCGCGCGCAAGTCGGCCGCGGCCCGGATCGCCGCCACCGAGGCCTCGATCCAGGTCACGAAGTCGAACATCGAGGAGATCGAGGCGATGATCCACCACCAGATGTACCTCTACGCCCCGTTCGACGGCACCGTCGTCGAGAAGCAGGGGGAGGTCGGGGAGATCATCAGCCCGATGGCGATGAGCTCGTCGCTGGGCCGCTCCGCCGTGGTCACGATCGCCGACCTGACGAACATGGACGTGGAGGCCGACATCCCCGAAGAGCAGATGTATCGCGTGACCGAGGGGCAGCCGGCGGAGATCTCCGTCACGGCCGTCCCGACCAAGCGCTACCGCGGCAAACTCCGGCAGATCACGCCGATGGGCGACCGCACCCGCGCCACGGTCAAGGTCAAGGTGGAGATCCTCGACCCCGACGACAAGCTGTTCCCCGAGCTGGCGGCGACCGTCCATTTCCTCCCGGACGCGAAGTTCGCCGAGTCGGACGCCAACAAGGCGTTCCTCTACGTCCCCAGCGAGGCCGTGTTCCAGGAGGACGGCCACGACTGGGTCTGGCAGGTCGACCGCAACAACCACCTCGCCCGCCGGCAGATCGAGGTCGCCAACTCGAACCGCGGGTCGACCCGCGTCGAGTCCGGCCTGCAGGCCGACGACAAGGTCGTGCTCAATCCCCCGCGCGGGCTCCGCGACGGGGACGCCGTGCGCGAGTCCGTCCGCTGACCGCGGCGCGGGCCGCCCTGATCTCACACGAACAACCCACGCCCAACCCTACGAGGCCGTTCATGGGAGCGTCCCCTTCGATCGAGCTGCGCGGAGTCGAGAAGGAATACCGCCGCGACGAGTTCGTGGTCCCCGTCCTCCAGGGCCTGGACCTGACCGTCGGCGAGGGCGAGTACCTCGCGCTGATGGGCCCGTCGGGCTCGGGCAAGACGACGCTCCTGAACCTCGTGGCCGGCCTCGACGTCGCGACCCGCGGCCAGGTGATCGTCCACGGCCAGGACCTCGGCCGGCTCTCCGAGTCCGAGATCACCCGCTGGCGGGCCGACAACGTCGGCTTCATCTTCCAGACCTACAACCTCATCCCCGTCCTCACCGCGGCCGAGAACGTCGAGCTGCCCCTGCTGCTGACGGGCCTGTCGCGCAAGCGACGCCGCGAGAACGTGGCCACCGCCCTGCGGGTGGTCGGGCTGGAAGGCCGCGAGCACCACTACCCCCGCCAGCTCTCCGGCGGCCAGGAGCAGCGCGTGGCCATCGCGAGGGCCATCGTCACCGACCCGTTCCTGCTGGTGGCCGACGAGCCCACCGGCGACCTCGACCGCAACACGGCCGACGAGATCCTGGAGCTGCTGGAGCAGCTCAACAAGGAGTTCGAGAAGACCATCGTCATGGTCACGCACGACCCGCTGGCCGCCCGCCGCGCCGGCCGGGTCCTCCACCTCGACAAGGGTCGTCTCGTCGACGACGTGATCAACGAGCCCCACGCCCCGGCGGCCTCCTGACATGAAATACCTGACCTACATCCTCCGGAACGCACGCCGCAACCCCGTGCGCACCGGGCTGACGATCGCCTCGATCGCGATCTCGATGTTCCTGATGATGATCCTCACGTCGTTCTTCGCCGCCATGCAGGAGGCGAACAGCGCGACCAGGGACTTCAACCGGATCATCGTCATGAACGCCAACGGCTTCGCGGGCCAGGTCCCCATCGCCCGCGTGCGGCAGGTCGAGGCCATGGAAGGCGTGGTCGCCGCGACCCCCTTCTCCTGGTACGGCGGCAAGTACCAGAACCAGCGCGTCCTCTTCGCCCAGTTCGGGGTGGACGCCGACAAGGTGTTCCAGACCCTGGACGAGTATAAGCTTCCCGACGCCCAACTCGCCGCCTTCAAGGCCGACAAGGCCGGCGCGGTCATCGGCCCGAAGCTCGCCCGCGAGTACAACCTGAAGGTCGGCGACCCGATGCCCCTCCAGGGGGACATCTACCCCGTCGACCTGAAGCTCAACATCCGGGGGATCTACGAGTCCCCCCGCAACACCGACCAGCGCATGGTCCTGTTCCACCACAGCTACCTGGACGACCAGCTCCGGCAGATGGGATCGTCCGGGGGCGGGTCGGCGACCACGCCGTCGACCGGCGCGGGGAACGCGGGGATCGTCTTCGTGAAGTGCAAGAGCGCCGCCGCGACGGCCTCGCTCTGCAAGAAGATCGACGACGAATACCGCAGCACCGACTTCCCCACCCGGACGCAGACCGAGGAGGCGTTCGGCCAGATGTTCTCCGAGATGATGGGGGGACTGAAGGACACCGTCTTCTGGATCGGCTGCGCGGTGGTCGTCTCGCTGCTGTTCGTCGCCGGCAACGCGATGGCCATGGCCATGCGCGAGCGCACCACCGAGGTCGCCGTCCTGAAGGCCATCGGCTTCAACAAGGGCCTGGTCCTGGGCCTGGTCCTGGCCGAGGCCGTCCTGGTCTCCGGGCTGGGCGGGGCGCTCGGGACCCTGGGGAGCAAGGCGTTCTTCGACGTCGTCGACATCTCGCCGTTCACCGGCGGCTTCCTGCCGTTCTTCTACGTCCCCTGGACCGTGGCCCTGGCGGGCCTGGCCGTCTCGCTGTTCGTGGGCTTCGCGAGCGGGGTCGTGCCGGCGATGCTGGCCGCCAACTCGTCGGTCATCAACGGTCTCCGCAAGGTCGTCTGAGGTCGCCATGATCCCGTTCAAGTACAACGTCCGCAACCTCCGCGTGCGCTGGAAGACGACCCTGATGACGGTCCTGGGGACCGCGCTGCTGGTCGCGTCGTCGTGCATCCTGTTCGGGCTGGTGGAGGGGCTGGAGCACAGCCTGAAGGTCTCCGGCGACCCGCTCGACCTGATCGTCCTGCGCCAGGGGGCGACGGCCGAGACGACCGGCGGCTTCGAGGGGAAGAAGGCCGACGAACTGCTGACCCTCGGCGGCATCCTCCGCGACGGCGACGGCCCGGTGGGGGCGAAGGAGCTGCTCAACATCGCCGTGGCGGAGCGCGCCTCCGGCACCTACAACAACCTCATCATCCGGGGCGTGCAGCCGGCCTCCCGCAAGCTGCGCCCGGACTTCAAGATCGTCGCCGGCCGCGACCTGGAGCCCGGCAAGGGGGAGTGCATCGTGCCTCGGAGCGTGGCCCGGCTCTACAAGGGGGCCCAGATCGGCGGCCAGCTCCTCTTCGGCGAGAAGGAGAAGTACCGCGTCGTCGGCATGTTCACCGCCGGCGGCAGCCAGGCCGAGAGCGAGGTCTGGGCCGACCTGAAGGACGTCGAGCGCAACACCGGCCGCGACGGGTCGGTCTCGTGCGTGCAGCTCCGCGCCTCGGGGCCGGCGGAGTTCGACCAACTCCGCAAGGAGATCGAGGACGGCGCCCAGTTCCGCCTGGCCGCCCACCCCGAGACCAAGTACTTCGAAAGCCAGTCCGACACCAGCACCTTCTTCAAGGCCGCCGGCACGCTCATCGCGATCCTGCTCACCTTCGGCGCGATGTTCGCCGCGGCGAACACGATGTTCTCGGCCGTGAAGTCGCGGACCCGCGAGATCGGCACCATGCGCGCCCTGGGCTTCTCGCGCGGCGACGTCCTCATGTCGTTCCTGGGCGAGTCGGTCCTGCTGTCGCTGCTCGGCGGCGGGCTCGGCCTGCTGGCGACGATCCCGATGAGCCTCATCTCCATCGAGACCATGAACAGCAGCACGTTCGCCTCCGTGAACATCAACTTCCGCTTCGGCCCCTGGGTCATGGCCGTGGCCATGCTGATGACCCTGGTCATGGGCCTGTTCGGCGGCATGCTCCCGGCCCTCCGCGCCGTGCGGCTGGAGGTCATCTCCGCCCTCCGCGAGCTTTGACCGCTCAGCGGGCGTAATCCAGCCGGACGATCGTCCGCCGCCCCGGCAGCGACGCCCGGTCGATCGCGAACTCCGACCCGCCGGCCCGGACCACCGGGTCGTCGGGGAGGCGCGCCAGGAACTCCTCGATCGGCCGGATGTCCAGGTCGATCTTCGGCGTCTTGTAGTGCATCGGCACGACGACCTTCGGGCCGATCGAGTCCAGCAGCGCCGGCACGTCGTCCAGCGCGATCGTCGGCGTCCCGCCCGCGGGGGCCAGGACGACGTCCGCGCCCCGGATCGGCGCCAGCTCCGCGTCGGTCAGCAGGTGTCCCAGGTCGCCGAGGAAGGCGACGTGCAGGCCCTCGGACCGGAAGTGGATGATCGTCACCTCGTCGCCGGCGAGTCGTTCGGGCGACTCGAACACGGGGACGGCCCGGAACGTGGTCCCGCGGAACGTCTCGCCCTCCTCGGGGAGTCCCAGGGCCCGGATGACATGGAACGGCGGCGCGATCTGGCCCAGGTGGCTGTGATACTTGTCGTTCTCGTGGCTGACGACGACCACGTCGGCCGGCTCGGCGATCGGCCCATAGCCCCCGCAGTCGGGCGAGCGGTAGGGGTCGAGGATGATCCTGACGCCCTGCGTCTCGATCAGGAACGCGGCGTGACCGTACCACTGGATGCGCATGGGGGCGACTCGGCGGACGAGGGGGCGATTCGAGCTTCCCGGGGATGGCCCGGGACGCCGGTTCGGTTTAGTCTAGCGACGGCCCCCCCGCCACGCGACCCGGTCGGTCGCGTCCGGCGGACGTCCCGACGCAGGAGTCTCCATCCCTCGTGCCGATCCAAGACGCCCTCTCACGCCAGGTCGACCTGGCCCCGTACTTCCAGCGGCTCGTCGAGATCGTCCTCCGACGACCGCTCTGGACGTGCGTCTGGCTGGGTGCGGCGCTCCGGGTCTGGGTCTACCTGCACGGCCGCGCGTACTGGATGGACGAGGGCTCGCTCCTGGGCAACCTCAGGGGCCGCGCCCCGTTCGACTTCACCGGCCCGCTGACGTCCGACCAGCTCGCCCCCCCGGGCTTCCTGGCCGCGGAACGCTTCCTGATCGGCCTGCTCGGCGACTCGCCCTACGTCACCCGGCTGATCCCGATGGCCTGCGGCCTCGCGGCGTTGGTGCTTTTCATGAGCCTGGCTCGGCGGCTCCTCGGTCCTTCGGCCGCGATCGTGGCGATGATCCTCTTCGCCTTCTCGGACGACCTGACGTATTACTCGAACGAGTTGAAGCCGTATTCGGTCGACCTGGCGATCGGCCTGGCGATCACGCTGCTGTCGCTGATGGAGTTGCGCGACCCGCCCGATGCGAGGCGGCTCGGCGTGCTGGCCGCCCTGGCGGTCGCGTCGCCCTGGCTCTCGTTCCCGTCGGCCTTCATCGTCGCGGGCTGCGGCCTGACGTTGATCGTGGACCGGCTGCGCGAAGGGCGACGATCGGACGCGGCGCGGCTGGCGGCGATCGCCGCGGCGTGGGGCGCGAGCCTGTTCCTGGCGCATCGGGCGTCGAGCCGGCTGCTGGGGCCGTCGACGTCCATGTACGTCTTCTGGAACTTCGCCTTCCCGCCGTTCCCGCCGACGTGCTTGGCCGACCTGGCCCGGACGGCGGGGACCCTGCTGGAGACGTTCGTCACGCCGCTGAACCTGGTCCCGCGCCTCATGCCCTACGCCTTCGCCCTGCTCGCGGCGGCCCTCGGCGCGAGCGGCGCGCGCCGAATCGGCCGGAAGGACGCGGCGGCGCTGGCGATCCTCGTCGCGCCGGCCGCGCTGGCGCTGGCCGCGGCGGCGATGCGACGCTACCCGTTCCACGGCCGCCTGATCCTCTGGCTGGCCCCCGCGGCCTTCGCCCTCATCGCCGAGGGCCTGGCCGAAGTCCACTGGCGACGCGGCCGGGCCTGGTTCGCGTTCGTCCTGGCCTTGATGCTGACCTATCCGGTCCTCGACGCGCTTTACCAGGCCGTGCCGCCGCATGCGAGGGATTTCAACCCTCACGGCGACTTGCGCCGGAACCGCTTCATCGACTAGCCTGTCGACCCATCCCGACATCGCCGGCCGATGATCGGGGAAAGCAGCCCATCCGGTGCGGGACGGGCGTGGGGAGCGGAGAGGGGGGGATTCGAACCCCCGAGACCCCTTTCGGAGTCTAACGGTTTAGCAAACCGTCGCTATCGACCACTCAGCCACCTCTCCTCGGCGGTCACGCCCCCGGTCGAAGTGGGGCGTTGCGGGGATTGAAACTACCAGAGCCTCCCCCTTTCGTCAACGCGCCCCGGCCCCGACCGTCGAGATTCCGCGCCGGTCTTCCGGCGAGGGACCTCGGCCGGCTACATTCTGATGCCCATGACTGGGTGAAAGGTTTCTCAGGACCGGGAAGAGGATGGCCCGAATGGTCGAATGGAAGCCCTGGACGGCCTCGGCGATCTTCGCCGCGGTCTATGCCGCGCTGGCGCCCGGGAAGGTCCCCGGCCTGCGGATGGACCGGCCGACGATCGCCCTGGCGGGGGCGGCGGCCATGCTGGCGTTCGGGGTGATGGACCTTCGCGAGGCGGCCGGCTCGGTCGACTCCAGCACGATCGTCCTGCTGTTCTCGATGATGATCCTGAGCGGCTATCTCCGCCTGGCCGGCCTCTTCGACGCGGCCACCGAGGCCGTGGCCGTGCGCAAGCCGGGGCCGACGGCGATGCTGGCGATCGTGGTGGCCCTGTCCGGGATGCTGTCGGCGTTCTTCGTGAACGACGTCGTCTGCGTGGCCCTCACGCCGCTGATCATCGGCCTCTGCCGACGCCTGGGGCGGCCGACGGTCCCGTACCTGGTCGCGTTGGCGACGGCCTCGAACGTCGGCTCCACGGCGACGATCACGGGGAACCCGCAGAACATGATCATCGGCTCGCTCTCCGGGATCTCCTACGCGCGATTCGCGGCGCGGCTGGGGCCGATCGCCGTCGCGGGGCTCGCGATCACGTTCGCGATGGTCGCCCTCGTCTACCGCCGGGCGTTGCGCGAGGAGTCGCCGCCGCGCCCGGCCCCGCCGCCGCTGAGGCCGTGCCGGGCGCGTCGCGGCCTGCTGATCCGCAGCGGCCTCGTCGCCGCGGCGACGGTCGCGGCCTTCTTCGCGGGCGTTCCCGCGGCCGGCGCGGCGCTCGCGGCGGCGGCCGTGCTCATGCTCGACCGCCTCCGCCCGGGGCGCGCGTACGAGTCGGTCGACTGGCCGTTGCTGGTGATGTTCATGGGGCTGTTCGCGGTCGTCCACGGCTTCGAGTCGAACGTCGTCCGCCTCTGGGATCTCTCGCGGCTGATCGGCGAGGGGTCGTCCGTCGTGCCCCTGAGCCTGGCCTCGGTTTTCCTCTCGAATTTGGTATCGAACGTGCCAGCGGTCCTCCTGTTCGAGCCGCTCCTCGCGGCGATCCCGGACAAGGAGGCGGGCTGGCTCGCGCTGGCGATGTCGAGCACGCTGGCCGGGAACCTCACCCTGCTCGGCTCGGTGGCGAACCTCATCGTCGCCGAGGGCGCCCGCCGAGAGGGCGAGGACCTGGGCTTCCTGGAGTACCTCAAGGTCGGCGTGCCCTTGACGATCGTCACCGTAGGCGTGGGGATCGCCTGGCTCGCGCTGACGTCCTATTGACCGGAGCGCGCATGAGCGTCCCCGCCCCTCGGCCCCCCGCCTGCGAGCCCTCGGCCCGCAGCATCTATTGCCTCGACGGCCTGAACTTCTTCCTCGCGGACGTGCGGGACGGCCTGGGTCCCTACCTGGCGATCTACCTGACCTCGCGGCAGCACTGGGACCCATCGAAGGTCGGCGTGGCGATGGCGGCGATGCTGGTGGGGACGATCGCCACGCAGTCGTTCGCCGGGGCGCTGATCGACCGGATCCGCTGGAAGCGGGCGGCGGTGGCGATCGCGGCCGGCGCGGTCGCGGCGGGCTGCCTGGCGATGATCCTGCTGCCGAGCTTCCCCGTGGTGGTGGCCTCGCAGGCGCTCATCGGGGCGGCGGCCTCGATCTTCCCGCCGGCGATCGCCGCGCTGACGCTGGGGATCGTGGGCCACGCCTGCCTGGCGAACCGGACGGGCCGCAACGAGGCGTACAACCACCTGGGGAACGTGGCGGCGGCGGTCGCGGCGGGCGCGGCGGGATACCTGCTGGGCTACTGGTCGATCTTCGTCCTCGTCGCCCTGATGGCCGCCCTGAGCGCCGCGACGGTGATGGCCCTGCCGGAAGGCGAGATCGACCACGCCCGCGCCCGCGGCGCCGGGGAAGGGGACGACGGGAAGGCGGGGGCGGAGTCGGTGTTCGAACTGATCGAGGACCGTCGCCTGCTGATCTTCACCGCCTGCGCCGTGATGTTCCACTTCGCCAACGCGGCCATGCTGCCGCTGGTCGGCCAGAAGGTGACGCAGGGGATGGACCGCGGGACGGCCGTGCTGATGTCGGCCTGCATCATCACGGCGCAGGTGGTCATGATCCCGGTGGCGATCGCGGCGAGTCGCCTGGCCGAGACGTGGGGCCGCAAGCCGGTGTTCCTGATCGCGTTCGCCGTGCTGCCGGTGCGCGGGCTGCTCTACACGATGACCGCCGACCCCTACGCCCTGGTGGCGATCCAGCTCCTGGACGGAATCGGCGCGGGGATCTTCGGCGTGGTCTCGATCCTGGTCGTGGCCGACCTGACCCGGGGTACGGGCCGGTTCAACCTCACGCAGGGGATGATCGCGACCGCCACGGCGATCGGCGCGGCGCTGAGCAACGTCATCAGCGGGTACATCGTGAAGGCCGGGGGCTTCGACGCCGGCTTCCTGACGCTGGCGGGGATCGCCGTCGCCGGGCTGGCCCTGTACGCCCTGGGGACGTCGGAGACCCGCGACGCCGCCGCGGACGTCCCGGCGGGGGACCTGGCGCCGCAGCCCTCCTGAGCCCCCGGCGAGTCGGCTGGTGGCGATCCGGGAGGCCGGGTAAGGTGTCAGAAACCCGACGCCCCGGGGCTTTTGGATGCGCCCCGGGGTCTGGAGGCGGGGGATCGGGCCCTCGACGGAGAGGCACGGATGATCGCGATCACGGGGGCCGCCGGGTTCATCGGTTCGAACCTGGCGCATCGGCTGTCGGCGGCGGGGCGGGAATTGATCCTGGTCGACCATCCGCCCACGGCCGCCTCGGCCGTCAACTGGGCGGGCCTGGGCCGGTTCCGGTTCGTCCCCATGGAACACTTCCTCACCGACCTGGAGCGGGGCGAAGG
>Ga0209958_1000976_pt1 | contig 29404 bp, 29 predicted proteins | sample ThiBio_inoc_plan_FD_183942 | JGI IMG/M metagenome (GOLD analysis project Ga0209958, IMG submission 183942) | Wastewater bioreactor microbial communities from Cape Town, South Africa - Thiocy_inoc_plan (SPAdes) | ecosystem: Engineered > Bioremediation > Thiocyanate > Unclassified | place: South...
GGTCAAAATGTGGCGCTTGAATGCTTGTTTGCGCTTGAAACCGTTTGCAGTCGCTTTAAAGCGTTTAGCTGCACCACGGCGAGTTTTTAACTTAGCCATAGTAACCTCTTTTGGGCACCTGTTCGGCACGTTTGCACTATTGCAAATCAACCTGCAGGTAAGGAAGGCAGTATCATATAGCATCTCTCCCCAAAACAAAAGCAAAATGCTCATTTTTTGACAGAAATAGCGCTGTTTTCAGCAAACGTTATTTCCCATAATTAATTCTCAAATTATGAGAAACATGCACAAAATCAGCGCATATAATAACAGCAAATTCTTAAATCTCTATCCATATGAATATACAGAATGACGCTTTCGCCGCCTTGCGGTATCGGGATTTCTCTATCGTCACCCTCAATCAATTTTGCTTAACGCTGGCCATCTTGATTCAGGAAATTATTGTGGCGTATTCACTCTATCAAATCACGCGAGACCCTCTGACGCTGGGTTTCATTGGTCTGGCAGAAGCGATTCCGTTCATTACCCTGTCCTTATGGGGTGGTTATTTTGCGGATAAGCTGAATAAACAAAGTATTATGAAAGTTTGTTTATTCTTTGCCATTCCTTTGCCTTTAGTGCTTTGGGGTTTGTTCCATTTACATGGCTTAGAAAAAATTGGCATTAGCACACTATCTTGGGGCATCTATGCCGTCATATTCGCTTTAGGTACCATTCGGGGCTTTTACAATCCATCAGCAACCTCGCTTAAACCCTTTTTGATTCCACGCGAACTGTATGCCAATGGTGCCACTTGGACCACGATCGGTTGGCAAAGTGGTGTCATTATCGGGCCAATGTTGGGTGGTTTTATGTTGGCATTTTTGGGGCGTGAAACTAGTCTCTTTGCAGTATCTGCATTATTGGCCGTCTGCTTCATTTTGATTAACTGTCTAGCAAAGCGAACCTTTCCCAAAATGGAAACTGAAAATGTGCTGCAAAGCCTGACCGATGGTTTCCGCTTCATTTGGAAAACTAAAATTGTTCTATGGGCAATCTCACTGGACTTGGTCTCAGTATTATTTGGGGGCGTGATTGCTCTGTTGCCGATTTTTGCTGAAGAAATTTTAAAAGTTGGACCTGAAGGCTTAGGTTACTTACGTGCAGCCCCGTCTATCGGTGCACTGATCACCATGATTGTGCTGACTAAGTTCCCGCCAATGCATCATGCGTGGCGCAATATGCTGTTGGCCGTCGCAGGCTTTGGTATTTTTACCATTCTGTTCGCCTTCTCAAACAATATGTGGCTGTCCCTCTTTGCCTTAGCCATGACCGGTGCTTGTGACAGTGTTTCCGTCGTGGTTCGTCAAACCATCTTGCAAATTTTCCCACCTGAAAATATGCGGGGACGTGTTGCAGCAGTGAATGGGATGTTCGTTTCTTCAAGTAATGAACTAGGAGCTTTTGAATCAGGTCTTGCAGCCAAATACCTCGGTACCATTACGGCAACCATTCTGGGTGGATGTATGACTCTTGCAGTGGTGAGTTATTGCTGGTTTAAAACCAATGACTTATTCACAGTCGATATTACCAAAGGAACTGAGCAATAAACTTAATGGGAAAGCTCATCTCACCTTTCCCATTTTTAAAAAACTCCTAAATAGAGTGCGTATAAAGTGAGGTAACGTCCACCTTTGGCAATCGTGACAATCAACAAGAATCGCCAAAAGTTTTCTTTCATCAGCCCGGCAATCAAGGTAATGGGATCACCAATCACCGGCGTCCAACTCAGTAGTAACGAATAAAAACCATATTTATGATAAATCTGTTGTGCTTGCAGCAACCGTTGTTCTGAAACAGGAAACCATTTTTTATCTTTAAAATGTTCAATTTTTAGTCCAAGCCACCAATTCACACAGGAACCCAAGACATTACCAATGGTCGCAACCAAGATGAGATAAAAAGGATTGGATAAACCTTGTATTAGCAAGGTCAGTAATACCGCTTCAGACTGTAAAGGTAATAAGGTGGCAGCACCAAAGGCTGAGAGAAACAATAACAAATAAGACATCAAAACAAGGTTCTCTTAAACTCGGAGCCACACATCATCAAGAGTAGACCATATAACGTGAATGCTATGGACTCAAGGTTAATTTTGCCCAAGTCTCTTTGAGTATCTCCTGTGAAATATCAATCCGAAAAACGCTTTTAATGGTTTGTTCAAATTCATCAAAATTAGTTAACTCTTTTTTATTTGAGCCCCCTTTGCCATGCGTTCTTAAGACTCGATCTTTTAACGTGATCCGCATTTCGCTATTAGCAGTAGATAACATTAAATACTGAGTAAATAAGGATTCAGGAGAAGTCGAAATATACCAATTCGCCACCAAAGCATCGGCATCCGCAATGTGCTGTTCGGGATTAATTGCATAGACATTGATCCACTGATCATGAAGATAAACTTGCAGCATATATTGCATTTCTGTCAGCACAGCTAGATCCAAACCACTCTGTGCGGCTTCAACAAATCTAAACGGTTCTAGCGGTGTCAGCTGTGTTTCTCCGACCTGATCAAGTGATAAAACCGTGGTTGGGGTCATCCCACCAAACCCAGGATCATATAAAAATAAGTGCTGATTAATACAGACTAATGTGACCAAATGCGTGCGTACAGGCGTAGTGATCGGCGAGCTTTGATAATAGACCCGACCGAGTACATTATAAGCCTCATAGCCTAGTTCAGTGAGTACAACTCTGGTCAAGCTACTCTGCTCTAAACAATAGCCTTCACGTCCATCAAGCAATAATTTCTGAGCAAGTTGATTGGGTTCTAAGGAAACCTCCTCTCCAAGAAAAGAAGAAAAATTGCCAAAAGGAATCGTTTGCACATGAAGGTTTAACAAAAGCTTTAAATTTGCCAAAGTCGGCAAAAACTCACCTTCAAAACCAAGCTTTTTTAAATAAAGGGCTGATATTTGAGTTTGCATAATGCGTTATCTTTTTTGAACCTAAAGCATCCTAGCCTGAACATGCGTAGAGCAGATGAAAAATTACACAATTATAAAACTGCCCTGCTGACAGCCTTAAAGATAAGGTTTTGCCAAAAATTAATTTTTAGTTTTCGCTTTTTTAGATCGAATAGAAAAATACATAACTGAAAAAATGAATGGAAAAAGAAATAAGAGCCAAAATGTAAAATCAGATCTAATAATTTTTTGGTACAAGGTAAGTTGCATTTCACCCGCAGAAACCGCAGCCCAGTCAATAGATACAGTATGATCAAGATAGCTACATAACACTAAGGATAAACTTAAAAACCCAACAAACCACCCTGTACTAGAATATGAATTTCTGGTCTCTAGCTGTAGCCAAGCAAAGAGTGTAGAAAATAAGAGCCCTAAAACAGTAATAAAAGCAAATACCAAAACCGCTAGATGACTCTCTGAATAGAGCTTTTGCAACTGAGCACAAAGGATTGCTGTAAGCAACAACAATCCCATCGCAATCGCCCAATGCTTTAAGTAGCTGTGTCGTCCAATACCTTGATTCATCCCACTTTGATCGACAAGGCTTTTTGTATCGCAGGGCGGGCCGTTAATCGTTCAATATAATCTTTCACATATGGATAGTCTTCAAGTTGAATGCCCTGCCATTCATAACGCAATGCCCAAGGTAGGATTGCCATATCTGCAATGGAATATTCGCCTGCCACAAACTTTTGACCAATTAACTGCTTATTTAAAACAGTATAAAGGCGTTTGGTTTCATTGATATAACGCTCAATGGCATAAGGAATCCGTTCAGATGCAAACTTATTAAAGTGGTGATTTTGCCCCAGCATTGGACCAAACCCACCCATTTGCCACATCAACCATTGTTCCACCTCAACTCGTTCTTGTTCATCAGTCGGATAGAACAGACCTGTTTTTCGACCTAGATATTGCAAGATTGCGCCTGACTCAAACACTGAAATCGGTTCGCCTCGCGGACCATTTTGATCAACAATGGCTGGAATTTTATTATTTGGAGAGATTCTGAGAAAATCAGGTTGAAACTGATCATTTTCTAAAATATTGATTGGGAAAATCTGATATTCGAGTCCCATTTCCTCTAAAGCAATTGTTATTTTATGCCCATTGGGTGTACCCCAATAATATAAGTCAATCATTTATATTGTCCTGTTCATCATTATCTTGACTGTTGTTGCGTTATAGCACATTTCATCAATATCGATCAGCAAATAGGCACGAAAAGAAACAATAAAGCCGTGTTTTCAAAGATAATGTTGTAGATACTCAAGCTTGGCTTTCTAAAAATGCCTTAGCCTTTTCACCGACAAATTTACGACCAGCATTGCTGCCATTGATCCATTCCTCGACAGAGAATAAATCAAACATTCCAACTTTAAATAAGGTCGGTACAGCTAAAATCAGTTCATCTTCGACCGCACCGCGAACACCTGCATTATAGAGATTAATATTATGCAGCATGGTGGCTACCGTTCCAGTTTGAACACGACTACCATCTTTAAGTTTAACTTGGGGAAGGACCTCGCCTTCTTGCACCACTTTTTGATTAATTTCAGAGAGTTGTTCAGTACCTGTAATTGTTGACATGTCATGTTCCTATTTTTAAGTTCTGAAAGATTTCATTTACCCTATCATATTTTGATTCGGATGCCTGTTGATGACACTTAGAAAATTTTTAATAAAATAATGCATTATTATAGACATAAAAAAGCACCGCCTATTGCGGTGCTTTTTCTAAGCAAAAATTACTTTTTCTTTTTCGGACCAAGTAACATGCCCATCTGACGGCCTTCCATCTTCGGCGCTTGTTCAACAACACCAAACTCAGCAACGTCAGCTTCAATTTTCTGTAATTGAGCTAAACCAAGCTGTTGGTGTGCCATCTCACGACCACGGAAACGCAAAGTGATTTTCACCTTATTTCCTTCTTCAAGGAAACGTAAAATTGCACGCAATTTTACTTGGTAATCACCTACGTCCGTCGCTGGACGTAACTTGATTTCTTTCACTTGCACTTGATGCTGTTTTTTCTTCGCATCTTTTTGCTTTTGTTTCAAGTCAAATAAGTGCTTGTTGTAGTCCATGATCTTACAAACAGGTGGTTCCGCATTAGCAACAATCTCAACAAGGTCAAGATTAGCTTCTTCTGCAGCACGCAATGCTTCATTTAATGAAACAACACCTTTTTGTTCCCCATCTGCAGCGACGAGGCGTACTTCTTTCGCACGGATCTCATCGTTAATTGCAGGACGGTTACTTTTAGCACCTTGTTGTTGGTTACGGTCAGGCTGTTTAATCTTTATTACTCCACGATATACCGGCCACGTTCGGCAACGGCAGATTTCACTAAGTCAATAAATGCATCTACTGACATAGTACCTAAATTTTTTCCTGAGCGAGTACGCACATTAACTGTACCTTCTTCAACTTCTCGATCACCAAGAACCAGAAGGTAAGGAATACGCTCTAGGGTACGCTCACGAATCTTAAATCCGATCTTTTCATTTCTCAAGTCAGAAATGGCACGAAGACCATTTTCTTTGAGTTTTGCGACCACCTGTTCACTTGCCTCGGCTTGTGAATCGGTAATATTCATGACACAAGCTTGAATTGGTGTGAGCCACGGCGGCATGAAACCCGCATAATGTTCAATTAGTATACCAATAAAACGCTCGAAACTGCCAAGAATTGCACGATGCAACATGACGGGCTGATCACGATCATTGTCTTCAGTGACATAAGACGCGTCTAAACGGATTGGTAAGTTGAAGTCACACTGGATTGTACCGCACTGCCAGATACGGCCTAAGCAATCTTTCAATGAGAATTCAATTTTCGGGCCATAGAAGGCACCTTCGCCTGGTTGTAAGTCCCAAGCCAAGCCTGCATCATCCAAAGCATCTGCCAAAGATTTTTCAGCCAAGTCCCAAAGTGCATCATCACCCACACGTTTTTCTGGACGTGTAGACAATTTCATTTGCACGTCTTCGAAGCCAAAGTCTTTATAAACATCTAAAGTCAGTTTAATAAAGTCAGCGACTTCTTTACCAATCTGTTCTTTGGTACAGAAGATATGTGCATCGTCTTGAGTAAAGCCGCGAACACGCATAATGCCATGTAAAGAACCTGATGGCTCATTACGGTGACAAGAACCAAACTCCGCCAAACGAATTGGTAAGTCACGGTAAGATTTCAAGCCTTGGTTAAATACTTGCACGTGACATGGGCAGTTCATTGGCTTCACTGCATAGTTACGGCTTTCTGAATGGGTCGTAAACATGTTTTCAGCATAGTTAGCTGCATGTCCAGACTTTTCCCACAAGGTGAAATCAACAATTTGCGGTGTCTTGATTTCTTGGTAACCATTGTCTTGCTGAACTTTACGCATGTATTGTTCAAGCACTTGGTAAATGGTCCAGCCGTTCGGATGCCAAAACACCATACCCGGTGCTTCTTCTTGCATATGGAACAGGTCTAAAGCTTTACCAATTTTACGGTGGTCACGCTTTTCAGCTTCTTCAATACGTTTGATATAAGCAGCTAACTGCTTTTTATCCGCCCAAGCCGTACCATAAATACGCTGTAGCTGTTCATTCTTCGCATCACCACGCCAGTAAGCACCAGAGATTTTAGTGAGTTTGAATGATTTTAAGAATTTAGTGTTGGGTACATGCGGACCACGGCACATATCCAAATAATCCTGATGGTAGTACAAGCCCATTTGTGTTTCATTTGGCATGTCTGCAATCAGGCGCAACTTGTATTCTTCACCGCGTGCTGTGAATTCTGCAATCACTTCATCACGTGGAGTCATCTTTTTGATGACGTCATAATCTTGGTCGATGAGCTTTTTCATGCGCTCTTCAACAGCAGCCATATCATCCAAAGTAAATGGACGTGGCATCCAGATGTCGTAGTAGAAACCTTCTTCGATTACAGGACCGATCACCATTTTCGCTTCTGGGAACAATTGCTTAACCGCATGTCCGACCAAGTGCGCGCATGAATGGCGAATGATTTCTAAACCTTCTTCATCTTTAGGGGTAATAATCTGAACTGTTGCATCTTCTGTGATTAAATCACAAGCATCCACCAAACGATCATTGATGCGGCCTGCAACTGTATTTTTTGCAAGACCCGGACCAATGCTCTGAGCAAGTTCCATCACGGAAATCGGATGATCAAACTGTTTCTGATCACCATTTGGTAAAGTAATGATTGGCATAATAAAATCCTTAAGGAGTGATGCCCTATACGAAGGAGCATATCACCGCGAGATTATGTATTGAGGCGCGGCCTCAAAAGATAAAAAACGGCGGATAAAAAAGTATCCAAGATTTTACACGGGTTTAGCTGTGGATGAAACCTCTGAACCAGAAAAACCCAAGATCAGTCCAGATTCATCTCCGACTAAAGCCTAAATGATTTAGACTCGATGACAGAATAATTTAGTGATCAATGAAAAGAACAGAAATGGAGCAAGACACATGGTGAGTGCATATGATCAATTACCCAAGACCCCAGCAAATTTTGTTGCCTTATCACCGTTACGTTATTTAGAGCGTGCGGCTTATATTTATCCGCAGCAAGCCGCGATTATTCATGGTGAACGTCAGATTACATGGCAACAGACTTATCAGCGTTGTCGTCAATTTGCACACCAGTTAAACAGTCTGGGCATTCAAAAGAACGATACCGTTTCAGCACTCTTACCGAATATTCCCGCCATGATCGAAGCACATTTTGCCGTGCCGATGGCGGGTGCGGTACTGAATACCCTGAATACCCGCCTTGATGCCAAGACCATTGCTTTTATGTTGCAGCATGCCGAAACCAAAGTCCTGCTGGTTGATCCTGAATTTCGTCAAGTGGCTGAAGAAGCGCTCACGCTTGTCTCACAAGACATTATTGTCATTGATGTCTTTGATTCTGAATTTGAGGGAGAACAAATTGCCCTTGGACAGTATGAATATGAATCATGGCTCGCTCATGGTGATCCTGAATTTGAATGGCTACTTCCACAAGATGAATGGGATGCGATTAGCCTGAGTTATACCTCGGGTACCACAGGCAACCCTAAAGGTGTGGTCTACCATCACCGTGGTGCTTATTTGAATGCCGCCAGTAATATCTTGGCTTGTGGCATGAAACCTCGTGCTACATACCTTTGGACCTTACCTCTATTTCATTGCAATGGTTGGTGCTTTGCTTGGTCAATTGCAGCCAGTGGTGGCACCAACATCTGTTTGCGCCGCGTCGATCCAGCATTGATCTTTCAATATATTGCAGCACATAAAGTAGATTATTTCTGTGGTGCACCGATTGTGCTGTCTATGCTGATCAATACACCAAGCGAACAGAAAACGGCATTTGAGCATGATGTTGAAGTCATGGTCGCAGGTGCTGCGCCGCCTGTAGCGATCATTGAAGGAATGCGCAATATCGGTATTAACGTCAATCATGTCTATGGTTTAACTGAGACCTACGGTCCTTCGGCCTTATGTGCTTCACAAGCAGGCTGGAGTGATTTATCCATTCAGGAGCAAGCACAACTACACTCACGCCAGGGTGTACCTTATCCGCTACAGGATAGTATGCGGGTACTTGATCCAGAAACCATGCAGCCCGTCCCCAATGATGGGCAGACTATGGGGGAAATCATGTTTCGTGGCAATATTGTCATGAAAGGCTATTTAAAGAATCCTCAAGCCACTGCAGAGGCCTTTAAAGGAGGATGGTTCCACACCGGAGATTTAGCCGTCAGCCATGCGGATGGCTACGCCAAAATCACAGATCGTTCCAAAGATATTATTATTTCAGGCGGCGAAAACATTTCATCTTTAGAAGTTGAAGATGTGCTATATCGCCATCCTGCGGTACTCACTGCTGCAGTGGTGGCTAAACCAGATGAGCGTTGGCAAGAAGTGCCCTGTGCCTTTATTGAACTCAAACAAGGTGCATCCGCCACTGCCGACGAAATCATTGCACATTGCCAGAAAGAACTGGCGCGCTTCAAAGTCCCCAAAGATGTGGTGATTACTGAGATTCCCAAGACTTCGACAGGAAAATTGCAGAAATTTATTTTAAGGGAATGGGCCAAAGCACGGGCAAACAGTGAGTTTGGCGGCTAAGTCCGCCCATAAAAAAAGAAGTTTCCTTGGAAACTTCTTTTAACATTCTAATTACTGTTCAGATAACAGCGCCACCTGTTGTACGTAGTTCACAAATTTGCGTTTCGAAGCCTCAAGCTCCTCTTCACTGACCTGTTGTTTCATATCACGGTGAATACGCAATACATGCTGACGTAAGGTATGACGTTCAGATGCATTAAACACTTTGCTAAATTCATTAATGATTGGATCACCTTGATCAATCATACGATCAACCCAACGCATCAACTGCATTTGTTTTTTCGCGCCTTGCTGCGGAGTGAGATAAGACAAAATCGTTGTCTCATCTTCATTGCGCAATAACTTACCAACACGTTGGAACTGACGACGACGTGCTTCAAATGAACTGATCTTTTGCACTTCAAGCAATGCATCAATTAAACGTTCATCGACAGGAAGCTTTTGAATCTGCTTAGGATTGAGTTGAGCCAACTGCTCACCCAAAGCGGCCATGCGTTGTACGGCTTTCTTTTGCTCGGTTCGACTTGCACGCCCGTCTAATGACTCAAAATCTTCATCGGTATAACGTTGGGGACCACGTGCCACTATTACTCTGCCTCATAAAATTTTGCTGCGAACAGCGTTTGAATTTCTTCCAGTGCCTTGTCTTCATCGGCACCTTCGATGACCAATCTTAATGTGGTGCCCTTACCCGCACCCAACATCAACAATGACATAATATTTTTTGCATCAACCAACTTATCGCCCTTGCCAATTTGGATCGAAGCACGAAACTTGGTTGTCACTTCAATCAGTTTACCAGATGCACGTGCATGTAAGCCGAGTTTATTAATTACATCAATTGTTGTGTCTATCATGACCAGTGCTTCATTTCTCTATGTAAGATTTGGACAGTCCATTTTGCCTCAAGGGCTTGTTTGAGTCTATCCACGATATAAACTGAACGATGCTGCCCACCGGTACATCCCACCGAAATGGTCATGTAATGGCGATGCCCTTCTGCAAAAGCAGGTAACCACTTTTCTAGGAAAGTGTAGATATCTTCAAACATCTCATTGGTTTGTTGACTACCTTCTAAAAAGCGGCGTACAGGTTCATCTAAACCTGAAAAACGGCGTAATTCTAAATCCCAATGCGGATTTGGTAAATGTCGTACGTCAAATACATAATCTGCATCCAGTGGAATACCATGCTTATAACCAAAGGACTGTAAAATGACGATCAAATTATCTGATTGTCCAAGTTTAGACAATAAAATATGTTTTAAATCATGAACACTTTTATCCGTTGTATCAATATGTACAGTAGAGCGGAATTGTATCGGAATTAAAAGCTGCTTCTCTTCCTGAATACACTGCAACAAGCTATTGAAGCGACTTGCCAAAGGATGAGGACGGCGTGATGCACTAAAACGTGTAATCAAGTCCTGATCTTGTGTGGTCAGATAAATAATATCAACTGTACCATGTCGCTGTAATTGCTGAAAAACATGATCAAATTCTTGCATATCAGCACGGGTACTTCGAATATCGACCCCAAGTGCGAGCTGCTCCAGATTATTTTCATGATCAAGTTTGGCCACAATTTCAGGCAATAACGCCAAAGGTAAGTTATCTATACAATAATAGCCCAAGTCTTCGAGCACTTGCAGTGCAGAGGATTTTCCTGAACCGGATTGACCTGTAACGATAAGAATACGCTTCATGGCGTTTTGCCCTTCATTTTTTATGTTTTAAAGTCGATTTGTAGGTTATCAATCAACCGGGTTGAACCAAGTTTGGCTGCAATAAATAGCACTAAGTTTTGGTCAAACTGTTGAATTGGTTGCAAGTTGGTTTGTCGAGCCTCCACATAATCCACAACAAAACCTGCTTGTGTCAATTGAGCAGAGATATTTTCTAACACTTGTGACAAAGCTTGCCCTTCATGTAACTGCTGTTCGGCTTGTTTGAGCAATTGGTAAATCGTCGGTGCAGTCGCACGTTGCTGTTCAGTCAAATAGCCATTCCGCGAGCTTAAAGCAAGACCATCTTCAGCACGGACAATCGGTACGCCAATCACTTCCAATGGCATATTCAAGTCTTGTACTAGCTGACGAATCACGGCCAATTGCTGATAGTCCTTTTGACCAAAGAAAGCAAAATCAGGTTGGACGATATTGAATAGTTTGGTCACCACAACCGCAACACCATCAAAATGACCTGGACGCGATTTTCCACACAGGTCATCCGTGATTTGACCCACACTGATATTAGTCAAACGTGGTTGCGTACCATACATTTGCTCAACCGTTGGGGCAAAAATAATATCGCAGCCGACATCCGCCAATAGACGGCTATCTTGCTCTAAAGTACGTGGGTAGCTATCAAAATCTTCACCAGCACCAAACTGAATTGGATTGACGAAAATACTCACCACCACGACATCACACAGTTTTTTTGCTTCACGCACCAAAGTCAAATGACCTTCGTGCAAATTCCCCATGGTCGGCACAAAACCAATCAACTTTTTTGAACTGCGCGCAGGTGCAAGTGATGCAGTCAAGCCTTGTATTGTTGTTTCAGTTTTCATGAATTAAAGCTCAACTTGGAAAGTATGTTCCTTGGCTGGGAACGACTGATCTTGCACTGCAGCATGATACGATTTAAACGCATCGACAATCGCAGTTTCACCCGCTTGTTCTTTCATAAAGTTGCGAACAAAACGTGCTACACGACCAAAGGTCAAACCGAGCATGTCCTGTACCACCAGTACTTGACCATCAGTTTCATTGCCCGCGCCAATCCCGATCACAGGCGTATTCGGGAATAATTCAGCAATTTCTTTGCCCAATTGAGCTGGGACACATTCAAGCAATAATACCGCAGCGCCTGCATCAACTACTGCTTGGCAATCTGCGATCAATTGATCTGCTGCTTCGCGTGTTCTTGCTTGTAGTTTATAGCCACCAAACACATGTACAGATTGTGGTGTTAAACCTAAATGTACACACACAGGGATACCATTACGGGTTAATACCGTAACCAGTTCGCTGAGCCAAGCTCCACCTTCAATTTTGACCATTTGCGCACCGACTTGCATTACAGTCTTGGCATTTTTCAAGCCATCTTCAAGCGTTGCATAGCTCATAAATGGTAAATCAGTCATGATTAAGGCATGCGCATTACCACGGCGTACCGCAGCAGTATGGTAAGCCATATCTTCAACTGTGACAGGAAGTGTAGAGTCTCTGCCTTGAATCGCCATTCCTAGAGAGTCACCGATTAAAATCGTATCAATTTCAGCCAATTCCATAGCTTTAGCCATACTTGCATCATAGCAAGTAAGACATGAGAACTTGCGTCCTTCGGCTTTAAACTTTCTTAAGTCACTTAGACTAATCATGATGATGTCCTCTACAGGCGTTTCCAGAACGAAACAGTCTTAAGCGGTTGCCCAAGACTGGTCTGCTATTACAGTCAAGTTTGCTTGCTGCACCAGTTCTAAATCTTTTAATGAATGACCATTTAATTGCAAATGAGCATCTAAATCCAATAAGGGAAGCAATACAAAATCACGTTGCAGAATACCGATATGCGGTACGGTTAAACGTTCATTTTGGATCTGCTCTTGACCATAGATTAATAAATCCAGATCAAGAGTGCGCTCACCCCAACGTCGTAAACGGACACGCCCAGACTCTTGCTCAAATTGTTGTAATTGATCAAGCAAAGCAAGTGGTGCTAGTGTGGTGTCCAGTTGAACAACAGCATTTAAATAGTGAGGTTGATCTTGCGGCCCCATCGGCGGACTTTGATATAGTCGCGATACCTGTACAGCTCCCAAGCTCGCAAGCTTCGCAACAGCTTCGCTCAGAATCTGCCGCGAATCGCCTAAGTTACTGCCCAGACCGATATAAGTACGAATGGTCATTGTGTTGGCCCAAAAACCACTTGGCTGAGATCACGTTGTACACGTTTACGCTTGAGGATCGGGTGATCGGCATTCACTGAACCTGTAGTCGCTTTTTCAATGAAACGACTACTTGATTCATCCGCTCTGACCCGTTCTTTCTTGGCACGGCGGCTTCGTGGCTCAGGTACATTCACCAAAGGCTCAATTTCAGCAGTCTTCGGCTCATCAACTTCAACAGCCTTACGACGTGTCTTACTACGTTGGCGGTTGTATTGACGAATCACTGCTTCTTTTTGATCCGTGCTCATTTCTTGGTAGGCTTCCCACCAAACGCCCATGCCTTCAGTACTGCTATCGCCTGATTTCTCACGTAACAGCAAGAAGTCAAAGCCTGCACGGAAACGTGCATGGCCAGCCAAAGCTTCAATTTGCTGTGGCTTTGGATTAAGCAAACGAGTTTGCATTTCCCAAACTTCACGAATAAAGGTTTCAGCAAAGCGCGGAATGATGGTTCGCGTCGCTTGACGTTTCAACACATCCAAACCTGCTTGTGCACGCGCTTCCGCAGGCACGACACCTTTGTTCAAATAGAAATCACAGCGTTCCAGGAAAGGCTTCCATAACAATACCGCATAGAAGAATGCAGGATTAATGGTTTTACCAATTTGAATCCGTTGATCGGTATTACGCGCTGCACGGTCAATAAAGGCCGTCAGGTTCGGTGGAATTTCAGCAAACAGCTGTTTCCAAACACCAAACTCTATCAACATCGGTAATACACGGGTCAGGTGCCCCATGGTGAATAGCTTTTGCGACTCATCATATAAACGATGTGGCGAGACATCACGCAACAACTGCGTCATCTCCGGATCAAAAACATCAAGAATTGATTGATCGATCTGGAAATTTAATTTTGCCGCAAAGCGCAAAGCACGTAACATCCGCACAGGATCTTCTTCAAAACGCTGTGCTGGTTCACCCAAGAAACGTAAAGTGTGGCTATTGATATCATCCACCGCATGGCAGAAATCAAGCACGATGCCTTTACGTGGCTGGTAATACAAGGTATTGATCGAAAAATCTCGACGAGCAAAGTCTTGCTCAATCGTTCCCCAGTTATTATCACGAAGAATCATCCCAGATGCACTGGTGACTGCTTTTTTCGGTGGGGCACGGAAGGTCGCAACTTCAATCAGTTCGCGACCAGAATATACATGTGCTAACTCAAAACGTCGTCCGATAATTCGGCAACGTCGACCAAAAACCTCTTTCACTTGGGCTGGTGTAGCATTAGTAACCGCGTCAAAATCCTTTGGATTAAGACCTAACATCATGTCTCGAACACCACCGCCCACAATATATGCCTCGTAGCCTGCTTTAGTCAGACTATCGATCACATCTAAAATTGAGGAAGGAAGTTGAGTTGTGGACAAACCACATTTTGACGCACGCAAAGTTTGCAAAAGACACTGTCTCCTACGTCAGGACGTAAATAACAATTTGTCGCTAATCATAGCTCTAACACACTCAAAGGGCAATTTATTCTGTTGAAGTTTCAATAGATCAGTATCCCAAATGAATAACTACATCTCATTTTTTCACTTATAACATGAGCCTTGCTCGGTTTTTATCAAGTAATTTAGGCCCTATGCCTTTGATGTTCAATAACTCATCAACGCTTTTAAAAGCCCCATTTTTTTGACGATATTCCATAATCGCCTGAGCTTTTTTCTCCCCAACCCCACTCAAGCTTTGCAACTGCTGCAAATTTGCTTGGTTCAAGCTTATTTTATCGCCCTGAATATTTACAGATGATGAATTTTGCTTTGAAGCTTGTTGCTGCGTTGGTCGGGCTAAGTAATAGTTATTGTTTGCTTGCTTGGCCAATTGCTGATCATGTGCTTGCTGCTGTGCCTTCCACTGCTGATAAGATTGGTCAAACTGCTGTGCATGGAGGTGTGAAATACCTCCCAAGCAGAGAATAAAGCCTATAAAAAAATTAAGATTGCTGCGGAGATGCGGCAACTTCATTGTCTTTCTCCTGATATTTTAATTGTCGTTTTGCTTGCTCCCAGAGTTCGTCCATTTCTGCCAAACTCATTGCTTGCAAGTCTTTACGCTGTCGCTGCGCTTGTTGTTCAATAAAAGCAAAACGGCTTCTAAATTTATGAATCGTAGCCAACAAAGCGGTCTCACTCGACAGCCCAAGTTTACGTCCAACATTGATCAAAGAAAATAGACAATCACCAAATTCTTCTTGGATTTCATCGGCTTTTTGATTGTTAATGGCTTGCTGTAACTCGGCTAATTCCTCATCCAATTTGCCATAGGCATCTTCAACTGTTTCAAAATCAAAACCGAGCTGTGCGGCTTTGCTTTGGATCTCATGTGCCTGTACCAAGGCTGGCGCATGTTTTACCTCATCTAAGCGTGATTGTACTTTGCCTTGCTTTTCTTGTTGCTTGATCTGTTTCCATAATGCACTGACCTGTTCAGGATCTAGATTTTGATATTGTTCTGCCTGAAATACATGTGGATGACGGCGAATGAGCTTTTCACTGATTGCGTCCACCACACCCTGAAAGTCAAATGCACCTTGCTCACTGAACATTTGCGCTTGAAACACCACTTGCAAAAGCAAGTCACCCAGCTCATTGCGAATTTCCTCAACATCACCGACACGAATTGCAGCTTCGACCTCATAAGCTTCTTCAATCGCATACGCGGTTAAACTCTCTGGCGTTTGTTGCTGATCCCATGGACACTTCTGTCTTAACTCCTGCATGATTGCCAATAACTTTTCCATGATCACCTCAATATTGAATACAGCCAAATAGTTGCAGCTCGAACAAGCTTATGCGTAATATACACGCACGCAAAAAGTATCAATATAAAGCAAGGGAACGCAATGCAATATAGTGTTTTTATTAGTGGGGCCGCACAAGGAATTGGTGCCGAAATCGCTCGTCTTTTTCATCAAAAAGGCTTTAAAGTGGGTATTTATGACATCAATGAAGGGCAGGCACAGGCTCTAGCTGCCGAACTTGGAACGCATGCCAAAGCTGGCTATCTCGATGTCAGTAATCAGCGCCAGTGGCAGATCGCATTGCAAGAATTTAAAAGTTGGGCTGGTGAACTCAACATTTTGATTAATAATGCAGGAATTCTCTATTCTGGCGCATTTGAAGATACTCCGATCCAATCGCATCACCGCACCATTGATATTAATGTTAAGGGTGTTCTTAATGGCTGTCACACCGCCCTAGCACATCTACAACAGGCCAGCTTTGCCCGAGTCATTAACCTGTCCTCAGCATCCGCGATTTATGGTCAAGCTGATTTAGCATCTTACTCTGCCAGCAAATTTGCAGTTCGAGGCTTAACCGAAGCTTTGGATGTCGAATGGCAAAAATACAATATTCGTGTCTTAGACGTGATGCCGTTGTTTGTACAAACCAACATGGTCAAAGATATGGATGCAGGCAGTATTCAAAATATTGGCGTGGATCTCACTCCTGCCGATGTCGCAAAACAAGTGCTGCATTTGGCACAACAAAAAGACCATGCCTTGCTTCCAACCCACACCCCTGTTGGGATAAAAACCAAACTGATGTATCAGTTATCGAGCATGAGCCCGCAATTTTTAAATCGTCTCACCAATATCTTTTTAGCGAAACGTTAGACACAAAAAAGCTGCATCGAGATGCAGCTTTTTTATACTTATGCTCTAACTTCCTTGAACCAAACGTCTGGCACTGATAATCCCTGGTTGCTGCTCTAAACGAGCCAGCAAACGTGACAACTGCGCTAAACCTTTGACTTCAATCAATAACTTCATATTGGCAATACCATCTGCCTCAGAAATGGTATTGACCTGACGAATATTGATTTGGTCTGAGAATATCACCTGTGTCAGATCTTTGAGTAAACCACGACGATCATAAGCTTCCACCACGATCTGCACACTCTGACCGCGGGTGGGTTGCATTTCCCAATCGGCTTCAACAGCACGCTCAGGTTCTTGCGTGGTCATACGTAAGTAATCTGGACATGCAATCTTATGAATACTGACACCACGATTCAAGGTGATATAGCCACCAATCGACTCGCCATGTACAGGCTGACAACATTGTGCAATATGCAACTCAACATTATCCAACCCATCAATCAAAATCCCATGCGCCGATAACGTATGGCTGGCGCGTGGGTTTAAAGCGGGTTTTAACACCAGTTCTGGCTCGTCCTGATCCAAGTGCATCTGACGATTTACTTGATTCATCAAGGCATGCAGGCTGATATCACCACTGACCAAGGCCACCAGAATGTCATCACCTGCTTTCAGATTGAAATGCGATGAATAATCTTTCAGGTCGATACTTTTCGGGTGAATCGCTAAACGGGCCAACTCTTTATTGAGTAACTCACGCCCAACTTCAACATTCTTACTGCGATCTTGTTGTCTAAACCAATGACGTAACTTGTCACGTGCACGTGCGGTCTTGATATAACCCAAAGAATTCACCAACCAGTCACGGTTCGGCTCACGATCTTTCTTGGTTAAAATCTCAACCTGCTCACCAGTCTTTAAGGTGTAGGTTAAAGGCACATAACGTTGGTTCACGCGTGCTGCATAGCACTTATTGCCGACTTCGGTATGTACATGGTACGCAAAGTCTAGAACGGTTGAACCACGTGGCAGTTCTTTGATGTCTCCATCACGGCTAAATACATAGATCTTTTCAAAATTCTCAAAATCTTGAATTTGATCAATGCCATTCGATTCTTCATCTTCACCATGCGGTGTGGTTTCAGTACGCTCTTGATAATGCTCAAGCACAGCACGTAATGAATGCAAACGATCATTAAAGGAATGATCGGTATTCTTAGCACCTTCTTTATAATTAAAGTGCGAGCACACCCCAAGCTCTGCTTCGTTATGCATCTCAAAGGTACGGATTTGTACTTCTAAAGACTTATTCTCAGCAATCACTGCGGTATGCAATGAACGATAACCATTGGCTTTCGGATTGGTGACATAGTCATCAAACTGGTTCGGAATATGACGCCATATCTGATGTACAATCCCCAAAGCGTGATAACAATCTGGGACACTTTTCACCAACACACGCACTGCACGGATATCGTAAAGCTGATCGAAGCTCAGATTTTTGCTTTTCATTTTTCGATAAATCGAATAAATGTGCTTCACGCGCCCGGTGATTTCAGCCTGAATATCATAAGCCGCCAGTTCTGTTTTCAATTTGTCGATGACAAACTGAATGTACTGCTCACGTTCCAAACGCTTCTCATTGAGCAAAGAGGCAATCTCTTTATAGCGTTCTGGGGCTAAATAACGAAAGGCGAGATCTTCCAACTCCCACTTGAGCTGGGCAATCCCTAAACGATGTGCCAGTGGTGAATAAATGGTGAGAATTTCACGTGCAACACGTTCCTGACGTTCTTTACTTGCGGCTGCCAATTCACGCAGTGCATAGGTTCGCTCTGCCAGTTTGATCAATACAACCCGCACGTCTTCCGTCACCGAAATCAGCATTTTATAAATGCCATTTAAGTGTTCACGCTGGTTATTATTAAAATGATCTTCTAAACGTTTGTTTTTTTCAATCAACTCAGACAGTTTACCCATCGCAAGTGTGCCTTTCACCAGACCCAAAACTTGCTCGCCAAACTGTTGCTGAATGTCCTCTAAGGTGATCAAACCCTCACGTACACTCCGATATAACACCGCCGCTGAAAGCGTGTCTTCATCGACATGTAAATGGGCCAAAATATCCGCCATACCAATCCCGGTACTAAAGGTATTGATACGATGATTTCCCGTCGCTTGTAACTCTTTTGCTAAGGTCAGCTCCGCAACCTGTTGAAGTTGCTTCAGCTCTGCCCCATCCAAAATACCACGCACTCGATCTAGCCAAGAGACTAGACTACTTTGCGCTTCAGCGGCATGTTCTACAGTCGCTTCCTCAGACAACTCTTGGAGTCGTCCAGGTAACTGCTCACGTACTGTGACCATACCTTTCTCCTCTGGATATGTAACTCATTTTTTAATCGTTTATCTCTTCGATTTTTTCAAGCCGCTCAACTTTTTCAAACAGGGCAATCGATTCAACATGTTCAGTATGCGTAAACATGTCCATGACTGCTGCTTTCTTCAATTGATAGCCATATTGTGCCAGTACACCTGCATCCCTTGCCAGTGTTGATGGGTTACATGATACATAAACGATTCTTTTGGCTCCAAAATTAGGTACATATTGCATAACTTCCAAAGCACCTGATCGTGGAGGATCAATTAATAATGCATCAAATCCTTGTTTCGCCCAAGAATGATGCGAAAAGTCTTTTGTTAAATCTTGTGAAAAGAACACCGCCTGAGACAAATGATTTGCTTGCGCATTCTCAGTTGCTCTGTTGACCATCTCATCACTCGCTTCAACACCGACCACTTGACCTGCCTCACCCACACAACGTGCAATCGGGAGTGAAAAATTACCTAACCCACAGAATAGGTCCAGTACTCTTTCCCCTTTCTGTAATTGAAGCAATTCACATGCCAACTGAATCATCTGTGCATTGACACCACTATTGACTTGAGTAAAGTCTAACGGTGAAAACGCGAATTTGACGGCAAAATCCTCCAAACTGTAATGCAAACGCATTGCCGCTTGTGAATCATCCACGCGATGTAAGCTATCTGCCCCTTTTGGCTGCAAATACAACTGCCATCCTTTGAGTAACGTAAATTGACGTAATTGGTTGACATCCGACACATTTAATTCATCTAAGTGACGAATTAATAATGCAGCCTCGCTGTCGCCCATCGCCAATTCTATATGACCAATATGCGCTTTGCCTGTAAGACTTTCGAGTAGTTTTTTAAGTTCTGGTAAACATTCGGATAAGGTTTGATCAAGCACCTGACACTGCTGAATCGCAGTTAAATGATTACTGTGATGCTCACGAAAACCCATCACCAATCGATTTTGCTTGGCAATATAGCGCACCCCAATTCGTGCACGACGACGATAATCTGCTTTAACCGAACGAATCGGATCAAGCCATTGTTCAGGTTGTAATCCTGCAAAATGCTGCAAATGCGATTTTAAAACATTTTGTTTCAACACAATCTGTTCATCAGGATGAATATGCTGCAAGCTGCAGCCGCCACATACCCCAAAATGTGGACAAATCGGATCAACTCGCCCCTCAGCAGCCTCACTTTCTAGCTTGACCATGTCCGCTTCTTCTAAGCGTGAGGTTTGATTGGTAATCTTGGCCTGCACCGTTTCGCCGACAAGGGCATAACGGATAAAAACTTTCTTGCCGTGTTTTTCTTTAGGATGATCTGGATGCGTTCCATAATGCGCAATGCCTCGCCCCTCATGAGAAAATGCTTCGATCTGAAAGGTATAGCTTGGATATTGCGTTGGACGTTGTTTCGCTTTGTGTTTCAAAAGATGAACCTAGTTTTTTGGCGCAAAAGTATCGGCGGTGAATACAGTATATTGCGATGTTTGCTGCCATACCTGTAAAAAATCTGTTTGTTGCGTTTGCGTTTGTAAATAATCTATGGTGGATTGCAGTAAATACTGATGATCTTTTTGATTCAACTGGCCTTTTAACAACAACCAGCGAAGATAGACCAACCACGTATTCAACACATCCCCTTCACAATAGCTGGTCAATTCTAACCATTGTTTGTTACGGACATATTCAGGCACATGATAGCCTGTTTCACCACGCTTACCTGGAAAACCAAGTAAACAGGCAATATCATCCAATTTCTGGAAATTACGACCATTAAACATCGCCATCACATCCATCAAGTCGACATGACGATGGTGGTAACGGTTCTGATAGTTGTTAAAGCGTTTTTGCTGATCAATTTCACCTTGATCAAACAAGCTTGGTGCAGACAAGCCATGGTACATGGCACGAAACAGAATCACAGGCAAATCAAATTGCGAACCATTCCAACTGACCAATGTCGGCTGCTTCTTGTCAAAAATCGATAAGAATTTTGACAACATTTCCGCTTCGCTATGCTGTTCCTGACTAAATGAAAACAGGCGATAGCCTTTTTCATCAATCCATAAACCAGAAATACAGACGATTTCATGCAGAGGCAGACGTTGAAAATCCATCCCCGACTCTTGGCGGCGAATTTTAGTGAGCGCCTGCTCGACATCTGCTTCAGGTAAATCAAGGTGATAAAGATGTGCACCCGCCTTTAAATCGGTCAGGGTCTCAATATCAAAAACTAAAATTGGAAAACGCAAATTCATCTTAAAATCTCTTTAGATCCCTCCCAACCTTCCTTTTATAAAGGGAGGAGCTCCCCCTCTTTTTTAAAGAGGGGGTTAGGGGGAAATTCTAATCTTGAACTGAGAATAATCCCGTTGATAAATAACGATCACCGCGGTCACAGATAATGCAGACAATCACCGCGTCTGGTTGTTCTTCTGCAATTTTAATCGATGCCCACACTGCGCCGCCAGAAGACGTTCCCGCACTGATGCCCTCAGTACGTGCCAACTTACGCATGGTTTTTTCTGCTTCAATTTGAGGAATATCAATGATGCGGTCAACACGGCGACGATCAAAGATGGTCGGTAAATATTCTTCTGGCCAACGGCGAATCCCCGCAATGCTTGAACCATCTGAAGGCTGTAAGCCCACAATTTGAATATCAGGGTTTTGCTCTTTCAGATATTTAGAGACTCCCATGATGGTTCCCGTCGTCCCCATTGAGCTGACAAAATGGGTAATCTTCTCGCCTGTTTGCTGCCAGATTTCAGGACCTGTGGTCAGGTAATGCGCCTCGACATTATCAGGGTTACCAAATTGATTCAGCACAAAGCCTTTACCTTCAGCCTGCATTTGTAAAGCCAGGTCGCGTGCACCTTCCATGCCTTGCTGCTGCGTGACTTCAATCAGCTCTGCACCATAGGCCAACATCGCATCTTTACGCTCTTGGCTCATGTTGTTCGGCATGATCAGCTTCATTTTATAGCCGCGCATAGCCGCAACCATAGCCAAAGCGATCCCAGTGTTGCCACTGGTCGCTTCGATCAAGGTATCCCCAGGTTGAATCTGTCCGCGCTTTTCCGCTTGAACAATCATATTATAGGCAGGACGATCTTTCACCGATCCTGCTGGATTATTACCTTCTAATTTTGCTAATACCGTGGCTTGGGTATGACACGCTAAACGTTGCAAACGCACCAAAGGGGTTTTACCGACATAGTAATCCAGTAAAAATTCATCTGCTAAAAAATCAGTTTGCGTATTCGTCATGATCGACACCGATATTAAGGTGGCGACTATTGTATGAAAAAAACAGAAATACTGCACCATTTCACTCTGCTTTTTATTGGCAAGCAGATGTCTTCGCTTATCATAAAGCATGCTAAGATGTTGCGCAGAATGATAAATCTGACCGAACTATGTCAAATTTCAATAAGACCATATCGAAACGCTTACGCCTCAATCATGCCTATGGGCAATTGATTGCACTGATTTTAGTGCCGATTGCCATATTGACAGGTGTTGGCATTCTTTGGGTTTTATCCGAAACGACCAGCTCTGCAAAATCACAACAACGCTCTGATGCGTCTGCAATTTTGGCACGTTACCACCAAACTGCGAATGACCTATTAAAACTGGTTCAAGAACAACCCGATCAATATGATCGTGCTCAAAACATCATGCAGAAAATGTTTGATGAAAAAAATCTACAGCGTGCGGTACTGATTGATAATCGTGGTCAAACCTATTTAAGTGTTGGTTACCAAAACAATCGCTTTTGGCCAAACTTTCCAGAAAACAGCAATTTCTTTGGTCCAATTTCGCACAATCACAACAGTATTTATGGCTCGAAACTCGACAGTGCCGACCCTAACTCTGTTTGGTTGATGATTGAGTTAGACAACCAACCCCTCGAATTGGCTCGCTATAAAATCCTACTGTCCTTGGTTGTGACGGGACTGATTACCATACTGATTCTCCTGTTCTGCTTAAATGTGTTCTCTCGTCGCTGGTTGGCGCCGTTATATGAAATTCGCATGCAAATGCAACGCCTCAACGCCGATACCCTTGATCAGCATATTGTGGTGAACAGTACCGGTGAGCTGCGTTTACTACAGCGTGATATCGCCAATGTAGTGAAACGGCTACACTTTAGTTTCTTAGAGTTAAAAGAACACACTGAACAAACCGAAGAAGATTTACGTCGAACACTGGACACCCTAGAAGTTCAGAACATTACCTACCGCCAAGCACGTGACCAAGCGATTTCATCAAACCAATCCAAGTCGGTGTTTTTGGCCAACATCAGTCATGAACTCAGAACTCCGCTGAATAGTATTGATGGCTTTATTCATTTATTACTGCGCCAGCAAAACCTAAGTAATGAGCAAAATCTCTACCTGCAAACCATCCGAAAATCATCAGCACATCTATTGGCACTAATCAATGACGTGTTGGATTTCTCTAAAATTGATGCAGGCAAACTTGAGCTCGAAACTGCACCGTTTGACCTTGAAGAAGCCATTTTTGATGTGATGGATATGCTCTCGCCGTTGGCAGCGCAAAAGCATATCAACATGGCCTTCTACTATGCAGAGAATATTCCAAAGCATGTGGTCGGTGATGCGCTACGCTTTAAGCAGATCCTGACCAACCTGATTTCCAATGCGATCAAGTTCACTCCTGATGGTGAAATTATTGTCCGTGTACGCATGGAAGATGATGAAATCGGACAATGCTTACTGCATTTTAGCGTACAAGACAGCGGTATTGGCTTGAGCGGTACAGATCGCAAAAAGTTATTTGAATCGTTCTCTCAGGGCGATGCCTCGGTAACACGTCAATTTGGTGGAACAGGGCTTGGCTTAGCGATTTCCAAACAGCTGGTGCATTTGATGCATGGTCAGATTGGCTTTGAGGACAACCAAGAACGCGCACCAACCGAAAAAGGCTCAACCTTCTGGTTCACTGCTTCATTTAAAGTGGAAGAACAGGATGAGTTTGTTGAATATCCACGTTTCGATCATTTGCAAGTGGTGTCTTATCTTGCCCATCCTGCAACAGCCAGCGTACTGCGTTCATATTTAGAGAACTACCATGTCTCTCATATTGAAACCCAATCCATTTTGGACTTATTCAGTCGCTTAAATCATCTGAATCAGCAAGAAAACACATGGCTGATTGTCGATCATAGTGGTGATACCGAAGCCTTACTCAAAGAAATTCGTCAGCGTTATCATGGCAATTTAGCAGTCTATGGTTATCAAATGAGTCTTGAACCAAACATGCTGAATGAATATCGCGCACGTCCATTGTATCAACCACTGAGTCGTCGTGAATTGGTACAGTTGCTCGGCAACCAACCAGTTTTTGAACAAGAATCCGAAGACTTTAACGGTCAAGGCTTACATGTGTTGGCGGTGGATGATCATTTGCCGAATTTGATTGTGCTTGAAGCCTTGCTCGGTGAGCTGAATGTCACCACCACCAAAGCATTGAGTGGACAAAAGGCCATCGACATTATCCAAGAACGGATTGAACAAAAGTCTCCACCTTTTGACTTGGTGTTTATGGATATTCAAATGCCAGTCATGTCTGGGATTGATACTACGCGTGCCATTCGCTCACTCGAATCTACACTGGATTCAGGCATGCAATTGCCGATCATTGCACTCACCGCGCATGCATTGGCGGATGAAAAACAAAAGTTGCTCAAAGTCGGTATGAATGATTATGTGACCAAGCCAATCCAAATGGAGCAAATCATTCAGATCCTAACCCATTGGACCAAGAACAATTTCACAACTCAACCTGCAACAACCGAGCCGAAGCGCCCAACCGAATCAATTGATCCCCAAATTCTGAACTGGCAACAAAGTGTGCAGCTTGCAGCCAACAAAGAAGATTTGGCGCAAGACTTATTGAATATGCTGGTGGACAGCTTCGATACTGAACTGGCTGAAATGCAGCAATTAATTGAGATGGAAGATTTCCCTCAGCTGGAACATGTGCTACATCGTCTCTATGGTGCAACCCGCTATGTCGGCACGCCGAACTTACAGCAAGTGTCAGGTGAGTTTGAACAATTTGTCTCAACTTTGCGTAAAGAGCGGCGCAAGGCTGATGATGTATTTATCCGTGAGACCAATCATCGTTTCAATGAACTCAGCACAGCGATTGAACAGGTTCGACAGGCGGCCAATTTAATCTTGCACAGCTACGATAATTAACGTGACTGCCCTGTCATGTTTCGATACAGGGACTCATGTTATGCTGCCAAATCAAACACAATAAGAGTAAGGCAGATGGCACTTTTACGCGTTGAAAAGAACAATGGAATCGCAACAGTTTCCTTAAACCGTCCAGATAAACGTAATGCAATGAGCTTTGCCTTACTCAAAGAACTGGTGGCAACTGCAAAAAAAATTGAAAAAGATCGTTCAATCCGCTGTGTCATTCTCACTGGTGAAGCACAGGTCTTTAGTGCAGGCATCGACCTTTCTGATTTAAACAATCCTAAAAATACCGCTTTCGCCGCATGGGAACTGATTAAGCCTGGACAAAGCCTGTTCCAGAAGGCCTTCCTGATCTGGCAAAATTTACCAATCCCTGTGATTGCAGCCATTGAAGGTTATTGCTTTGGTGCTGGGATGCAGCTCGCACTCGCAGCCGATATTCGCATTGCGACGCCAAACACGCAAATGTCAATTATGGAAAGTCGCTGGGGCCTTGTACCAGATATGGGACTCACTCGTTCACTGAAAGGACTGATTGGCGTTGATTTGGCTAAAGAATTAACCTTAACTGCTCGTATCTTTAATGCTGAATATGCCAAACAAATTGGTCTAGTCACCCATTTAGACAATGATCCATTAGCTAAAGCAAATCTCATTGCGGAAGAAATTTTACAACGCTCACCAGACGCTATTATGGCAGCGAAGCGTGTTTTGGATGCCATGGAGCACCAACCAGAAAAAGCATTACGCTTAGAAAAACTTTGGCAGCTCAAACTACTTTTAGGTAAAAACAGTAGTCTGGCGCGTAAAAAGGACAAGAATCCAGAAGTTCAATTCCTGCCGCGCCAATACAAATAATCATAGACATTGAATATCAGATCATTTGAAATCTGATATTCAACTTCTTAAATAATTATCAACTTATGTTTAATTCTAAAATAATCAGCTTAATCATATTCTTTTCCTGTGCACAAACGGTTTATGCAACTCAATGGATTGAGGTTCCTGCCAAAGAGAATGCCTGCAATATTCATGTTTTTTATGATCAAACTTCTGCTCAAAAAAACATTCTGCTCGAAAAATATGATTTTAGTGAAATGAAAGCATGCGATGAAATTTATAAAGGTCAGGCTTACTTAACCTATAAAAGTAAGATGAATTGCATTACCCATGAATTCAGTCCAATAGAACAAACTTTTTACGCAAAGGATGGAAGTCATAAAAATTATCCTCAACGCTTCAATAGTTCTGTTCAACCGATCCCCAATAGTACGCCAGACCGCTTGCTTACCGAAGCTTGCCGAATAAAAAAAGGAAATACATCTCCATGATCTTGAATCAAAAAACACCAATCGCTTTCTTGGGTATGGGTTTAATGGGTACACGTATGGCCAGCCGACTCTTACAAGCAGGTTATCCTGTGGCGGTCTGGAACCGTAGCCCACTTGCATGTGAACCTTTGCAGCAACAAGGTGCATTACACTTAAAGCTCGATGATATCGGCAGCTACCCTGTTATTTTGACCTGTTTAGCCGATGATCAAGCGGTGCAGAGTGTTTTCACCCAAATTCAACCGTATTTGAAAGCTGAGCAGATCATTGTTGATTTCTCTAGCTTATCCGTCTCTGCAACGCAACAATTGGCTCAATCTGCTCAACAACAACAAGTCACGTGGATTGATTCACCAGTATCAGGCGGCACCATTGGTGCAGAGCAAGGCACACTGGTCATTTTTGCAGGTGGAGATGCCTGGACGATCGAGCAGCTCACTCCGATTTACAATGTACTCTCACAGCGTGTCACCCGTATGGGAACATCAGGTACCGGACAAGCGACTAAAATTTGTAATCAATTAATTGTTGCTGCCAATAGCACCCTGATTGCGGAAGCTGTCGCCCTTGCAAATCAAGCAGGCGTCGATACCACATTACTTGCACCTGCACTCGCAGGTGGTTTTGCTGACTCAAAACCTTTTCAAATCCTTGCACCACGTATGGCGACTCAAACCTTCGAACCTGTGCAATGGAAAGTGCAAACCTTATCAAAAGACTTAAACAATGCCTTACTTTTGGCACAAAGTTTTAACTTAAAGATACCTGTTGCACAAAAAGCTCTATTACAGTTACAAGCTCACCAAGAAAATGGCTTTGCTGATAAGGATTTAGCGACTATCATCAAAATTACAGAACAATAATTATTGATTCAGGGAGTCAGAAAATGAGCCATCTTGCAGTCAATTTATCCATGATCTTCACTGAAGTTCCTTTAATCGAGCGTTTCGCCTTAGCACACGCCCACGGTTTTCAACAGGTTGAAATTCAATTCCCCTATGAACTCGATGTGATTGATATTCGAACTCAACTTGAACAGCACAATCTTTCACTGTGCCTGATTAATGTTCCTGCGGGTGACTTGATGCAAGGCGGCAATGGGCTTGCAGGTGTGCCTGGGCGAGAAATTGAATTCCATCAAGCGCTTGAGTTGGCAATTCGTTACGCCACTGCACTGGATGTGCCACGTGTCAATATTCTGGCCGGTAAACAACCGCTGGATGCCGATCTGCTGCCGTGTCTGAATACGCTTGCAAGCAATCTAAAACTGGCCTGTCACATGCTGACCGAACAAGGTATCGAACCCGTTTTTGAAATGATTAATGGCACCGATATGCCTCGCTTTTTGGTTCAAAATATTGCCCAAGCCCAAGAAATGCTGGAAGCCATCAACCATCCCGCCCTGAAAATGCAATATGACTGTTACCACATGGCGATGATGGGTGAAGATGTATTAGCGGGATTACAGGAAAATATCGATCAGATTGGGCATATCCAATTTGCCGACTGTCCAGACCGACATGAACCCGATACTGGAAATATCCCCTATAAACAAATCTTTGACTGGTTACTACAAAGTGACTATCGAGGTCTAATTGCAGCGGAATACAGACCAAAAACGCAGTCAGATCAATCTTTTGCATGGAAAAACAAGTATTTTTCCAATGATGTGAATACATAAACTGTTACTGCTAAAATTTGAACTTTTTAGAGAAAAACGGTATATTTGACAATGAGCAATTGTCAGGAAAATATACCCTCTATGAATTTAGAACCATCGCCCAGCGCTTCTAATTCTCACGACCTAAAAATCAAAACAGCGAACAAAGATGTACAAGCGTGCCTAAACGTTGTACATGAAGCTCTCACTGATGTAAAAGCCAAAGATATTCTTGAACTTGACGTAAGTACGATCAGTAATGTTGCCGATGCAATTGTGATTGCAAGCGGTACATCGACTCGTCATGTTAAAGCCCTTGCAGACAATGTTGCTGATGAAGCACGTAAAGCAGGTTTCCGCCCAATCGGTGTCGAAGGTGAACGCGATGCTGAGTGGATCTTAATCGACCTCGGTTTTGTTGTGGTACATGTGATGTTACCCACCGCGCGTAAGTTCTACGACTTAGAAAGCTTATGGCGTGCACCCGAATCTGTAGCGTAAAGCTCTCCAAAAAAGCGACCGAATAGGTCGCTTTTTTATGGCATATTCAAATCAAAAGTAGGCTCTAAACATAGATGCACAACAAGCCGATTTAACCCTAAATTTCCGACCATTCGTTGTAAAATATAATCGCAGTGCTAGTATTAAATCCTCTCCTCAAGTACAGCTAGAATAAGATGAAAGATTCAGCCGCATGGATTGAAACACTCCATAAGATTACTGGATTGGCTCAATCAGGTTTGCACTACAGCAAAGATGTATACGATAAAGAGCGTTATCAGCAATTACTTGATCACGTCCGTACCCTGATTGAATTAAAAGAAATTGATACCACTCATTTTATTTCCAATGTCTTGCAAGATATTGGCTATGCAACACCTAAAATCGATGTGCGCGCTGTTGTCTTTAAGGACAATAAACTGCTCTTAGCTAAAGAGACACAGGATGGCTTATGGTCTATTCCTGGAGGTTGGGCAGATGTTGGCTATTCCGCTGCAGAAAATGCTGAAAAAGAAGTCCTTGAAGAAACAGGATTAGAGGTGAAGGCGGTTAAACTCCTTGCGCTCACAGACCGAAGAAAGCACCCTCACCCCGC
>Ga0209958_1000978_pt1 | contig 29269 bp, 31 predicted proteins | sample ThiBio_inoc_plan_FD_183942 | JGI IMG/M metagenome (GOLD analysis project Ga0209958, IMG submission 183942) | Wastewater bioreactor microbial communities from Cape Town, South Africa - Thiocy_inoc_plan (SPAdes) | ecosystem: Engineered > Bioremediation > Thiocyanate > Unclassified | place: South...
TCTCCCGCCTCATCGGCCGGGCGCTGCGGGCCGTCGTCGACACGAAGGCGCTCGGTGAGAACACCATCGTGATCGACTGCGACGTGCTGCAGGCAGACGGCGGAACCCGAACCGCCGCCATCACGGGGGCCTACGTTGCGCTTGCCGATGCGATCGAGTGGGGCCGGCGCAAGAAGTTCATCGGCCAGAAGTCGCAGGTGCTTCTCGACTCGGTGGCTGCCGTCTCGGTCGGCATCATCGACGGTGAGCCGATGCTCGATCTTGCCTACGTCGAGGACGTCCGTGCCGAGACCGACATGAACGTCGTCGTGACGGGGCGCGGGTTGTTCGTCGAGGTGCAGGGCACCGCCGAGGGCGCGCCCTTCGACAAGCGGGAGCTCGATGCGCTGCTCGAGCTGGGGCTGTCGGGATGCGCGACCCTGCGCGACATCCAGACCGAAACGCTCAGCGCTGACTCCGACAGTGCGGGTGAGTGATCGGATGCCGCAGCAGATCGTCCTGGCAACCCACAATCCCCACAAGGTTGCCGAGTTCGGCCGGATCGTCGCGGCGACCCGTCCCGACCTGCACGTCATCGGCTACGACGGACCCGAGCCCGTCGAGGATGGCGTGAACTTCGCCGAGAACGCCCTGATCAAGGCGCGGGCAGCTGCCCGTCATACGGGTCTTGCAGCGCTCGCCGACGACTCCGGAATTGCCGTCAGCGTGATGGGCGGGGCGCCGGGAATCTTCTCGGCGTACTGGGCGGGTCACAAGAAGGATGCCGTCGCAAACATGCACCTGCTGCTGGACCAGCTCTCCGACATTGCGGACCCGCATCGGAAGGCATCCTTCGTGTCGACCATCGCGCTGGTCGTGCCCGAACCGGGCTCGACGGCCTTCGCGATGGAGCACGTGGTCGAAGGGCGCTGGCACGGGCGACTGGCCCACGAGCCGCGCGGGGACGGTGGGTTCGGATACGACCCGATCTTCATCCCCGACGGCCAGGAACCCGGCGCCGAGCGCACGGTCGGCCAGTGGAGCCCCGAGGAGAAGACCGCGGCCTCTCACCGAGCGCAAGCGTTCATCGCCCTCGCGCCCCTGTTGTCGGCGCTCTGAACTCGCGGAGCGGAAGCGAGAATCAGACTCGTTCCCGATTGGGCGTAAAGCCCTGCCGCGGGCCGTTCTCGCCCCTACGCTGGGTGCCGTGTCCAACGGATCGGGCACGAGATGTAGACGCAATGCGATTCCTGACGGGGCGGTTATACCACTCCGGGGCGTGTGGGTACGAGGGTGTCGAACTCTTTGAACCCCGCGAAGTCGGGGAAGAGGGTGCGCGCTGAGCGGTTGTATGTGCCTTCGAGGTATCGGAGGAGCTTCGTCTTCAGTGGCGATGACACGATTACGGCAACGAAAGGAACCTTCGGGGGACGCCCGGCGTTGCGCTCATTGAGAAGCGCTCCTTGAAGCACTTCAGGGTTCCCGGGCTGGAACGGAACGTGGAGACTCTTGAAGGGGGTCGTGTCGACGAGTTCGAATCCGTGTACCAAATTCACGCGCTCTCGCTCGGGGACCGGCCCAGTGACGAAGAAGCCCTCTTGAGCCCGCAAACGCGCGTTCGGGCTTGGGGACTCCACTATGACCGGGGTCGCGCCTCTCAGGACTGCTCTTAGGGTCGCGCCGTTGGGATCAGAGAGGTCCGCGACGGTGAGAGTACGAGAACGCACGGTCGCGACCCGCTCCCAAGCGGTGGTATTTAGCGCCAGAAGCAAGCCCGCCTTGGCTAGCGCCGGACTTTTTGGGGTCTGACACGCGAACCAGAGCGCCGTCATTGGATTCGACGTGAAGTCAATCAGCCGCGTTGCGATCCCATAGTGCTGAAGATCTGACAGGAGCTGGAGGTCATCGACGTACCCGGTCGATTCGACCCCGAGGCCCCATTTGCGCGCGCGTCCAAGAATCTCGATCTCCGCCGTGCGGAGTTGCTCTTCATCCCCACCGACTTGCCGATGGAGTGAGGACGAGAGATCGTAGTCGGCACTCGACATCCCGCGCCACGCGAAGTGCTGACCTGTGCTGTAGACACCTATCGAACCGATAGCTGCCATGACTTCGCGCGCGGTTTTCGGCTGAATCCACCAGCCCGTCCGCTTCCAATCGTCAATCAAAGTACCCGGCATGAAGCGAGACTAGTGGGGGGGCCGCGGACGGAGACGGGGGCCTGCGCGTGCAAGAGCCCCAACAGCTAGTCCGCAACTTCTTCGCGGTGGCCCAGATCGCGCTCATAGGGGAGAACCTCCCAGCCTCTCTCGCGCGACCATTTCACCGCTGGGGTGCCTGCGGTGCCGATCACCCAAACATCGGTGATCGGCTCTATCCCTGAAAGCGGACTAGAGCGAACCTCTGTCGCATCCCAAAGTCCGCTCCATATCTCGAAGGGGGCACCTGACTCGTGCACTATCAGCGCAAGATGCAGCCGACTTTTGCCGGAAGCGGCAAGCTTCTGAGCCTTGTTCCGCCACTGGTTGCCGCCCGTGAGGCTCATGACCCAATCGCTCAGGCCCGTTAGGTACTCATCAATGAAACCCGCCGTCGCTCTCGGCAGTACATCGATGCGACCGCCCCGGCTCGCACCGACGTACCGGTGCAGGCGGTAGCTGTTGAGCATCAACCACTGACCGGCTTCGAGCGCGGAGATGAGCTCGGTACAGTCATCGCTGTCTGTAAACCCCGCGGTCTCCATGAACTGGGCGAGCACGGGGGCATGCCGAGCAGCCTTGCGTCGGTCAATGCGGCCATGTGGATACCGCAGCTCCCACCACCCGGCGAGATTCGGGGCATCGAGCTTCGTCGAAAAGGAGAGTGTCTGGAGTGCGCCCTGCTCGGCGATCACTGTGACCTCCAGTGCACCATCGTCCGAGATCAGGGCGTCCACCATGCGTGGCCGCGAGCCGTCATCGAAATGGATGACGGGCAGTCCGGATACACGCCGAATCACCTCTTCGGCGAACCACTCCGTGCGATCTCCGAGCACCATGCGAGCCACCGTAGCGGGCCCGTCACGAAGATGCGCCTTCACTCTCTGCCGTTTGGTAATTGCCGACATGGGTCGGCAAGAACGCGGGAGTCGGTATGGTGCGAAGGTGGATGAGCAGTGGGCCATCGAAAAGCTGGAGTGGTGGATCCAGACAGCGCGGAGATCTCGCGCCCAGTCGCAGGGAAAGACCTTCGGTTTCACCTACGACACGTACCCCGACTATCAGGCCCTTAGAGATGCGTCAGCACAGACACTCGCGATCATTGCGCGGGTACTGAACCGCAACGATGTCCCTAATCTGCTGCGGCGATCGGATAACGCATACTGGGTGGACGGTGGCATAGAGTTCGCGGAACACGCCCTGGCGGTCTTGAAGACACGAGGCGAGACGCGAGAGAAGCTGGGCACGAACGCTCCCACGATGAAAGCGGATGCACTGCATCCAACGATCTGGCATGCCGCGTCAGGACGCTGGGAGTCCGGCCACTACTCGGATGCCGTCCAGCGGGCCGCGACGGCCCTCAGCGGCCAGGTGAAGGATCTGACGGGCCGGTATGAGCTGGGAGATAGCGAGCTGGTGTCGCAGGCGTTCTCGATGTCGCCGCCCCAGGAGGGAAAGCCCCGTCTCCGCTGGCCGGGCAACGACGATGATCTGACGGTGAAGTCCATGCGAGTCGGGATCCTGAACATGGCACAAGGCGTGTTTGCGGCGATCCGGAACACAACGACGCACGCGACGACGGAACTGCCGAAGCAAGAGGCGCTGGAACAGCTCGCCACGCTGAGCATCCTCGCGCGCTGGATCGACCAATGCGAACTAGAGCGGACCGACTGATGGTGATCAACTGGGATTCGTTCATCCCGGACCTCATCGTCGCTATGTTTACGGGCCTCGTGGTCGGTGCAATCCTCGCGTGGACTCAAGCGCGCGCAGCGCGGAAGAGAGAACACCGAGAGATCGAACTTCGATGGGAGGCTTTGCGCCCGCGAGTCGGAGCGCTATTACTGGACCCGTGGGATCGGCGAGTGATGGGAGCGACGCTCACCGAGTTCGCGAGCCGCACCGACGCTTTGCTTGAGCTGGTGGAGGATGTTCCGCTCGGAAGCTGGGCGGAGATCCTGGACAGTGACGAACTTCGAAGCCTGCATGAGTTCTCGAAGGCTGCGACCGAGCTGCGGGGCGCAGCACCCAGGTTCGACAGTTTCCTAATCGACAGAATCTCTAGCTACTTAGTGGACCCCGCGACTGCGGATGTCGCGGAATGGCGTGCCGCACGCGACGCTGCGGAGCTAGTGGCCCCTGTGGCGAACGAGAGGCTGTTCTCCCCTCCCTTGAACCCTTCGGCCGGCAGACGCTTCCGAGACCTTCGATATGACAGTCCAGTGGTGCAGCACGTCGTCGACAATCCGCCGATAACGTACGAAGAAGTTCTGCCAATGGTTGAACGCGCCGAGGCTCATTACTCGGCCTGCACGCGCATCGTGGACGCGGCCATGACACGGTTCTGGTACCACTAGGATTATCTGACGCGCTCCAGCTCGCACCCATCTCGGCGGGCATCAGCTTTCGAGGCGCATACGCGCTAGTGTCGCTCTGCGGCGCGGCCAGAGTGGGACTGGCGGCAGCGTGACCGGGGCGGCGGGTGCGCTGCCAACGAAGACTTGCTCTCGCCGCCTACGTCCTGCCGGAGCTGCTTGCTCTCGATTTCTGGCGCTGCCCGTGGCGGCTGTCTGTTGTCAGTTGTGGCCCCGGTGCGCCGACCCTTGCATGGTCAACATTCCTCGCCCGAGCTATCGTCGCGTCATGGATGTTGCGGAATGGAGTGGGATGGCAGGCGGCGTGGCTGGATTGGTCGGGGGTGGTGTCGCGATATGGCAGGGGATCAGCGCACGAGCTGCTCGCCGTGACGCGGAGGCGGCCAGCGCCGAGGCGGCTGTGCTCGCCGCGGAGGCGAACGCTGCGCTACACCGCATCGCCGCTGCGCAGGAATCGATCGCGACGGTATCGAGGCCCAGTGCGTGGGGGGTGCCTAAGTCGCTCGGGGGCGACGTCTGGGTGATCCGGAACACATCTGGGCGTCCGATCGACTTGGCTACTGTCGAAGTGTCCCCTGAGCGAGCCCAAGCGTTGCTGGAAATCGACGGTGAGCTTCCCCGCCAGTTCCCGTCTGGTGACCTGCTGGAGTTCGCTGCTCGTGCCCGCAACGGCCTCAGCATCCGAACCTTCACGCTCGTGTGGCACTTTGCCGACGAGCCGGAGAGTGAGACACACAGCTCCGTGCGCACCCTGCACTAAGCCTCGTGCGTGCGATATCACGCGGTGTCCTTGGCCACGAGTAGAGTGCCGTTCCTAGACGAAGGGAGGGCCCGGTGAACTTCAAAATGAACCCCGACTTCCCCCGCCAGATCCAAGAGCAAGTAAACAAGCTGAAGGCGGTTCTAGGCGGAGTCTCCACTGAGTACGCAGGCCAGAACGTTGAAGTCGTCAGAGATGCGCTCCGGACCAGATGGCACGCTGTCGGTAACGGTGCGAGAGTTACGGACCCGGAGCTGACTAACGTGGCAACGAGGATCAGCCTCGGCAAGCGCGTTTGGCTGGAGGACGACGGCAAGGTTATGTCTGAAGACTAGGCGGCCATGTCGCCTGGCAAACCAGCTGATGTTGCCAGCCATGGCGCCCTTCGGGACTTGCCTGCCCGCCTGGGCGATCACGCGGCTAGCCCTCTCGCGGCTTGTCGTGCCCGGGATAGGGAGGCGGATGCGCCACTTGCCGCTCGGGAGTTGCTTCGCTTTCTCCATGGGAATCCTTCCGTTTGACTGCTGTACGTCGCAGGTAGACGGGTCAGCAACCCTCTGGAAGCGGAGCGACTTTGGACACGGGTGTCTACAGACGCCGGGTTTGGCCTAGAGCCGACTGGGAAACATGAGAATCAGACTCGTTCCCGATTGGGCGTTGAGCCCTGCTGCGGCCTGCTCTCGCCCCTACGCTGGGTGCCGTGCATGATCACGCTCCCGGCATCCGTGGTGCGAGCAACCGTCGGCTGCTGACGGCCTCGCTCACGATCACCTCGGTGGTTCTCGTCGTTCAGGTGGTCGGCGCGTTCCTGAGCGGTTCGCTTGCCCTGCTCGCCGACTCCGTCCACATGCTCACGGACACGGCAGCCCTCGTGATCGCGCTGATCGCGAGCATCGTCGCGGCCCGGCCGGCTACCGATCGGCAGACCTACGGTTACCAGCGTGCCGAGGTGTTCGGGGCACTGATCAACGCCGTGCTGCTGATCGGTCTGTCGGTGTGGATCGTCGTCGAGGCGATTCAGCGCTTGCTCGATCCGGGAGAGGCCGAGGTGCGCGGCGGGATCATGCTGATCGTCTCGGTCGTCGGACTTCTCGCCAACGCCGCGGCGATGTGGCTGCTCTCTGCCGCGCAGCGCACGAGCATCAATGTCCGCGGCGCGTACCTCGAGGTCCTCGGCGACCTTCTGGGGTCGGCGCTGGTCATCGTCGCCGCGATCGTCGTGCTGTTGACAGGGTGGCAGGCAGCGGACGCCGTCGCGTCGCTGCTGATCGCGGCGCTGATCGTGCCGCGCGCGGTCGGGCTGCTGCGCGAGGTGTTCCATGTGCTGTCGGAGTCGGCGCCGAAGGGTACGCATGTCGCCGAGATCCGCGAGCACATCCTCTCGGCAGCGGACGTCGTCGCGGTGCACGACATCCACGTGTGGCAGCTGACCCGCGGAGCTCCGGTCTTCACCGCCCACGTCGTCATCGACCCGGATGCCATCGCCGCGGGGCGGTCGGGCGAGATCCTCTCGCGCCTGCAGACGTGCCTTGCCTCACACTTCGACGTCGAGCACTCGACCTTCCAACTCGAGCCCGCCGGCCACGTCGAGTCGGGTGACGCCACGCACGCCTAGGGGCCGTCCTCCAACACCACGTCCTCGGGGGAACGATCGGGACGGAGGCCGCGCCAGCGAGCGTGGCGCAGGATGCCGCCGGGGGTGAACTCCGCGAACTCGACCTCACCGACGAGCTCCGGCCTCACCCAGATCGCATCGCTCGCGTCGGCTGCGGGCACGCCGACGAACGGATTCTCGTCGGTCCCGAGAGGTGCGAGCAGGCGCCCGAGGGTCGCAAGCGCGGCATCCGAGAAGCCCGTCCCGACGCGTCCCGCATACTGCAAGCCATCCGGGCCTGGGATGCCGACCAGGAGCGACCCGATCGCCCCTGACCTGCCACCCTGGCCGGGCCGGACGCCGCCGATGACGACATCCTGGGTGCGGGTCAGCTTGATCTTGAGCCAGTCGGGGGAGCGCTCGCCCGGCCGGTAACGCGAGCCGGGGTTCTTGACGACCACCCCTTCGAGGTCGGCCTCGCGTGCGGCGTCGAGTGTCGCATCCAGGTCATCGAAGACCGGCGGGACGGCGACACGCTCGCCCGCCCCGTCGGCAAGACGCTCCAGCAGCGCGCGGCGATCACGCAGCGGCAACGCCGTCGCATCCCGCCCGTCGATCTGCAGCAGATCGAACAGGTAGTACCTCACCGGCGTGCGCGCGGCTTCGCGGACGATCTCGGCCGGATTCGCGAGGTTCATCCGCTTCTGCAGCAGCGGAAAGCTTGGCCTGCCCTTCTCGTCCAGCGCGACGATCTCGCCGTCGACGACGCACGGCGCCACGCCCAGCCCCGCATCCTGCAGGTCCGGATAGGTAGCCGTCAGGTCGTTGCCGCTGCGGGCGCGCAGGGTGAGGGTGCTCCCGTCCCAGGTCCCGACAGCACGGATGCCGTCCCACTTCATCTCCACCCAGGGCTCGCCGCCCCAGCGGGCGATCGCCCCGGCGGCGAGCCCCGGCGTCGACAGGGATGCCAGCATCGGGGCGACACCCCCGGCATGCTGGGGGGACTCGCGCGGTTCGGGAATTGCGCGGGGGGCGGGGTTCTTCGCCGTCGGCGCGTCCTTCATCCGGTGGAGGAGCCACTGCGACTTCTCGCCGTCGCCGGCGGTGCGGATGAGCGCGAAGCGCGCGTCATCCATCGCGCCACCCGGGGTGCCGTGAGCGCGGAAGATGACCTCGTCGGCGCGCCATTTCTCGGTTTCGTAGGTGCCCGTGTCCCACACCGTCATGGTTCCGGCACCGTACTCGCCCTTCGGGATCGTGCCGTGAAAGGTCAGGTACTCGATCGGGTGATCCTCGGTCATCACGGCGAGGTTGTTGCGGTTAGGAGTCTCGGGGATGCCGCGCGGCACCGCCCAGCTCACCAGCACGCCGTCCCGCTCTAGGCGCAGGTCGAAGTGCAGACGCGACGCGTGATGTTCCTGCACGACAAAGCGCGCGGGCTCGCCCTCACCGCGCACGGTCGGTCGGGCACCGGCATCCGGAGCCGGCTCCGGCGTTCTCGCAGCATCGCGCTTCTCGCGGTAGCGATCCAACGAAGCGGCAGTCGACGCACCGAAGAACGGTGCCATCCCCGCTGCCGCACGCTCGAGAACCTCCGAGAAGAGCAGTTGCCGCAGATCCGGTTCGGCGAGCTCATCCCAGGTGCGCGGCGCTGCCACGGTGGGGTGCTCGCGCCCCCGCAGAGAATACGGGCTGATCGTGGTCTTCTTGCCGTTGTTCTGGCTCCAGTCCAAGAAGACTTTTCCCGCACGCACCGCCTTGGACATGGAACTCACAACCAGATCCGGATGATCCGCCTCGAGCGCCCGAGCCAGCTCACGCGCCAGGTTCGAGGCGGCCTCGCTCGTGAGCGTGCCGGGTAGCGGTGCGTAGAGATGGATGCCTTTGCTGCCGCTGGTGACGGGCACGGGTTCCAGCGACATCCCGCGCAGGATCTCCCGTACGAGCCGCGCGACCTCGGCGCACTCGGCCAGCCCCACACCCGGTCCCGGATCGAGGTCCAGGACCAGGCGGTCCGGGTTCGCGGGGGAGCCATCCGACGCGAAGCGCCATTGGGGCACGTGGAGTTCGAGGCTCGCGACCTGCCCAAGCCAGACGAGCGCCGCCTGCGAATCGACGAGCGGATACGTCTTCGTTCCGGAGGAGTGCTCGATCGGCATCCGGGGGAGCCACTCGGGAGCGCCGCGCTCGAGATCCTTCGTGAAGAACGACATTCCCGGATGCCGCGCGTCGCCCACACCGTCGGGCCATCGCTTTCGTGTCACGGGGCGCCGCGCCAGCAGCGGCAGGATCGTCGGGGCGATGCGGCTGTAGTAGTCGATCACCTCGCGCTTGGTGGTGCCCGTTGCCGGATACAGCACCTTGTCGAGGTTGGTGAGGCGCAACCGGTGCCCCTGCACCTGCACAGTCTGCTCCCGACCCGCCATGGGCCCAGGCTAGCCCGCGGTGCCTGAGACGGGTCGGATGCTGGCACTGGGCGCCGCGAACGTGTGTACTGGTGTGATGAGGTCCATCTGGAAGGGCGCGTTGACGTTCGGACTGGTCAACGTTCCGGTGAAGGTCTATGCCGCCACTGAGGACCACGACGTGTCGCTGCATCAGGTCCATGCCGCCGACGGGGGTCGCATCCGCTATCAGCGCGTGTGCGAACTCGACGGTGAGGTCGTGCCCTACAGCGAGATCGACCGAGCCTACGACGATGGCGAGAAGACCGTCATCTTGACGAAAGAGGACTTCGCGGCGCTTCCCTCCGAACGCAGCCGCGAAATCGAGGTCGTCGAGTTCGTCCCGACCGAGCAGGTCGACGTCCTGACGCTCGACAAGGCGTACTACCTCGAACCGGACTCGAAGTCGCCCAAGGCCTACGTGCTGCTGCGCAAGACACTGGAGCAGACCGACCGCACCGCGATCGTGCGGTTCTCGCTGCGCCAGAAGACACGGCTGGCGGCGCTTCGCGTGCGCGGAGACGTGCTCGTTCTGCAAACCCTGTTGTGGGCAGACGAGGTGCGGGAAGCAGCCTTCCCCTCCCTCAGCGAGTCGGTGAAGATCTCCGACAAGGAGCTCGAGCTGTCGGCATCCCTCGTCGAGAGCTTCTCGGGCGATTTCGACCCCGCCGACTTCGTCGACGAGTACCAGCAGGAGCTGCGGACCCTCATCGAGGCCAAGCTCGAGAAGGGGGATGCGCTCGACACCTCCGAGACGTTCGGTGAGCAGCCCGAAGACCACGGTGGCGAAGTCATCGACCTCATGGAGGCGCTGCGCGCCAGTGTCGAACGCTCGCGAGCCGCACGCGAGAAGAAGTCCGGTTAGTCAGGACGAACCGGGAAAGGCCGCGGCGAACAGCGCGTTCGCATCGGCGGTGAGCGCCTCGGTCTGCGCGCGTAGCTCCGCCGCCTGGACTTCTTGCTCGATGATGGCAGGTTCCCGTGCGGCGAGGTCAGCGGCCAATCCGTCGAGTTCGTCGGCTCGGAAGCGCAGGTACTCTTCCCACGACGTCTGACGGCGCTCGCCCGCGAACGTCGTGAACGTCACGACGTACGATCCGCGCTCGGCCTCCGGTGTCGCCTCGAACTGGGCGAGATCACTGCTGTACCGGGTCAGCGCCTGGTCGTACCAGCTCTGGTCGGCGTTCCACTGCGCGCGTGCCTGCCCGGCCGCGGTCTCGGCCTCGGCGACCCGAGACCACGCGGCCTCGACGTCGGCCCGCACGCCGTCGAGCACGGCGATCGACGCCGCGTGCACCGCGACGAGGGCCGAGCGGTCGGCAAAGGTCTCGGAGTAGAGCGCCTCAAGCTCGGGCGTGAATCCGCCGTCGAACTCCACCTGTGAGCCCAGGTAGGCGAAGAGCTCGTTGCCGCGACGTGATTCGTCTGCGCCCACCGACGCCTCGATCTGTGCGAGCACCGGATCACCTTCGGGGATTCTTGCTGCTTCGGCGGCGACGAGCGCATCGACCTCCCGCTGCTGGTCAGGGCTCATGCGGCCGTAAACGGCGTGGAGCAGTTCGTGCGCGGCGAATGTCACCGTGAAGCCCGTGAGGCGTTCGTCGCCCGGCTCGAAGAGGTACATGCGATCTGTGCTCGGCCGGTAGCAGCCGAGGGTCACCGCGCCGCCTTCTGCCTCGCCGCCCTGCGATGGAGAGGGGGACGGATCGGGCTCACCGCCGTGCCCTCGTTCGCACAGGGTCAGGATGTCGTCGCCGACCAGCTCTGGTTCGGTGCGATAGAACACCTCACGCCCCGAATCCGTTAGTGACATCTGAGCGGCGAGCGCCGCTACTGCGGCTGACGGCTCGCGCACAGGTCCCCAGTCGCCGGGCAGATCGAGCGTCTGCGCAACCCACCCCTGAGCGGGCAGCAGCCAGCCGCGCACCGGTTCAGGCAGGTGCTGAGCGAACATCACGCTCGCGCCGAGTGCGATCGCAACGACGAGCGCGCCTAGCGCAACCCACCATCCGGTGGCGCTGCGCCGCCGGGTCGGCGGATCCGACGGATGATCGTCGCCCGCCGGATCCGGTTCGTCAAAGAGGGTCATCGGGTCTCCGTAGGTGTGCGCTACGAACAGTAGCGGGCAGAGGATGGAGATCGCTGATGCTGATGGTGTCGGCATCCGTTCGTCTCGCATCGCTATCATCTGGGCGACTCGACATGACTGAACCGATGAACCACTCACCCGACCCGCCAGTGCGCTCTGGAATCGGTGGCACGCTCGGCCTGCTTGCAGCGATTCTTGTGATTGCCGGGACGCTCGTCTGGGTCGTGATGAACGTCTCTGCGGCGGTGTCAGCCCCCGAGGAGGGCCGCGCATCGGTCGCGCCGCCCGCCGTGGCGCCAGAACCGCCTGCCTCGGACGCGGATGCTGCGGCAGACGCGGTGCACGATGCAGCGCCCTCGGGCCCAGCGTCCTCGAGCCCCCTGCCCGATCCAGCCTGGGTAGCGCGGGTGGCCTCAGCTACCGGCATCCCGGAGCGGGCCATGGCCGCCTACGCATCAGCAGCGCTCGCGATCTCGACGATGCAACCCGGCTGCGGGCTGGGGTGGAACACGATCGCCGCGATCGGATCGGTGGAGTCCGACCACGGGCGCCACGGGGGAGCGGTGCTCGGCACAGACGGATTCCCCGAGCCCGCCGTTCGGGGTGCCGCGCTGGACGGGAACGGGGTTCAGGCGATCCCCGACACCGATGGTGGGCGGTGGGATGCCGACACGGTGTGGGATCGGGCGGTGGGACCCATGCAGTTCATTCCCTCGACGTGGGCGCGCTGGGGCTCAGACGGCAACGGCGACGGTGACTCCAATCCGAACCAGATCGACGACGCCGCGCTCGCCGCGGCTCGCTATCTGTGCGCCTCCGGATCGGTTGCGGCCGCCGACGCGTGGCGGGCCGCGGTGTTCAGCTACAACAACCTGGACAGCTACGTCGATGACGTGGCGCGGCGCGCGAACGACTACGCGACGCGCGCCGGTTGAGGATGACCTTACTGAGAGTCCTCGGGGCGGTGCTCGAACACGTCGGGCTCCAGAGCCAGGTCGCGCGCTTCGGCGGCATCGGTCTCGAGCTTCCCGCCCGACGCAGCCTCCTTCCGAGACTTCCACTTCTCACTGAAGTAGTGGTACGCGACGACCAGGGCTGTGCCACCGACCGCGACCAGCAGGATGATGTCGATGTACTCGGTGACGAGGTCACGCACCCACGGGATGTAGGCGATGAGGTAGCCGACCATGGTGAGGCCGAAGCCCCACAGCAGCGCGCCGATCAGGTTGTAGAGCGTGTACCTGCGCCAGGGCATGTGTCCAACGCCCGCGGCAACGGGGGCGAAGGTGCGCACGATCGGAACGAAACGGGCGAGGATGACGGTGATTCCGCCGAATCGTTCGAAGAACGCGTTGGTGCGCTCGACGTTGCGCTTGCTGAAGATCCCGGACTCCTTGCGCTCGAAGACCGCCGGTCCGCCCTTGTGGCCGATGTAGTAGCCGACCTCCCCACCGATGAAAGCGGCGAGGGCGATCAGCGAACACACGACCCAGATGTTCACGCCGAACACGTCGTTGGTGTGGGTGAGGAGCCCCGAGATGATGAGCAGAGTGTCGCCGGGGAAAAGGAACCCGATCAGCAGGCCGGTTTCGGCGAAGATGATCAGGCACACCACCAGCAGTGCCCATGGGCCTGCCGCGGAAATGATCGTCTCGGGGTCGAGCCAGGGGATGAGAGCCAGTGAGTGCACGAAGGTTCCGTCGGTGTCGGCGGTCAAGGGCGCGGCAGGATGCCTTGCGTGCGGAAGGTGGGACTTGAACCCACACGCCCGAAGGCACAGGAACCTAAATCCTGCGTGTCTGCCAATTTCACCACTCCCGCGGGTGCGATCAGTCTACTGAGGCTCATTTGACGATCTCGACGTTTGCTCTCAGCGCCGACCTCGGGGTCCGGATTCAGAGAGCCGCCACTGCGACCTCGACCCCTTGCGCTGGCCGCTCCACCGCGACAGGGTGTGCAGTAATACTGCACCAGGCAGTGTCGCTTGGCGAGAGGAAACGATGGTGACGACCGAACAGGTACAGCAGTGGCTGGATGACTACCGCACGGCGTGGGAGACGCGAGACGCGGATGCCGCGGCGGTGCTGTTCACGGATGATGCGACGTACCGCGAGCAGCCGTACGAGGAGCCGTACCGCGGGCGCGAGGGCGTGCACGCCTATTGGACGCGCGTCACAGCGACGCAGTCAGATGTCAGTTTCCGCACGGGGAGAGTGGTGACCGCCGGTTCAAATGCGGCTGTCGAGTGGTGGGTCACGTTGCGCAATGACGGAGCCGAGGCGACGCTCGCGGGGGAGTTCTTCCTGGAGTTCAACGAGGGCGGCCTCGTGCGTCACTTGCGCGAGTACTGGCACTTCGCTCCTGGGCACATCGAGCCGCCGACGGGTTGGGGGCAGTAGGTCGCGGGGCTGGCAACGGATTGGTCACGGTCGCGTACCCGTCGTTCGGAACCCTTGCGTTAAGTGTGGCGACACGGCAGAGTGTACGCCAGCACTGAACACTGTCCAGGCCGGCTTTCGGGAGAGAGCCGCAGGGCCGCCCACCGTGTACCCGATTTCAAAGGAGAAGTCATGCCACTCAGCACAGCTATTCCACGGCGAAGAGGGGTTCTCGCCGGTGCGGGGATCGCCGTCGCAGCCCTCGCCCTCGCAGCGTGTTCGTCGGGCAGCACCGACGCATCGGGCTCGGGAGAGACATCGGCCCCCAGTGACGAGCCGTTGCAGATCGCATACATCTCGTTCGCTGTTGCGAACACGTACGACGAGCCGATGCTGGCTGCAGCGCAGAAGTCGCCGCGGCAAACAACGCCGAGATCACCGTGTTCGATGGAAACCTCGATCCGGCTACCCAGGCAACCCTCATCGAAGCCGTCATCGCATCTGGCGACTACGACGGCATGATCGTCCAGCCCATCTACGGCCCCGCGATCATGGATGTCGTGGCCGAGGCGATAGATGCCGGGCTCACCGTGGTCAACATCGACCAGATCCTCGGCGAGGACTTCACCTCCGGCGCTACCCAGTTGCCGGGACTGGCCTCGAACATCGTGTTCGTGCCGACGATCCTCGGCCAGAAGCTCGGCGAGCAGACCGTCGAGGCCTGCGCGTCGATGAACCTCGACCCGTGCAACGTCGCGTATCTGCACGACCTGAAGACCTCGAGCGTGAGCATCGCGCTGTGGGATGCCTTCAGCGAGGCAACCGCGGGAACTCCCGTGACTGTCGTCGCCGAGGGGGAGACGTTCTGGAACCCGGCAGCGGCGCAGACCGCGGTGGCCGACATCCTGACCGCGAACCCCGACATCGATGCGATCGTCACCTCGGACCAGGGGCTGCAGGGCGCGGTTCTGGCGATCGGAGATTCGGGAGCCGCCGTCGGCGATTACCTGCTCGTCGGGTACGGCGGCTCGCAGTGGGCCCTCGACGCGATTTCGGAAGGCATCGTGTACTCCGACGTCATCATGGCTCCTGCCACGACCGGTCGCCTGGGAATGGAAGCGATGATCGCGGCGCTGCGCGACGGCAACGACATGGGAGATGTCGACCCGTTCGCCGACTTCCCCAACAACGGGGTCATGACCCCCGACACGGTTGACCAGTTCACTGGCGAGTGGCCCGGTTGATCCATGCCGCACCAACCGGCTGACGCCGGCGTCCCGCAGCTCACCGTCGAGCTGCGGGACGTCGGCAAGTCCTTCGGCGGTCTGCCCGTCCTCCGCCATGTCGACCTGACGATTCGTCCCGGAACCGTCCACGCCCTGGTCGGCGAGAACGGCGCGGGCAAGTCGACGCTCGCGAAGATCATCGCCGGCCTCTACAGCGCCGACGAGGGGGAGGTGCTCGTCAACGGCGAGCGCGTGAGCTTCGGGTCGCCGCGGGAGGCTCTCGATCACGGCATCGCGACGATCGCTCAGGAGTTGGCGCTCGTTCCGGCCCTGTCGGTCGCCGAGAACGTCTTCCTCGGACGCGAGCCGCGGCGGATCGGGTTCATCGGTCGCAAACGGCTCGGCGCGCAGTACCGGGCACTGAGCGAACGCACCGGGTTCGATCTGCCCGCGGACGTCCCAGTGGGCGCGTTGCGTACGGCCGACCAGCAGAAGGTCGAGATCATGCGTGCCCTCGCGCGGGGCGCGTCGGTCATCATCATGGACGAGCCGACGGCGGCGCTGTCGGGGGCGGATGCCGACCTGCTGCACGCCGTCGTGCGTCAGCTCGCGGCATCTGGGCACACCGTCGTTCTCATCTCGCACTTCCTCAGCGAGGTGCTGGAGCTCGCCGACGACATCACCGTGCTTCGTGACGGTCGCCTCATCCGCACCGGCGCCGCGGCCGACGAGACCGAGGCAAGCCTCATCGAGGCGATGCTCGGCCGGACGCTCGGCGCCGTGTTCCCGGAACAGCCTCCCGCTCCCACGACAGGCGACCCGGTGCTGACCGTGACAGATCTCGTGGCGCCCGGGGTGCGCGGAGTGTCGTTCTCGGTGCGACCTGGCGAAATCGTGGGGCTCGCCGGGCTCGTCGGCGCCGGTCGCAGCGAGATCGTGCACGCCATCTTCGGAGCCGCGGGCCGCCACGGCGGTTCCGTCGAGTTGATGGAACCCGGGCGTGGTGATGGCGAGAAGCGAACTCCGGTGGGCGCGTCGGTTCCAGCCGCGCTCAACGCGGGACTGTTCCTCATTCCCGAGTCCCGTAAGGACCAGGGGCTGGTACTCGGGCGGTCGATCCGCGACAACGTGACCCTGTCGAATCTCGCTGCGTTCGCCCGCGCGGGATGGGTGCGCACTCGTGCCGAACGCGTCGACGCGAAAGCGATGCTCGATCGCGTCACCGTCGCCGGTGATGATCGCCGCAGCGTCTCGAGCCTCTCGGGCGGCAACCAGCAGAAGGTGTTGTTCGCGCGTGCTCTGCAGCGGCCCCGCACCGTGCTCATCGCCGACGAACCGACTCGTGGTGTCGATGTCGGGTCGCGTCGCGCGATCTACGACCTCATCGTTGCCGAAGCATCCCGCGGCATCGGGGTGATCGTCGTCTCATCCGATGTGGAAGAGGTGCTCGGGCTCGCCCATCGCATTCTCGTCATTCGCAGCGGTCGCATCGTCGCGGAGCTCTCGGGTGACGACAGAACTGAAGAAAACGTCCTCACCGCAGCCTTTGCGGATCCGATCATGAGTGGAAAATCATGACCCTGACCACCGGCACCGTGCCCACCCAAGCGCAGCAGAGCGTCCTGTCGCGCATACCGTGGCGATCGGTCGCGATCGTCGTTCCGTTCCTTGCCGTGTTCATCGCTCTCTCGATCGGAAGCCCCGCGTTCCTGTCGTTCCAGAACATCGGCAACGTGCTCGACCGGCAGTCGGGCATCCTGATCATCGCGGCAGCGAGCACCCTGGTGCTGATCGCCGGTGGAATCGACCTCTCGGTCGGTGCCACCTACATGTTCACCGCCGTCGTCTGCGGCACCGTGATCATCAAGGTCGGCGGCACCGAGGGTGCTGTGCTCGGCATCCTCGCGGGAGTGCTGTCGGGCCTTGCCGTCGGCATCATCAACGGCGTCATCAGCACATATCTGCGGATCAACCCGCTGATCGCGACCCTGGCGATGAGCTTCATCATCTTGGGCGCGACCAAACTCGTCTCGCAGGCGGGTAAGGAGGGCATCGGCCAGATCAGGGTCGACGTGCCCGAGTTCACCTGGATCGCCAAGACCGAGCCGCTCGGGATGTCGCTGCCGATCTGGATCGCTCTGGTGGTGGTGGTAGCGCTCGGGATCGTGCTGTGGCATACGACATTCGGGCGCTACGTCTATGCGGCAGGTGGCAACGCCGAAGCGGCGCGACTTGCCGGCATCCGGGTCAACGTCGTTCGGATCGCGACCTTCGCGCTGACCGGTCTCGGGGCGGGGCTTGCGGGAGTGATCGACCTCGCTCGCACGCCCTCGGTGCCCGAGAACGACGCGATCGCGACGACGCTGACCTTCACGGTGCTCGCCGGCATCGTCGTCGGCGGCACCTCGATCCTGGGTGGCGAGGGGGCGGTGTGGCGGACGGTGCTCGGCATCCTGTTCATCGCGATGCTCTACAACGGCTTCACGCTGCTGAAGATCGATCCACTGTTCCAGGGCATCGCGCTGGGCGCCATCATCCTGCTCGCCGTCGGCTTTGACGCCTGGTCGCGGCTACGACGGCGCTGACCGGCGCCGGCGTCAGCGCTTGGGGGCGAAGAAGAAGTAGATCAACGGGCCGATACCGCCGAGCAGGATCACGAACGCCCAGATCGGCTTCTTGCCGTTGAGCTTGTTCTCGGGACGGATATAGAGGTCCCAGAACGCCAGGCCTGCCCAGGCGGCGCGGATGACGCCACCGACCAGTCCGCCGACGATTCCCGTGCCGGTCTTGCGTGCCACGTGGCTCGGCGTCTTGATGGTCATGATCTTCGCCCTCCGGGTCTCTCGTCCGAATGCTCCCGTGCCATTGTGCAACGCGGATCCCGGGCACCGACAGGGGCCTCGCGGGCGGTGGGACCAGTCGCACTGGTGTGCGCGGGCGCGCCTGCCTACGCTCGGGGTGTCGCCATGGCCGCGGCGCGGGAGGTTCGGATGAGGTATCTGCGATGGATTTGGGCATACCCGCTCGTGACGGCTACCACGCTGGTTCTCGTAGCGGTCGGGGTGTTGGTGGCCTCCGGCCTGCCTGACGTGGCCCGGTGGGTCGCGACGATCTGGGTTGCCGGGGTCATCGTCTGGACGCTCGTGGGCATGGTGCGCGACGTCCTGCGCGGGCACGTCGGGCTCGATGTTCTCGCCGTCACCGCGATGATCGCGACCCTCGCGGTCGGGGAGTACCTGGCGGCACTCGTGATCGTTCTGATGCTCGCGGGGGGTGCGGCGCTCGAGGATATCGCCGGCCGGCGTGCGCGCCGGGACCTTCGCGCGCTGCTGGACAGATCACCGCGCACGGCGCACATCGTGACCGGCGGCGGGTCGGGGGCTGTCGAGATCGTGAAGGATGTCCCGGTCGATGAGGTCGCCGTGGGCGACATCCTGTTGGTGCGCCCGGCCGAGATCGTGCCGGTGGATGCCGTGCTGCTGAGCGCGAGCGCGGAGTTCGACGAGTCCTCTCTCACCGGTGAGAGCCTGCCCGTGCAGCGGGACGAGGGCGACGAGGTGTTCTCGGGAGCCGTCAACGGGTCTCGAGCCGTGCAGGTTCGAGCGACGCGACGCAGCGCCGATAGCCAGTACCAGCAGATCGTCGCGCTGGTGCACGCTGCCGAGAGCTCACGGGCTCCGGTTGTGCGGCTCGCTGACCGGTTCGCCGTGCCGTTCACCGCGGTCTCGCTCGTGCTGGCGGGAACCGCGTGGGCGATCTCGGGAGACCCTGTCCGGTTTGCTGAAGTGCTGGTGCTGGCGACCCCGTGTCCGCTCCTGATCGCCGCACCCGTGGCGTTCTTGGCTGGTCTGTCGCGGGCGGCGAAGGCTGGCGTGATCATCAAGAGCGGCGCGGTCATCGAGCAGCTCGCGCGCGTTCGCTCGGCGGCCTTCGACAAGACGGGAACTCTGACGTGGGGTCGCCCGGCTCTCGTTGCCGTGCGGCCGGCGGACGGGTTCACCGCCGACGAGGTGCTGCAGTTCGCGGCCTCAGCGGAGCAGTACTCCACGCATGTGCTAGCAGAGAGCGTGCGCCGCGCCGCCCTCGACCGCGGACTCGCTCTGCTGCCGGCGACTGACGCCTCGGAAGAGGCCACCAATGGTGTAAGTGCCTCGGTGCAGGGGCGACCTGTCACCGTCGGGAAGCCCGCGTATGTCGCGGCGCTCACCGGAACGGCGGCGCAACAGACCCTGGATGCCGGCCAGGCTGCGGCCTACGTTGCGATCGATCGGCGGTTCGCGGGAACGATCATCCTGGCCGACGATCCCCGCCCCGATGCAGCGGGCGTCATCGCGTGGCTTCGGGAGACCGGTGTGGACCGGGTTGCGATCTTCACCGGTGACGTGGGCGCTACCGCGCAGTCGGTTGCGGCGGCGGTCGGTATCGACGAGGTGCACGCCGAGCTTCTGCCCGGCGACAAGGTGGAGCTTGCCGCTGGTCTGCAACCTCGTCCGATGATGATGGTCGGCGACGGGGTGAATGATGCGCCGGTGCTCGCGGCATCCGATATCGGCGTTGCGATGGGCGCACGCGGAGCGACAGCTGCCGGGGATGCGGCGGACGTCGTCATCCTGTTGGATGCCCTCGCCCCGGTTGCCGACGCCGTTGCGATCGCCCGCCATACCCTGCGCGTCGCGCTGACCGCCATCGGTGTGGGGATCGGGCTGAGCATCGCCCTGATGATCGTCGCGATGACAGGGGTCATCCCCGCCGTCGCAGGCGCCCTCATTCAGGAACTCGTGGATGTCGCGACGATCCTGTACGCGCTGCGGGCGCTGGGTGCGCCGAGCGGGATCGGGCGACCCGCCACGTCCCCCGCGGGGTGACCGAGCGCGCCCCTCGCTGTGGATAACTCTCGCGGCGCGGCGCGCGGCCTTGTCAGGATGCACGGGTGACCCTCACCTCGCCCGCGGACCCGACAGTTTCGGTCGTCGCGCGTGTGCGCGAGTCGCTGCGGGCGGCACAGATTGACCCGCAACGCGACCCCGATCGGGCGAGTCAGATCGCAAGGTCGGAAGTGCGCCGGCACAACGATTTCGCGCTGGCCCGCGGCGAGCGGACCCTCGATGACGAGGCCCATCACGTCCGCGACATTCTGGCCCAGCTCTCGGGGTTCGGGCCGCTGCAGGCCTACCTCGATGACCCCGAGGTCGAGGAACTCTGGATCAACGCTCCCGACCGGATCTTCGTCGCGCGCGCCGGCGTCGCGTCCCGGGTCCCGCTCGCGCTGACCGATACGGCGGTGCGAGACCTCGTCGAACGGATGCTGCACGCGACCGGCCGCCGCGTCGATCTCAGCCAGCCCTTCGTCGACGCTTCACTTCCTGACGGGAGCCGCTTGCACGTCGTCATCCCCGACATCACGCGGCGTCACTGGGTCGTGAACATTCGCAAGTTCCTGCCGCGGTACCGGTCGCTGGATGACCTCGTCGCGGCGGGCAGTGTGACGGCGGCGGATGCTGACCTGTTGGCGATCGCGATGCGGGAGGGGCGCAGCATCCTCGTTTCGGGTGCCACCCACGCCGGCAAGACGACGCTGCTTGCGGCGCTGATTGCCGCGTGTGCGCCGTCGCAGCGCATCGTCACGGTAGAGGAGACGTTCGAACTCGCCGTCGAAGCCGCCGATCTGGTCGCGCTGCAAGGGCGTCAGCCGAGCCTCGAAGGGGGAGGGGAGGTGACGCTACGCCGCCTCGTGAAAGAGGCGCTGCGGATGCGGCCAGATCGGCTGGTCATCGGCGAGGTGCGAGACGTCGAGGCTCTCGATCTTGTGCTGGCACTGAATACCGGCGTGCCCGGCGCTGCGACGATCCACGCCAACTCCGCAGCCGATGCACTCCGCAAGCTCTGCTCCCTCCCGCTCTTGGCGGGCCGCAACATCGACAGCGGCTTCGTGGTGCCGGCGGTTGCGGCATCCGTCGACCTCGTCGTCCACTGCCAGCGGGATGCGACCGGCAGACGCCGGGTGACCGAGATCGTCGAGCCGACGGTGATCGAGGATGGCATCATCCAGACCCGGCCCGCAGCCCGGCGGGAACGGCAATCACTGATGCGGAGCAGAGACCGATGATCCTGCTCGTGGGCGTGATGCTCGGCGCAGGAGTGCTGCTGATCATGTCGCCCTGGCTCTGGCCGGCGGGGCGCGGCACTGTGTCGCCGGCGGCACCCTCGGCGCTGACCCGGCTGATCGGCGAGGCAGGCTTCGCGGAGCGGGCGAATTCTCGCAACGTCTTGGCCTCTTCGGCTCTTGTCGGGGCCATCGCCGCCGCACTCGTGTGGCTGGTCTTTCCCACGCTGCCCCTGTGGCTTCTGGCGGGTCTCGTCGGCGCATACGCTCCCATCGCGTGGTTGCAGTCTCGCGCTCGGCGACGCGCCAAAGAGCGCCGAGGCCTCTGGCCCGATGTGTGCGACCTGCTCGTGTCGTCGGTTCGGGCAGGGATGTCGCTCGCCGACGCGGTCGCGAGCCTTGCCGTGTCGGGTCCCGAGCGACTTCGACCCGACTTCGTCAGGTTCGCCCGCGACGTCTCGGCATCCGGGCACCTGGATGCCGCGCTCGCCGGCCTGAAGACCCGCCTCGCAGATCCGATCGCCGACCGCATCGTCGAGACCCTGCGGATGGCGCGGGAGGTCGGCGGTACGGAGCTCGTGCCGACCCTGCGCGCGCTGGGGGCGGCAGTCCGGGCTGATGCGGCGCTGCGTGCCGAGGTCGAGGCGCGTCAGTCGTGGATTCGGGCGGCGGCGGTTCTCGGAGCTGTGGCGCCGTGGGTGATTCTCGGTCTTCTCGCGCTTCGCCCCGAGGCTGCCGCCGCGTACGGCTCGCCCCAGGGAGTCGCGCTGATCATCGGTGGCGCCGTCGTCACCGTCGTCGCGTTCCGGCTCATGGTCCGTGTAGGAAGGCTCGCCGAGCCGCGGAGGTGGTTCGCGTGAACCCCACGGATGGAGCCCTTGCCGTGGTTTTCGGCGGCGCGCTCGCTGGAGGCATCCTCCTCGTCTTCTCCGCGTCGCCACGCTGGCGCGCCCGCGGATTGACGGCGCGCCTTGCCCCGTACCTGCGCGATGTCACGGACGGGGACCCCGGCCGGGCGTTCAGCGCCATCACCGTGCCCGTTCTCGGATCGGCCGCGCCAGCGTGGGATGCCGCCGCGCAGCGACTGTCGAGCATCCGTTCCTCGTGGCAGCGCTCGCGTGCACTTGTCTGGGCGCTGCTGGGAGCGGGAGTGGGAGCTGCCCTCGCGACTGTCGTTGCGCTGACGCAGGGTCCCCATCCAGGCCTGCTCGCACTGCCACTGGTCGGCGCCACCGCTGCTGCGGTAGGCGAGCAGTCGCTCCGACGCGCGGGCGAGAAGGCGCGCGAGCGGCGACTACATGAAGAGCTCCCGGTCGTGCTCGAGTTCCTTGCACTCTGCTTGTCTGCGGGGGAAGGACTGCTCGATGCGCTGCGGCGCGTGGGCAGTCGGGGAACTGGGGAGCTTGCTAGCGGCATCCGGGAGGTCGTCGTGGAGGTCGGCACCGGGTCGGCCTTGACGGACGCCTTGCTCGCCTTCGCTCGCAGGGAAGACAGCCCCGCCCTGTCGCGGGCGATCGATCAGCTCGTGGCGGCGGTGGACCGCGGAACGCCGCTCGCTGATGTGCTGCACGCCCACGCTGCCGACGCGCGGGCGGGGGAGCAACGCGAGCTCATCGAGCAGGCCGGCCGCAAGGAAATCGCGATGCTCGTGCCGCTGGTGTTTCTGATTTTGCCGGTGAGTGTGCTGTTCGCGATCTTCCCCGGCGTCGTGATGCTCGACCTCGGATAAGTGCCTACCAACAGAGAACACCGAACCGAAGGAGATGATGATGAGACGGATGCTGGACCGCCTGCGTGAAGCGATCGCGCCACGCGCGGGGACCGACCTGGAGGATGCTGGCGTCGCCGCCGCGCTGCGTGAAGACCGCGGTGACGTACCTGGGTGGGTGTTGATCACGCTGATGACCGCGGGACTGGTCGTGTTGATTTGGGCACTCGCGGGGCCGGCGCTCTCGGGACTTTTCGAGCAGGCGATCTCCCGCGTCTCGGGCTTCTGAGGCGGCTGGCTGTGAACGAGCGTGGCTTCTGGGGCGACGACCGGGGCTCGGCTCCGGTTGAGTTCGTCATGGTCGCCGCGCTGCTCACGGCCCTCACCCTCGGGGTGATTCAGCTCGGAGTCGCTACCTACGTGAGAAACGTCGTGCACGACGCGGCGGTCGAGGGGGCGTACTACGGCGCGCTCGCCGACACCTCCACCGGCTCAGCCGTCGATCGCACACGGGAGGTGATCACCCGGGCGATCGGAGCCGAGTACGGCACGGATGTCGGCACCCGCGAGATCATGATCGACGGTCAGTCTGTCGTCGAGGTCACCGTGCGGGCCAGCATCCCGCTCGTCGGCCTGTGGCCCAGCGGTCTGCAGACGGAGGTGACCGCCCATGCTCCGCTGGAGTCGTTCGATCGCTGACCGGGTGCGTAGGCGACTGGCTCGGATGCTGCGGGAGGAGCGCGGATCGGCGTCGCTCGAGTTCCTCACCGTCGGACTCCTCATGCTCGTGCCGCTCATCTATGTCGTCGTCGCGCTCGGCCAGATTCAGCATCAGGCGCTTGGCGCTGAAGCCGCAGCCCGCCACGTTGCGCGCGCGATCTCGCTGTCGACGGATGAGGCATCCGCGGGTTTCAGCGCATCTGAGGTGCTGTCGGCCGTGATGGCGGAGTACGACCTCGATGCCTCCGCCACATCCCTATCGATCTCGTGCGTTCCGGCGTCGGCTTCCTGTCCGACCGCGGGTGCGACCGTGCGGGTTTCGGTTGCGACACGCGTCTCGTTGCCTCTCGCGCCGCCGGTGCTCGGACTCGATCAGATCGCGAGCGTTCCAGTCGAGGCCAGTGCCGTGCAGCGGATGTCCCGCTTCTGGAGCGGGGGATGAGGGCTGTGCTGAGGCACTTTCGTGAGTCGGTTCCTGCCGCGGGTGACGAGGAGGGCAGCATCCTGCCGCTCGTGCTGGGGTACGCGATGCTCGCGCTCGTGCTGATCCTCGTGACGGTCGACGCGACGAGTCTGTACCTCGCGCAGAAACGGCTCGACAGCGTCGCGGATGCTGCGGCGCTCGCCGGCGCTGACGGGTTCACGCTCACGATCGCCGGTGGTGCGCCGAGGGCCGAGCTCTCGTCGGGCGACGTGTACGCGCAGGCGAGCGCGCTGCTGGCGCAGTCGGATGCCGACGCGAGTCTGGTCTCGGCATCCACTCCCGACGGCGTGTCGGCTCGGGTGACGGTCGCGGGGCAGTGGCATCCGCCCGTGTTCAGCCTCTTCGTGCCCGACGGCGTCTCGCTCCAGGCCACCGCCACCAGCCGCAACGCGCTGCGGTGAATCACCACGAAACGTACGTAATACCTCGAAAAGGGAGTAGCGTGTGGTCATGACTGATATCCCGATCACGGATGCGCGCGATCGTCTCGCCTCCGTGATCGACGAAGCCCGCCGGGGGACCGTGTATCTCACCCGACGTGATCGGCGAGTTGCGGCGATTGTTGACCCGGAAACCCTCGCTCAGCTTGAGGCTGACTCGGAGGAACTCAGCGACATTCGCGCGGTCGATGAGGCCTGGGCCGAGACCGAGCGACTGGCCGAGACGCCCATCCCGTGGGAGGACGTGAAGCGCGAGCTCGGGCTGTGACCTACCGCATCGAGGTCCTTCCCGCGGCGGTTCGCGAAATCCGCAAGCTTCCCTCAGAAGCGAAGCGGCGCGTGCAAGCCGTCATCGAACTGCTGAGCGAGAATCCCCGGCCGCCCGCGGCGACGAAGCTGACGGCCCGACCCGAGTGGCGGGTGCGCACTGGCGACTACCGCGTGCTCTACCGCATCGAGGACGACATCCTGACGATCGTTGTCGTGCGTGCCGGTCATCGGCGGGACGTCTATGAGAGATGACTCAGTCGGAGTCGTTCACCTCGATGACGATCCGGCCGTCGGCTCCGATGACCCCGGGCCCCTTGTCGGGAGTTGGCGCGGGCGCGGGGATGATCTGCTCCTGCTCCCACGCCAACCGCGCGTTGTGGGCTGACGGGTAGAAGAACTCATCCATTCCGAGGGCTCCCCCCGAGCTTGTTGGCCGAGAGTGCGGTGATCGGCCCTGCCGCCAGGCGATCACGCCGCCGACCACGAATCCCGCGGGTACGAGAGCGAGTACCGCGATCCCGAGCCACCCGAACGAGTCCAACATGGGCCGAGAGTACGTCCGCCCCGCGGAAAGCGGATCCCCCTCAAGACGGATGCCGCGCGGTAGCGTTCGATCGTGGATATGTCCCGCCGCTCAGTGGGAGGCCCACGTGATCGGCTCATCCTGGGTTGAAAATCCGTTCCGGCGCCGAGAATTCACTCGGGCGACACATCCGGGGGCGCCAGAACGGATTCTCGTCGTTGCGGGCGACGGAGTGGTGAGACGGGCGCCTGATCAGGCGTCGCTGCGCACCGCGTTCAGCTCTGGAAGCCGATGAGCCAGCGGATGCCGTACCGGTCGCGGACCATGCCGTCGTAGTCGCCCCACGGGCGCTGCTGCAAGGCATCCACGATCTCGCCGCCGTCGGCCAGCGCGCCGAACCAGGCGGTCAGGCCCTCGGCCGCTGCGGTGCCGAGCAGCGAGAACTCGACACCGGCCATCGAGACGGTCTCCTCGCCGGGCGCGGCATCCGCGGCGAACAGCGTCACGAGGCCCGAGAGGGCTCCGTGGGCGATCGCGTCTTTCGGCCCGTCAGTGCGTGAGAAGTCGACGTACGTGTGCAGCTCGAGCTCTCCGCCGAACACGGACTGATAGAACGTCAGCGCTTCTCGCGCGGTGCCGTCGAAGTGCAGGTAAGGCACCAGGCCACTCATACGGCAGCCCTGCGCGCGAGCGACCGGCGGATGAGCTTGTCGCCCTCGACGACGATCGGGGGAATGAGGGCGAGCCCGATCGCGAGCCACCACTGCGGGGCATCCAGGGGAGTGGTCATGAGCAGCGCATTCATGAAGCCGAGTTCGACCGAGAGCACGGTCAAGACGATCGGTATCCACATCCACTTCAGGGCGTTGCTGATCGGTGCGGCAAGACCGGATGCGGGATCGCGGCGCATCGCGAACCCGGCGAGGACCATGCCGAGGCTCAGCACGACGAAGGTCATCGTGACAGGGACCGACGGCTCGGTCTGACTCGGGGTTCCCGGCGAGAGCAGCATCGCGGCAAGCGCGGCGCCGAAGATCGCGACGCCGTACAGCAGCCACTGCCCGATCGAGCGGGGGTTGGCCAATGGGATCTTCGTGTTTCGCGGCGGCTGCGACATGAGTCCTGCCGGGCTCGGATCCAGCGTGATGACGAGCACGGGGAAGAAGGTGATGAAAAAGCTCAGGAACAGCACCATCAGCGGCGTGATGGGGGTGCCGTTGTTGATGTCGAAGATGCTCGAGACCAGGAACAGCAGCACGAGGGAGAACAGCCCCGCCATCTGGTAGCGGATGTAGCTGACGATCTTGTCGTAGATCGTGCGGCCGAGCCGGATCGCCTCGACGAGGGTGCCGAAGTTGTCGTCGGTGAGGATCATCTTGCCGGCCTGCTTCGTCACCTCGCTTCCCGATCCCATCGCGACACCGATGTCGGCCTGCTTGAGGGCGGCGGCGTCGTTGACGGCATCCCCGGTCATCGCGACCACGTCGCCGCGCTCCTGCATGAGGCGGGCGATCCGCAGTTTGTCTTCGGGGGTCACGCGTCCGAAAACGTGGAGTTCGGGCAGGCGCGCGGTGAGCTCTTCGTCACTGAGCGCTCGCAGCTCGGGGCCACTGATCGCGCCGGCGCCGAGGCCCAGCTCCCGCCCGATCGCGGCTGCCGTCACGGCGTGGTCGCCGGTGATCATCCGCACCTCGATGCCCGCCTCGCCCGCGATGCGCACCGCCTCGATCGCCTCGGGGCGCAGCGGATCGATGATGCCGACGAGAGCGACGAACGTGAACTCCTCGGCGAGCGACATCGGGTCGGCCTTGGCTGCCTCCTCCTTGCCGGCGAGGTTTCGCACGGCGATCGCGAGGACGCGCAGACCATTGCGGCTGAGCTCGGCGTTCGCTTCCAGGATGCCGTCCTTCGCGTCCGCGATGGGCACGATGCCGTCTTCGGTGACAGCGTGCGAGCAGCGGTCGATCACGACATCCGGTCCGCCCTTCATCGTCGCCAGGAACGTCTCGGTGCCCTGCAGTGGCGCGTGGTGGAAGGTCACCATGAACTTGTAGGCGGAGTCGAAGGGAACCTCGGCCTCGCGCGGGTAGGCGCGGCGGCTCTCTTCGGCATCCACGCCGAGCTTCGCGGCCAAGACCACGAGGGCAGCCTCCGTCGGGTCGCCGACGACGACTCCGGCATCCGAAACAGTCGCGTCGGAGTTCAGGCATAGGCCGTAGGCCAGCGGCGTGAAGTCGGGAACCTCCTTGCCTGCGGCGTGACGAAGCGCGCCGGTCTTGCGATAGCCCTCGCCCTCGACGGTGAACCACTGCCCGAGGGCGTAGAGCTTGGTGGCCGTCATCTGGTTGAGGGTCAGCGTTCCGGTCTTGTCGGAGTTGATCGCGGATGTCGCCCCCAGCGTCTCGACGTCACTGAGGTTCTTGACGACTGCGCGGTGTTCGGCCAGCTGCCGGGCGCCGTACGCGAGCATCCCCTGCACGAAGGTGGGGAGGGCCGATGGGATCGCCGAGACAGCCATCGCGATGCCGACGAGCAGCACCGTCGCAATCGTTTCGCCGCGTAGGAGCCCGAGGATGATCATGATCGCCACGGCACCCCACGCAACGAACCCGAGCACCTTCGTCAGGCCGTCGAGCTCGCGCTGCAGTGGCGACTTGGAGGGCGCGACCGCGGTGAGCATCGCCGCGATCTGCCCCATCTGGGTCGACATCCCGGTTCCGGTGACGACCATCGCGGCGGTGCCGCGCGTGACCGTGGTGTTCTGCCACAGCATGTTGGCGCGGTCGCCGAGCGCAACGTCGTGGCCGTTGATCGTCGCGACATCCTTATCGACCGGCGCGCTTTCGCCGGTGAGGGCGGCCTCCTGGGTCTGCAGGTTCGCGGAGCGCAGGATGCGGCCATCGGCCGGTACGAGATCGCCGGCCTCGAGCTGCACGAGGTCTCCCGGCACGATCTCGGGAGCGGGCACCTCGCGCAGCGACCCGTCTCGCACCACCTTCACATGGGGGATCTGCAACTTGGAGAGTCCGTCGACGCTCGCGCGCGCGGCAAGTTCTTGCCGGGTGCCGAGCACGACGTTCAGCACGATGAGGGCCGCGACGATGAACGCGACAGCGAACTGGGCGATGATGAGGCTCACCACGACGACCGCGACCAGCATGAGGTTCATGGGATCGGCGAGCATGCGCAGGGCAATCGTCCAGGCGCTCGGCGCCGGGGGAGCGGGGATCGTGTTCGGGCCGCCGGTTGCCAGGCGCCGGGCCGCATCGGCCGAGGTCAGGCCGGAGGTGGCATCCGTCCCGAGACTGCGTACGACGGAGTCCGGATCGAGGGTCCACCATGCGGTGGTATCGGATGCCCGCACCGATGCGGCCTGGGTGGATTGTGGTCTGGTCTGCTCGGTCATGCCGGTCCCTTCGCCGGGCCCGATCCTATCGGGGCTCGCGAGTCGCGGACAGTGCCATCCGTCGCGCACTCCCGGTGCAACGCCCAGCATTCTCACGGGTGGTCTCCGAGCCTTCTCATAACTGCCGGACGTACCGTCGAAGAGTGCGTTTGGCAGTACACGAGTTCGGCAGCGGTGACCGTACCGCCGCCATCGTTCACGGCATCAGCGGATCGGGCCTGCTCTGGCAGGATTTCGCCGAGCGACTCTCGCTGCGACATGGGATGCGGGTGCTCGCCGTCGATCTGCGTGGTCACGGCTCCAGCCCCCGATCGGAGCACTATCGCCTCCGCGATTTCACCGACGATCTCGTTGAGACCCTGCCCACAGACCTCGACCTCGCGATCGGCCACTCGCTTGGTGGACGAGCGCTGGCCGACGCCGCCGCGCAGCTGCAGCCGCATCGTGCGATCTACCTCGACCCGGCGCTCGACGTCGACGCGGGGGTTGCTGGTCGTCGCCTGCTGACCTACCGCATGGCGGGTCCGGTCGTGGCCCGGATGCTGTCCGTTGTCGACCCGGCAGTGCCGGCG
>Ga0209958_1000979_pt1 | contig 29208 bp, 27 predicted proteins | sample ThiBio_inoc_plan_FD_183942 | JGI IMG/M metagenome (GOLD analysis project Ga0209958, IMG submission 183942) | Wastewater bioreactor microbial communities from Cape Town, South Africa - Thiocy_inoc_plan (SPAdes) | ecosystem: Engineered > Bioremediation > Thiocyanate > Unclassified | place: South...
CGTCAGCCGGTGGGCATGGCGGGCGAAAAAGCGCTCGATGAACAGGTCGTTCTCGAGCAGTCCACGGCGGCACCGCCAGCGCAGCTTGCTGAGGCTGCGCTCGTCGAGCAGGTCGTCAACGGCGGCAGTGGCGTGCATGGCGGGTGGGACGGCGGGCGCGCTCAGACGGCGCGCAACACCATCATTTCCTTGATCTTGCCGATGGCCTTGGTGGGGTTCAGGCCCTTGGGGCAGACATCGACGCAGTTCATGATGGTGTGGCAGCGGAACAGGCGGTACGGGTCCTCGAGGTTGTCGAGGCGCTCGCTCGTGGCCTGGTCGCGGCTGTCGGCGATGAAGCGGTAGGCCTGCAGCAGGCCGGCCGGGCCGACGAACTTGTCCGGGTTCCACCAGAAGCTCGGGCAGCTCGTGGAGCAGCTCGCGCACAGGATGCACTCGTACAGGCCGTTGAGCTCCTCGCGCTCCTCGGGCGACTGCAGGCGCTCCTTCTCCGGGGGGATGCTGTCGTTGACCAGGTAGGGCTTGATGCTGTGGTACTGCTTGAAGAACAGCGTCATGTCGACGATGAGGTCGCGCACCACCGGCAGGCCGGGCAGGGGCTTCAACACGATGTCGCCCTTGAGCGTGTTCATGTTGGTCAGGCAGGCCAGGCCGTTCTTGCCGTTGATGTTCATCGCGTCCGAACCGCAGACGCCTTCGCGGCAGGAGCGGCGGAACGAGATGGACGGGTCCACGGCCTTGAGCTTCATCAGCGCGTCGAGCAGCATGCGCTCGTGGCCGTCCAATTCGACCTGGATGGTCTGCATGTACGGCTTGGCGTCCTTCTCGGGGTCGTAGCGGTAGATCTTGAATGTGCGAAGCATGTGGGGCTCTCCGGGGGCGTGCTCAGAACGTGCGGACCTTGGGCGGCACGGATTCGACGGTCAGCGGCTTGAGGTTCACCGGCTTGTAGCTCAGCGAGTTGTCCGCGCTGTGCCACAGGGTGTGCTTCATCCACTCGGCGTCGTTGCGGCCCAGCGGGAACTGCGCGTCGTCGGCGGGGCGCTCGTAGTCGTACACGGTGTGCGCGCCGCGGCATTCGCGGCGGGCGGCGGCCGAGGTCATGGTGGCCTGGGCGCACTCGATCAGGTTTTCCACTTCCAGCGCTTCGATGCGCGCGGTGTTGAAGACCTTGGACTTGTCCTTGAGCTCGATCTTGCCCACGCGCTCGCGCATGGCGTTGATCTTCTGCACACCTTCGTCCATGCCGGCCTGGGTGCGGAACACGCCGGCGTGCTGCTGCATGGCCGAGCGCATGTCGTTGGCGACGTCCTGCGCGTACTCGCCACTGGTGGTGGCGTCCAGGCGGGCCAGGCGCGACAGCGTGAGGTCGGCGCCGTCCTTGGGCACGGGCTTGAAGCTCTTGTTCTTGTCGTTGTACTGGACGATGTGGTTGCCGGCCGCGCGGCCGAACACCAGCAGGTCGAGCAGCGAGTTGGTGCCCAGGCGGTTGGCGCCGTGCACGCTCACGCAGGAGCATTCGCCCACCGCGTACAGGCCATTGACCACCTTTTGGCCGCCCGTGCCGTCGGGCACGACGACCTGGCCATTGACGTTGGTCGGGATACCGCCCATCTGGTAGTGGATGGTGGGCACGACCGGGATCGGCTCGCGCGTGATGTCCACGTTGGCGAAGTTCACGCCGATCTCATAGACCGACGGCAGGCGCTTGTGGATGGTGTCGGCGCTGAGGTAGCTGAAGTTCAGCATGACGTAGTCCTTGTTGGGACCACAGCCACGGCCTTCCTTGATTTCCTGGTCCATGCAGCGCGAGACGAAGTCGCGCGGCGCCAGGTCCTTGAGCGTCGGGGCGTAGCGCTCCATGAAGCGCTCGCCCTCGGAGTTGACCAGGAAGGCGCCTTCGCCGCGGCAGCCTTCGGTCAGCAGCACGCCCGCGCCGGCCACGCCGGTGGGGTGGAACTGCCAGAACTCCATATCCTGCAGCGGGATGCCCGCGCGCGCGGCCATGCCCAGGCCGTCGCCGGTGTTGATGAAGGCGTTGGTGGAGGCCGCGAAGATGCGGCCCGCGCCGCCGGTGGCCAGCAGCGTGGTCTTGGCCTCGAGCAGGTAGACGTCGCCCGTTTCCATTTCGAGCGCGGTCACGCCCACCACGTCGCCTTCGGCGTCGCGCACCAGGTCAAGCGCCATCCACTCCACGAAGAAGGTGGTGCGAGCGGCCACGTTCTGCTGGTACAGGGTGTGCAGCATGGCGTGGCCGGTGCGGTCGGCCGCGGCGCAGGCGCGCGGCACGGCCTTCTCGCCGTAGTTGGCCGTGTGGCCGCCGAAGGGGCGCTGGTAGATGGTGCCGTCGGGGTTGCGGTCGAACGGCATGCCCATGTGCTCGAGCTCGTACACCACCTTGGGCGCTTCGCGGCACATGAACTCGATCGCGTCCTGGTCGCCGAGCCAGTCGGAGCCCTTGATCGTGTCGTAGAAGTGGTAGTGCCAGTTGTCCTCGCTCATGTTGCCCAGCGAGGCGCCGATGCCGCCTTGCGCGGCCACGGTGTGCGAGCGGGTGGGGAAGACCTTGGACAGCACGGCCACCTTGAGGCCGGCGCGCGCCAGTTGCAGCGAGGCGCGCATGCCGGAGCCGCCGGCGCCGACGATGACGACGTCGAACTGGCGCTTGAGAAGGGATGCAGAGGCGGTCATGGCGTCAGAGTCTCCAGAGAACTTGAACGGCCCAGCCCAGGCAAGCCAGGAGCCAGACCAGGGTGAACACGTGCAGCACCAGGCGCAGGCCGGCGGGCTTGACGTAGTCCATCCAGATGTCGCGCACGCCGACCCAGGCGTGGTAGGCCAGCGCGATGAAGACGGCGAAGGTCAGGGCCTTCATCCACTGCGCGGCGAAGATCGCGGCCCAGCTGTCGTAGCCGAGCGGGCCGCTGGTGAACAGCACCTTCACCAGCAGCACGAGGGTGAACAGGGCCATGAGGGCGGCGGTGATGCGCTGGGCGAGCCAGTCGCGCGCGCCATAGTGGGCGCCGGTGACGACGCGCTTGGAACCGTAGTTGACGGACATGGTGTGGGACCTCCCGGCGATCAGTACAGGCCGAACAGCTTGGCGCCCAGCACCACGGTCAGGCCGATGCTCAGCACCAGGGTGACCACGGCGGAGGTCTTGCCGAACTGCTTGCTCACGGCGTCGTGGCTCACGTCCATCCAGAGGTGGCGCAGGCCGGCGATGAAGTGGTGCAGGTAGGCCCAGATGAGCGCCAGCACCACGAGCTTGAGCAGCCAGCCCGGCAGCCAGCCGCCGCCGGCGAAGGCGCTGGTGAAGCGCTCGAAAGAAATCTCGGACGACACCGAGGTGTCGAACAGCCAGACGATCAGGGGCAGGAGCAGGAACATCAACAGGCCGCTGACGCGGTGCAGGATCGACACCCAGCCGGCCGCGGGCAGGCGGTAGGTGGTCAGGTCCTTGAACGCGTTGATGTTGCGGAACTCAGGCCGCTTGCGGGTCAACTCGGGCATGGGAAGGGCTTTCGTGGGGAAGGCTCTCGGGCGGGGAGAGGGATGTAACCCATTGGTAACCGGGGTCACCGGGGCGGGCAAATTCTATTGCAATGCACCAAGCGATGGACTATGCCGGGCCGGCTATGTCCGACTGCGCCGTGGTGGTGCGCGGCGGAATCAGCTCAATTCATTGCGGTAGTGCCGGGCGTCGGTGCGGTACAGGCCGCGCCGCAGTTCCATGGGCGTGTCGTTGTAGGTGTAGGACAGGCGCTCCACGCTGAGCAGCGGGTGGCCCTCGGGGACGCTCAGGCGCTGGGCGGCGTCGGCGTCGGCCGCCACCGCCTTGATTTTTTCGGCCGCGCGCACCATGCGCACGCCGAAGCGCGATTCGAACAGCGCGTACATCGGGCCGGTGTCGCTGGCCAGGGTGTCAAGCGTGAGGCCCTTGAACGGCCCGCCGGGCAGCCAGATTTCCTCCAGGATGGCCGGCGTGCCGCCGAAGGCCAGCACGCGGCGCACCTGCAGCACGGCGTCGCCGCTGCGCAGGCCCAGCGGGCGCGCCACCTCGGCGGGCGCGCGCAGGCGGCGGCAGTCGATGATGCGGCGCTCGGCCGGGCCCTGGTCGTCCAGCGTGCCCTGGTCGGGCAGCAGGCGCAGGAAGCGGAACTGGATGTGCTGCTCGGCGTGCGTGGCGACGAAGGTGCCCTTGCCCTGGCGGCGCACCAGCAGGTTGTCGGTGGCGAGCTCGTCGATGGCCTTGCGCACCGTGCCCTGGCTGACGCGAAAACGCGCCGCGAGGTCGAACTCGCTCGGGATCATGTCGCCGGGTTTCCACTCGCCGGCCTGCAGGCTGCGCAGGATCAGCCCTTTGATCTGCTGGTACAGCGGGCTGAACGCTGGCGCGAGGGCGTCGGGGTCCGGGCTGGGGTCGGGGGAGGTGGGCGTGGTGGCCATGGGAGGGCGTGGTGGCGCCAACATGGGGCGTCGAATCATATCTTATATAAGACATAAGACAAATTGACCGCCTAGGGTTCACCCGGGTAAACTCGCCGACCGTCACCCGACCCGCCCAGCCCGCCCGCCACGCCCTGTTGGCGCGCACCGGCGCCTGCGGCTGCCACGCTTTCCAACCCCATCCCTGGAGTCTTCACCATGACCAAGAAGCCCGTTCGCGTCGCCGTCACCGGCGCCGCCGGCCAGATCGGCTACGCCCTGCTGTTTCGCATCGCCTCCGGCGAAATGCTCGGCAAGGACCAGCCCGTGATCCTGCAACTGCTGGAGATCCCGGACGAGAAGGCCCAGAAGGCGCTCAAGGGCGTGATGATGGAACTGGAAGACTGCGCCTTCCCGCTGCTGGCCGGCATGGAAGCCCACAGCGACCCGATGACCGCCTTCAAGGACACCGACTACGCCCTGCTCGTGGGCGCCCGCCCGCGTGGCCCCGGCATGGAGCGCGCCGACCTGCTGGCCGCCAACGCCCAGATCTTCACCGCCCAGGGCAAGGCCCTGAACGCCGTGGCCAGCCGCAACGTGAAGGTGCTGGTGGTCGGCAACCCCGCCAACACCAACGCCTACATCGCCATGAAGAGCGCGCCGGACCTGCCGCGCGAGAACTTCACCGCCATGCTGCGCCTGGACCACAACCGCGCGGCCAGCCAGATCGCCGCCAAGACCGGTGGCAAGGTCGGCGAGATCCAGAAGCTCACCGTGTGGGGCAACCACTCGCCCACCATGTACGCCGACTACCGCTTCGCCACCATCGGCGGCAAGGCCGTCAAGGACCTGATCAACGACCAGGTCTGGAACGAAACCGTGTTCCTGCCCACCGTGGGCAAGCGCGGCGCCGCCATCATCGAAGCGCGCGGCCTGTCTTCGGCGGCCTCGGCCGCCAACGCCGCCATCGACCACATGCGCGACTGGGCCCTGGGCTCCAATGGCCAGTGGGTCACCATGGGCGTGCCCTCCAACGGCGAATACGGCATCCCCAAGGACGTGGTGTTCGGCTTCCCGGTCACCACCGAAGGCGGCAAGTACAAGATCGTCGAAGGCCTGGCCATCGACGAATTCAGCCAGAAGTGCATCGACAAGACCCTGGCCGAGCTGCAGGGCGAGCAGGACGGCGTCAAGCACCTCCTGTAATTCCCTCCGCACACGATGGCCGACTGGAACCCCGCGCTGTACAGCCGCTACGAGGACGAACGCACCCGTCCCGCGCGCGAGCTGCTGGCGCGCGTTCCGCTGGCCACGCCGCGTTGGGTGGTGGACCTGGGCTGCGGCCCGGGCAACTCCACCGAGCTGCTGGTGCAGCGTTTCCCCGATGCCCGCGTGACGGGCATCGACAATTCCCCGGCCATGCTCGAGAGCGCGCGCCAGCGCCTGCCGGGCGTGGCCTTTTCCCTGGCCGACATCGCCAGCTGGCGCCCCGAGGGCGCTCCCGACCTCATCTACGCCAACGCCGCCCTGCAGTGGGTGCCGGGGCATGAGGCGCTGTTTCCCCGCCTGTTCGCGCTGCTGGCGCCGGGCGGCGTGCTCGCGGTGCAGATGCCGGACAACCTCGACGAGCCCAGCCACCGCCTGATGCGCGAGACCGCGGCCCAGCCGCGCTTCGCCACGGCCATCGGCGACGCCAGCCGCGTGCGCGAACCGCGCCGGCCCATCACCACCTACTACGACCTGCTCGCCGGGGACGCCGAGCGGGTGGACGCCTGGCACACGGTCTACCAGCACCGCATGGACTCGGCCGCCGCCATCGTCGAGTGGGTCAGCGCCACGGGACTGCGGCCTTTCATCGATCCGCTGGACGCCGCCCAACGGTCGGACTTCCTGGCCGACTACCAGGGCCGCATCGCCGCCGCCTACCCCACCCGCGCCGATGGTCGACGGCTGCTGGCCTTCCCGCGCCTCTTCGTCGTGGCGCAGCGCCCGTCATGAGCCGCCCGCGCGACGTTCTGCTCGGGCCCCAGGCCGGCGCCATCGCGCTGCCGGTCTGTGACCACTACAGCGGCGTCGAGGCGCGCATGCGCAAGAGCCTGGCGCTGCAGGCCGAGCTCACGGCCGAGTTCGGCGCCTGCGTGTTCGACGTCACCCTCGACTGCGAGGACGGCGCTCCGGTCGGCGGCGAGGCCGAGCACGCGGCGCTGGTCACCGAGCTGGCGCTGTCGGCTCCCGCCGGCGCCCGCGTCGCGGTGCGCGTGCACGCGGTCGACCACCCGGCCTTCGAGGCCGACGTCGCCCACATCGTCGGGCGCGCCGGCACGCGGCTCGCGCACGTGATGCTGCCCAAGGTCGAAACCGTGGCCGACGTCGACCGCGCCGCCGCGCTGCTCGACGCCGCCGGCGCACCGCAGCTGCCGCTGCATGCGCTCATCGAGTCGCCCGCGGCCGTGCACCGCGCCTTCGACATCGCCGCGCACCCGCGCCTGCAGAGCCTCAGTTTCGGCCTGATGGACTTCGTCTCCGCCCACGGCGGCGCCATTCCCTCGGCCGGCATGACCTCCGCCGGCCAGTTCAGCCACCCGCTGGTGCTGCGCGCCAAGGTCGAGATCGCCAGCGCCTGCCACGCGCACGGCAAGGTGCCCGCGCACGGCGTGGTCACCGAGTTCAAGGACCTCGCGGCGCTGCAAAACAGCGCGCGCCGCGCCGCGCACGAACTCGGCTTCACCCGCATGTGGAGCATCCACCCCGACCAGATCCGCCCCATCGTCGCGGCCTTCGCGCCCGCCGCCGACGAGGTGGACGAGGCCGCCACCGTCATCGAGCGCGCCGCCGCCGCGGCCTGGGCCCCCGTGCAGGTGGCCGGCCGCCTGCACGACCGCGCCAGCTACCGCTACTTCTGGCAGGTGCTGGAGCGCGCGCAGCGCACCGGCCGCCGCCTGCCCGAGGCCGTGCACGCCCTGTTCACCTGATCCTTTTTTTGCCTGTCCCCACGGAGAACCTGAGATGTCCAACTTCCTCGCCGACTACCGCGCCCACGCCGCCGAACGCGCCGCGCTGGGCATCCCGCCGCTGCCGCTGTCCGCGCAGCAGGTGGCCGAGCTGATCGAGCTGATCAAGAGTCCGCCGGCCGGTGAAGACGCCTTCCTGCTGGACCTGCTCACCCACCGCGTGCCGCCGGGCGTGGACGACGCCGCCAAGGTCAAGGCCAGCTTCCTGGCCGCCGTGGCGCACGGCGACCTGAAGGTGGGACTGGTGAGCAAAGCCAAGGCCACCGAGCTGCTGGGCACCATGGTGGGCGGCTACAACGTGCACCCGCTGATCGAGCTGCTCGACGACGCCGAGGTGGCGGCCGTGGCCGCCGACGGCCTGAAAAAGACGCTGCTGATGTTCGACTACTTCAACGACGTCGCGGCCAAGGCCAAGGCCGGCAACGCCAAGGCGCAGGAGGTGATGAAGAGCTGGGCCGAGGCCGAGTGGTTCACCAGCCGCCCCGAGGTGCCGAAGTCCATCACCGTCACCGTCTTCAAGGTGCCCGGCGAGACCAACACCGACGACCTGTCGCCCGCGCCCGACGCCTGGAGCCGCCCCGACATCCCGCTGCACTACCTGGCGATGCTGAAGAACACGCGCCCCGACGCGGCCTTCAAGCCCGAGGAAGACGGCAAGCGCGGCCCGATGCAGTTCATCGACGACCTGAAGAAGAAGGGCCACCTCGTGGCTTACGTGGGCGACGTGGTGGGCACGGGCTCCAGCCGCAAGTCGGCCACCAACTCGGTGATCTGGGCCACCGGCCAGGACATCCCCTTCGTGCCCAACAAGCGCTTCGGTGGTGTCACGCTCGGCGGCAAGATCGCGCCGATCTTCTTCAACACGCAGGAAGACTCGGGCTCGCTGCCGATCGAGGTGGACGTCTCCCAACTGGAGATGGGCGACGTGATCGAGGTGCTGCCCTACGACGGCAAGCTCACCAAGAACGGCAGCACCGTGGCCGAGTTCAAGCTCAAGAGCGACGTGCTGTTCGACGAGGTGCGCGCCGGCGGCCGCATCAACCTCATCATCGGCCGCAGCCTCACCGCCAAGGCGCGTGAGTTCCTGGGCCTGCCGGCGTCCACCGTGTTCCGCCTGCCGCAGGCGCCCGTGGCCACCAAGGCCGGCTTCACGCTGGCGCAGAAGATGGTCGGCCGCGCCGTCGGCCTGCCCGAAGGCCAGGGCGTGCGCCCCGGCACCTACTGCGAGCCGCGCATGACCACCGTGGGCAGCCAGGACACCACCGGCCCCATGACGCGCGACGAACTGAAGGACCTGGCCTGCCTGGGCTTCAGCGCCGACATGGTGATGCAGTCCTTCTGCCACACCGCCGCCTATCCCAAGCCGGTGGACGTGAAGACCCACCGCGAGCTGCCGGCCTTCATCAGCAACCGCGGCGGCGTGGCCCTGCGTCCCGGCGACGGCGTGATCCACAGCTGGCTCAACCGACTGCTGCTGCCCGACACCGTGGGCACCGGCGGCGACTCGCACACCCGCTTCCCCATCGGCATCAGCTTCCCGGCCGGCTCCGGCCTGGTGGCCTTCGGCGCCGCCACCGGCGTGATGCCGCTGGACATGCCCGAGTCGGTGCTGGTGCGCTTCAAGGGCCAGATGCAGCCGGGCGTGACCCTGCGCGACCTGGTGCACGCCATTCCCTACGCCGCCATCAAGGCCGGCCTGCTGACCGTGGCCAAGGCCGGCAAGAAAAACATCTTCTCGGGCCGCATCCTCGAGATCGAGGGCCTGCCGGACCTGAAGGTGGAACAGGCTTTCGAGCTGTCCGACGCTTCGGCCGAGCGCTCGGCCGCCGGCTGCACGATCAAGCTCAACAAGGAGCCGGTGATCGAGTACCTGAACTCGAACGTCGTGCTCATGAAGAACATGATCGCCGAGGGCTACCAGGACAAGCGCACGCTGGAGCGCCGCATCCAGAAGGTGCAGGAGTGGCTGGCGAACCCGCAGCTGCTCGAGGCCGACAAGGACGCCGAGTACGCCGCGGTCATCGAGATCGACCTGAACGAGCTCAAGGAGCCCGTGCTCTGCTGCCCCAACGACCCGGACGACGCCAAGCTGTTGTCCGACGTGGCGGGCACCAAGATCGACGAGGCCTTCATCGGCTCGTGCATGACCAACATCGGCCACTTCCGTGCCGCGGCCAAGCTGCTCGGCGGCCAGCGCGACATCCCCGTCAAGCTGTGGGTGGCGCCGCCCACCAAGATGGATGAGAGCGAGCTCATCAAGGAAGGCCACTACGCTGCCTTCGGCACGGCCGGCGCGCGCACCGAGATGCCGGGCTGCAGCCTGTGCATGGGCAACCAGGCGCAGGTGCGTGAGGGCGCGACGGTGGTCTCCACCAGCACGCGCAACTTCCCGAACCGCCTGGGCAAGAACACCAATGTGTTCCTGGCCTCGGCCGAGCTGGCGGCCATCGCCTCCAAGCTGGGCCGCATCCCGACCGTGGCCGAGTACCACGCCGAGATGGGCATCATCAACCAGGACGCCGACAGCGTGTACCGCTACATGAACTTCGACCAGATCGAGGAGTACGCGGAAACGGCCAAGGGCGTGACCGTCTGAATGGCGGCGGCCGCTCGGCCGCGCTGAATTGGCCATGGCGCCACCCGGTGGGGTGGCGCCATTGTTTTTGGAGGCCGCGCCGCGTGGGCTTGGCCCTCAGGTCACAAGGCAATGCCGTGGTGGGCGGCCACCGCTTTGATGGCCTTGGCGGGGTCGTGGCCGAACATCTCTTGCCTGATCTGCTCCCAGGTGGTGCCCGGCGGCGGCGAGAGATCGAAAACGACGTCCTTGAAGACGGATGCCGCTTCGTCTTCGTGCTTGTCCTCGTGCTTGTCTTCCGGGTTCTCCGCCCGGTACCTGGCCAAGAGTTCCCTGGCGCTGCCTGACCGGGGCCCTGGTGTCTTCGGCGCCGGCTGCGACAGGCCGGCATCGGCGTCGCTGCACTGCAGGTTGGGGGCGTTCGGTTCCACGGGGGGCGACGAGGGCTCGGTGCCCTGGGTCGTCGCGGGCTCGACCGTGGGCTTGGTGGCCGGTGTTGCAGGCGCAGGCCTGCGCAGAACCTTGGTTTGTTGCGACGGGACGGGGTGGCGGGCACCCGTCGCAGGGAGAGTGGTGACTGGCATGAGGACCTCGGGGCGAAGAAGCACAGGGCAAGGCGCGTGGGCAGGTCGCTCCCGCGTCGCTCGCTACGGGTGGCGCATAGGCCACTGCTGCTTGTGTCGGGTGGCCCCCGAAGGCGGTTCCGGCCGGCCACCCCCCGTGGCCCGACCGGATGGCCGAGTGCGAACGGCCGGTGCCGCGCCGATGGCTCAGGCCGCCGCCATGGCGCGCAGCCGCTCGGCCGTGGCCTCGTCGGCCGGGAAGAAGGTCTCCAGCGCCAGTTCCTGCAAGGTGATGTCCACCGCCGTGCCGAACACGGTGGTGGTGCTGATCAGGTTCAGTTCTCCCAGCGGCGTGTTGAAGCGAAAGGGCATGAGCACGCCCAGGTGCTCGCCGGGCAGGGCGTGGTGGCCGTCGCCGTCGCCGTGGTCGCCGGCCGGGGCGGGCAAGGCGCGCAGTTGCTCGGCCAACTCGGCCAGGGCGGCGTCGCCGGTGGTGGCGATCTGCTGGCGCAGGCGCTCCAGCAGGTGCTCGCGCCACTGCGGCAGGTTGTGAATGCGCGGCGCCAGGCCCTGCGGGTGCAGGCTCAGGCGCAGCACGTTCACGGGCGGCTGCAGCAGTTCCGGCGCAATGCCTTGCATCAGCAGCGGCACCAGCCGGTTGTGCATCACCAGGTTCCAGTGGCGGTCCATGGCCAGCGCGGGCCAGGGCTCGTGCGCGTCCAGGATGCGCTGCACGGCGGCGCGCGCCGCCGCCATGGCCGGGTCGTCGAGCGCTCGCTCGCGGTACATGGGCGCGAAACCGGCCGCCACCAGCAGGGCGTTGCGCTCGCGCGGCGGCACCTGCAGGCGCTCGGACAGGCGCATCACCATCTCGCGGCTGGGGCTGGCGCGGCCGGTTTCCACGCAGCTCAGGTGGCGCGTGGAGACCTCCGCCTGCAGGGCGAGTTCGAGCTGGCTCAGGCGGCGTCGCTGGCGCCAGTGGCGCAGGTGGTCGCCGAAGGGCAGGGGGGCGGCGTGGTGGGGGCGGTGGGCGTGCATGGCCGCATGGTAGGCCGGGTGGGGGCGGCGGCCATGACCTGGCAGGTCATGGACCCGCTGCTGGGGGGCCGACACGATGGGCGCCATGTTCAACCCCCCTCAGGAGCCCGACATGAGCCTTTCGACCTTGCGCCTCTCCACCCCCCAGCTGCGCCGCGTGCTCGCGCTGGACGCCATCGCCGGCGCCGGCACCGCCGTGCTGCACCTGGCCTTCGCCGGCTCGCTCGCGGGCTGGCTCGGTCTGTCCGAGGGCCTGATCACCGCCGCCGGCTGGGCCTTGCTGGCCTACATCGCGCTGGCGGCGATCCTGGCACGCCAGGTGATGCCCGCGCGCGGACCGCTCATGGTGCTGATCGTGGGCAACGTGCTCTGGGGTGTCGCCTGCCTGGTCCTGGCCTGGGGCGGTGACAGCGGCGTGACGGCGCTGGGCCAGGCCTACCTGACGGTGCTGGCGGTGGCGGTGCTGGCCCTGGCCGACCTGGAGTTCCTGGGCTGGCGCGCGCCGGTCCAGCGCCTGGCGGTCTGATCCCAGCCGGCTTCCCGGGGCAAATCGCCGCCGCGCTTGCGGTGGCGCCAGAAGATCGCAGAATGGCCCTTGACCCGAACGGAACGATCTTCAGGAGCCACCGCATGGACGCCCCCACGAGCTACGCCCACCCCTTTGCCCAGACCGTCAAGACCTTCACCCCCGCGGTCGGCAAGACCGGCCGCCTCTATTCCCTGCCGGCGCTGGCGCGCGAGTTTCCCAACGTCAAGCGCCTGCCGCATTCCATCCGCATCGTGCTGGAAAGCGTGCTGCGGCACTGCGACGGCGAGCGCGTGACGCGCGAGCACGTGGCGCAGTTGGCCAACTGGAAGCCCAAGGCGGCGCGCACGGACGAGATCCCCTTCACCGTGGCGCGCGTGGTGCTGCAGGACTTCACCGGCGTGCCCCTGCTGGCCGACCTGGCCGCCATGCGCAGCACCGCCCAGCGCCTGGGGCGCGACCCCAAGCGCATCGAGCCCCTGGTGCCGGTCGACCTGGTGGTGGACCACTCGGTCATGGTCGACCACTACGGCACCAAGGACGCCCTGGACCTGAACATGAAGCTGGAGTTCATGCGCAACCTGGAGCGCTACGGCTTCATGAAGTGGGGCATGCAGGCCTTCGACACCTTTGGCGTGGTGCCCCCGGGCTTTGGCATCGTGCACCAGGTGAACCTGGAGTACCTGGCGCGCGGCGTGCACCTCAAGGGTGGGCTGTACTACCCCGACACGCTGGTGGGCACCGACAGCCACACCACCATGATCAACGGCATCGGCGTGGTGGGCTGGGGCGTGGGCGGCATCGAGGCCGAGGCTGCCATGCTGGGTCAGCCGGTGTACTTCCTCACGCCCGACGTGGTGGGCTTCGAGCTCACGGGCCGCCTGCGCGGCGGCGTCACGGCCACCGACCTGGTGCTCACCGTCACCGAGATCCTGCGCCGGCACAAGGTGGTGGGCAAGTTCGTAGAGTTCTTCGGCGAGGGCACGGCCTCGCTCACGCTGCCCGACCGCGCCACCATCGCCAACATGGCGCCCGAGTACGGCGCCACCATGGGCTTCTTCCCGGTGGACGGCAAGACCCTGGAATACTTCCGCGGCACCGGCCGCAGCGCGGCCGAGATCGACGCCTTCGAGGCCTACTTCAAGGCCCAGGGCCTGTTCGGCGTGCCGCAGCGCGGCGACATCGACTACTCGCAGGTGATCACGCTGGACCTGGGCACCGTGGCGCCCAGCCTCGCGGGCCCCAAGCGGCCGCAGGACCGCATCGAACTGGGTGACGTGTCGCGCCGCTTCACCGAGCTGTTCAGCGCGCCCATGGAACAGGGCGGCTTCAAGCAGCCGCCGGGCAAGCTGGCGCAGGCCTTTCCCGCCGGCAAGGGCGTGGACCTGAAGAACGGCGACGTACTGATCGCCGCCATCACCAGTTGCACCAACACCAGCAACCCCAGCGTGCTGCTGGCCGCCGGCCTGCTGGCCAAGAAGGCGGTGGAAAAGGGCCTCAAGGTGCAGCCGCACATCAAGACCTCGCTGGCGCCGGGCTCGCGCATCGTCACCGAGTACCTCACCAACACCGGTCTGCTGCCCTACCTGGAGCGGCTCGGCTTCGCGCTCGCGGGTTATGGCTGCACCACCTGCATCGGCAACGCGGGCGACCTGAGGCCCGAGTTCAACGCCGCCATCACCGACAACGACCTGGTCTGCGCGGCGGTGCTCTCGGGCAACCGCAACTTCGAGGCGCGCATCCACCCCAACATCAAGGCCAACTTCCTGGCCAGCCCGCCGCTGGTGGTGGCCTACGCCATCGCGGGCACCGTCACCACCGACCTGATGACCCAGCCGGTGGGCACCGGCACCGGCGGGCAGGCCGTGTACCTGGGCGACATCTGGCCCACCAGCGACGAGATCCACGCGCTGATGAAGAGCGCCATGAACGGCAAGGCCTACCGCGACAACTACGCCCGCGTGAAGACCGAGCCTGGCGAGCTGTGGGAGCGCATCCCGGGCCTGAGCGGCACCACCTACGACTGGCCCAAGAGCACCTACATCGCCGAGCCGCCGTTCTTCCAGGGCTTCGCGCTGGACGCGGTGGACGCCCAGCGCCCGGTGGCGGTGCATGGCGCGCGCATCATGGCGCTGTTCGGCGACTCCATCACCACCGACCACATCTCGCCGGCCGGCAACATCAAGGCGTCCTCGCCTGCCGGCCTGTGGCTGCAGGCGCACAAGGTGCTGCCGGCCGACTTCAACAGCTACGGCGCACGCCGCGGCCACCACGAGGTGATGATGCGCGGCACCTTTGCCAACGTGCGCATCAAGAACCTGATGATCCCGCCGCTGGCCGACGGCACGCGCGAGGAGGGTGGCTTCACCCTGCACCAGCCCTCCCCGGCGGCGGCCGCCGCCGGTGCGCGGCCCGAGAAGCTGCCCATCTACGACGCCGCCATGCGCTACGTGGCCGACGGCGTGCCCACGGTCATCTTCGCGGGCGAGGAGTACGGCACCGGCTCCAGTCGCGACTGGGCGGCCAAGGGCACGCAGTTGCTGGGCATCAAGGCCGTGGTGGCGCGCAGCTTCGAGCGCATCCACCGCAGCAACCTGGTGGGCATGGGCGTGCTGCCGCTGCAGTTCAAGCCGGGCGACTCCTGGGAGTCGCTGGGCCTGCGCGGCGACGAAACCATCGACGTGCTGCCGCACCCCGAGCTGACGCCGCAGAGCGACGCCACGCTGGTGATCACCCGTCCCGACGGCCAGCGGCGCGAGATCACCGTCACCCTGCGCATCGACACGCCCGTTGAGGTGGAGTACTACCGGGCGAACGGCATCCTGCCCTACGTGCTGCGGCAATTGTTGACCGCTTGAGCCGGTCGGCGCATCGCGGCATCATGTGACCCACAGCTTCTTTGTCGGGGGTCGCGATGCGAAAGACAGCGAAGTACAGCCCCTCGCGCCGCGCGGCCCCGCCGGTCGACGCGCTGCCGGGGGTGCAGGCCATCGAACCGGCCGCCGAGGCGGCCGCGCCAGCGCGGCCCGTTCGCCGCTGGCGCAGCGCCCTGGCGCGCGGCGCGGCCAGCCCGCGCTTCATGTGGGCGGCCATCGCCCTGCTGTCCATCGCCCTGATCGCGCTGGTGTGGCAGCGCCAGGCGGGCGGCGCCGCCGCGCTCACGCAGAAGGACATCGACGCCGCCGTGCTGCGCACCCTCACCACCCAGGTGATGCCCTCGCCGGCCGCGCGGGCGGCCGAGAAAATCCGCCCCGCCGTGGTGCGCGTGCTGTCCTACGGCAAGGATGAGAAGGGCAAGGAGAGCGAGCAGGGGGTGGGCACCGGCGTGGTGATCGTCGACAAGGGCGTGATCCTGACCAACCTGCACGTGGTGCAGGGCGCCGACCGGCTCAAGATCACCTTCGCCGACGGCAGCGAATCGGGCGCCACCGTCACCGGGGCGCAGCCCGAGAACGACCTGGCCGTGCTGCAGGCCCAGACCATCCCCGACGACCTGATCGCGGCCACCCTGCGCTCCACCAACGACCTGAACGCCGGCGACCAGGTGGTGGCGGTGGGCTTTCCCTTTGGCATCGGGCCCTCGGTGTCGGCCGGCGTCATCTCCGGCTTCGACCGCGAGTTCAAGTCGCCCGAGGGCAAGCAGGTCATCGGCAACCTGATCCAGTTCGACGCCGCGGCCAACCCCGGCAATTCCGGCGGCCCGCTGGTCACCATGGACGGCGAGGTGGTCGGCATCGTCACCGGCATCCTCAACCCCACCAGCGCCCGCACCTTCGTGGGCATCGGTTTTGCCGTGCCCATCGAAAGCGCTGCCAGCGCCGCCGGCCTGCCCCCGTTCTGAGCCCCCCATCCACCGACCGGAGCCCTTCATGAGCGACACCAACGCCCCCGAGACCGCCCAGCTGATGGAGGAGATCCTCTACGAGGTCAAGCGCGTGGTCGTCGGCCAGGACCGGTTCCTCGAGCGCGTGATGGTGGGGCTGTTGGCGCAGGGCCACCTGCTGGTGGAGGGCGTGCCCGGTCTGGCCAAGACGCTCACCGTGAAAACGCTGGCCGAGGCGATCCAGGGGCGCTTCAAGCGCATCCAGTTCACGCCCGACCTGGTGCCGGCCGACCTGGTCGGCACGCGCATCTACAACCAGAAGACCGGCGATTTCAGCACCGCGCTTGGCCCGGTGTTCGCCAACCTGCTGCTGGCCGACGAGATCAACCGCGCGCCGGCCAAGGTGCAGAGCGCGCTGCTGGAGGTGATGCAGGAGCGCCAGGTGACCATCGCGGGCGAGACGCACCCCGTGCCGCGGCCCTTCGTGGTGATGGCCACGCAGAACCCGATCGAGACCGAAGGCACCTACCCGCTGCCCGAGGCGCAGGTGGACCGCTTCATGATGAAGGTGCTGGTGGACTACCCCAGCGACGAGGAGGAGTACGTCATCGTCGAGCGCGTCACCGGCCCCGCGGTGCGGGTGAACGCGGTCGCCACCACCGAACAGCTGGCCGCGCTGCAGGCGCTGTGCCGCGAGGTCTACGTGGACCCCTCGCTGGTGCAGTACGCGGTGCGCCTGGTGTCGGCCACGCGCTACCCGGACCGGCATGGCATCAAGGACATGGCCGGTCTCATCACCTTCGGCGCCAGCCCGCGCGCCACCATTGGCCTGGTGGAAGGCGCGCGCGCCCTGGCCATGATGCGTGGCCGCGCCTACGCCCTGCCCGAGGACATGGTCGACCTGGTGCCCGATGTGCTGCGCCACCGCGTGGTGCTGTCCTACGAGGGCCTGTCCGAAGGCCTCACCAGCGATGCGCTGATCGCGCGCATCATGAAACACATCCCGCCGCCAGCGCGCCCGCTGGAAGCGGAAAAGCGCGTGGCCTGATATGTTCAAGCGCCTGTTCGGCCGAGCCCCCACCGCGCCCCCCGGCGAGGCGGGGAGGGCGCCCGCCGCGCAGCGCGCCGATGCGCTGCTGCGCCAGTTGGAGTGGACCGTGCTGCGCCGGCTCGACGGCCTGCTGCAGGGCCACTACAAGACCCTCATGCGCGGCAGCGGCCTGGACCTGGCCGACCTGCGCGAGTACCAGCTGCACGACGATGTGCGCCACATCGACTGGAACGTCACGGCGCGGCTGCAACAGCCGCACGTGCGGGTGTTCACCGAGGACCGCGAGATGGCGGCCTGGTTCTTGCTCGACCTCAGTCCCTCGGTGGATTTCGGCTCGGGCGAGCAGCGCAAGAGCGACGTGCTGCTGCGCTTCACCGCGGTGCTGGCGCGCCTCATCTCGGGCCAGGGCAACCGCGTGGGCGCCATGGTGTACGGCTCGCGCGGCCGCGCGCGGGTGGAGGCCATGCTGCCGGCGCGCGGCGGGCGCCTGCACGTGCTGCGCCTGCTGCAGATGCTCATGCCCGCCTCGGCCGGGAAAGCGCCCGCGCCCGCCGGCAACGCCGCCACGCGCCTGGGCGACCTGTTGCGCAGCGCCGTCTTCACCGTGCGCCAGCGCAGCACCGTTTTCGTGGTGTCCGACTTCATCAGCCAGCCCGGTTGGGAACGTCCGCTGGGCGAGCTGGCGCGCCGCCACGACGTGGTGGCCGTGCGCCTGGTCGACCCGCTGGAGCTGGAGTTGCCCGACCTGGGCCTGATCCCCATCCGCGACGCCGAAACCGGCGAGCAGATCGTGGTCGACACGAACGACAAGGGCTTTCGCCAGCGCTTCGCGCGCATCGCCGCGCAGCGCGAGGCGCAGTTGCGCGACAGCCTGGCGCGCGCTGGCGTGGACACGCTGGAACTCGCCACCGACGAGGACCTGACCGACGCGGTGCTGCGCTTCGTGGACCTGCGCGAGCGGCGCGTGCGCCACGGTGCGCTCGGGCGGCCCATGCCCACGCAACTGCCTCGCCGAACCCGAGAAGGAGTGCGCGCATGAGCACCGCACGGCCGCCCGAAGGGGCACGCACCGCAGCGCATCGCGCGGAGGTTTTGCTATGAACGGATGGCTGCCGCCCGTGAGCTTCCTGTGGCCGCAGATGCTGTGGCTGCTGCTGGCCCTGCCGCTGCTGGTGCTGCTCTACCTGTGGCTGCTGCGCCGGCGCCAGCGCACGGCGCTGCGCTACGCCAACCTGTCCATCGTGCGCGAGGCCCTGGGCAAGGGCCCGGGCTGGCGGCGCCACGTGCCGCCGATGTTGCTGTTGCTGGCGCTGGCGGCCATGCTGCTGGCGGCGGCGCGGCCCACGGCCAGCATCACGCTGCCGTCCACCCAGCAGACCATCATCCTGGCGATGGACGTGTCGGGCAGCATGCGCGCCGAGGACGTCTTGCCCAACCGCCTGGTGGCCTCGCAGAACGCGGCCAAGGCCTTTCTGGCCGAGCTGCCGCGCCACGTGAAGGTGGGCATCGTGGCCTTCGCCGGCTCGGCCCAGGTGGTGCAGCCGATCACCCTCAGCCGCGAAGACCTGGTGACCGCCATCGACAAGTTCCAACTGCAGCGCGCCACCGCCATCGGCAGCGCCATCGTGGTCTCGCTGTCCGAGCTGTTTCCCGATCAGCGCATCAGCCTGACCGACATGACCTACAGCCGCAACACCGACCCCTTCGCGCCGCGCGGCCGCTCGCTTGACCAGCCGCGCAACACCGAGGAGAAGGCCTTCCAGCCGGTGGAACCGGGCTCGTACGGTTCGGCCGCGATCATCCTGCTCACCGACGGCCAGCGCACCACCGGCGTGGACACGGCCGAGGCCGCGAAGATGGCGGCCGACCGGGGCGTGCGCGTCTACACCGTGGGCGTGGGCACGGTCGAGGGCGAGGTGATCGGTTTCGAGGGCTGGTCCATGCGCGTGCGCCTGGACGAGGACACGCTCAAGGACGTGGCGCGCACCACCAAGGCCGAGTACTTCTACGCCGGCACCGCCGAGAACCTGAAACAGATCTACCAGTCGCTGAGCTCGCGCCTGACGGTGGAGAAGAAGGAGACCGAAGTCTCCGGGCTGCTGGCCTTGCTGGCCGCGGGGCTGGTGGTGCTGGCGGCGGGGCTGTCGCTGGCGTGGTTCAAGCGGGTGCTGTGACAACGGCGCCTGGCGCCGCGCGGGCGTTTGGCGGCCGGCGGATCACTGGTCCGGGCAGAGCAGGCGGCCAATGAGCGCGTTCGTGGCCGCGTAAAAGCGCGTATCCGGTTGCTGCTTCAGTTTGCTCAGGAGAAGGCCCACGTCTTTCGCATCCCGGGGCCATGTCTTGGCGCCATGCAGGACCGACAGCAGGGCATTGGTCAGGCTGCTCGGCACGATCTCGTCAACTTCAACGAAATGAAGCAGCGCACACACACCGAGTTCATTGGCCTTCTCGCCGTCGAAACGGGCCAGCCACTCCAGGGCATGGGGGAAGAACTTCAGGTTGTCGTTGGAGAGCACCTCGGCCATGTGATGCCGGTCCGGGCAGGTGGACAGCGGCTTGATGATCTTTAAGGCCGACAGGGGGATTTGGGGGTCGAGCGTCATCAGGTCACTGACCCGGCGGGCCAATGCCCATGCCGTTGTGGCGCTGGCCGCAGGGGCGACGAAGGGTGTACGGGGGGGTGTCGGGAGAGGCGTCAGCGTGAATGGCGGCGGCGGGGTGTGCGGCGGATGTCCCTGGTGGCCGGGCGTCCCTTGCGGAGGCGGCGTATCCCAGGGGCTATTCGGAACCAGGGGGGTGAAAGCCGTTCCAGGGTGTTGTGGTGTTTGCTGTGCAACGGCCTGGTAGAGGTTGTTGGAAAAGAGTGGGGGGGCGTGCATGTCCACCTGTCCGTTCGACGGCATGTCCAGAAACTGCCCTGGCAGGTAGGGGTGGGGAACGGGGCGATTCGCCGGTGGTCGAGGCGGAACCTGCGTCAATAGCCTGGCCTGCAGTTCTCGGCCGTGGCGGAGCAGTTCCAGCTGAATAGCGGTGATCGATTGGTGGCTGTGCCGGTCCATCGGGTGGCCGGTGAATGCCACGGTGTTCCCGAAGTTCTGGAACGTGTCCGCCAGTTCCGTGATGGATTGCAACCGCAATTGGTTGAGTTCGGGTGGTGTGTTCGTTCGACGCGGAGGGGAGTCATCACGGGACTCGGCGCTGCCGCAGGCAATGGGCGATGGGCTGGCGTCGCTGCGCTCTGTTTCGGTGAGGGATTGAATCGGGTGGAATGGTGAAGCGGCTCCGGGCAGGCGATGGCAGTCGGCGCTCTCTGTCGTCAGGCAAAAAATCGGAAGGCTGGTGTTGTTTCCGGCGTGGGGCTGGTGGATGAGGGCGTCCGGAGGGGGATAGATGTAGCGCTGCTGCTGGGTGGTTGGTGGCGAAATGCCGCTGGGCGAGGCGCTCGGTGCTTGTGGGTGGGGGTATTGCGGGGGGTAGAGATGTGGCTGCCCGAAAGGGGAATACGTGGGGGTATGGCGGGGTGTTCCGCGTCGGTACCATCCCCCGCATGAACCTTCCCTTGCTCGTGGCCGGCGCCGGCATCGGCGGACTGGGTGCGGCCCTGGCCCTGGCGCGCCAGGGCCAGGCCGTCACCGTCTTGGAACAGGCCCCCGCGTTCGGCGAGATCGGCGCGGGCCTGCAATTGGGTCCCAACGCGGTGCGCGTGCTGGCCGACTGGGGCCTGCTGCCCGCGCTGCGCGAGGCCGCAGCCTTTCCCGAGGCGCTGCGCGTGCGCGACGCGCGCAGCGGCCGCGCGCTGGGCCAACTGGCGCTGGGCGAGGCCGCCGTGGCGCGCCACGGCCAGGCCTATGCCTGCCTGCACCGCGCCGACCTGCACGCGCTGCTGCAGCGCGCCGTGGCGCAGGAGGCCTGCGTGTCGTGGCGCCTGGGGGCGCGCGCCGAGTCCTGGCGGCCGAGTGGGCCGATTGGGCCGGGCGTGTCGCTCACCTTGGCCAGCGGCGACCAATTGGCCGGCCAGGCCTTGATCGGCTGCGACGGCCTCTGGAGCCGCGTGCGCCAGGGCGGTTTCGACGCCGCGCCGCCCCGCCGCACCGGCCACCTGGCCTACCGCGGCCTGATCCCCGTGGCGGCGCTGCCCGCCGCGATGCGCGACCCCGCGGTGGGCGTGTGGTTGGGCCCCCGGCTGCACGTGGTGCACTACCCCGTGCGGCGCGGTGAGGCTTTCAACCTGGTGGCCGTGGTGCAGGGCGAGGCGGGCGGGTTGGAGGCCAGCAGCTGGTCGCAGCCGGCCCAGGCCGGCGAGCTGCGCGCCGCGCTCGGCCCCGTCGCCGGACCGCTGGCCGACTGGCTGGCCGCCGTGCCCGGCTGGACGCGCTGGGTGCTGCACGACCGCGATCCGCTGCGTGGCCCCGCCGACATGGCGCGCGGCGCGGTGGCCCTGCTGGGCGACGCCGCGCACCCCATGCGCCCCTACCTCGCGCAGGGCGCGGCCATGGCCCTGGAAGACGCCTGGGTCCTGGGGCACCTCGCGCGGGGCGCCACGGCGGCCGACTGGCCCGAGCGCTTCGCGCGCTACGCCCAGGCGCGCTGGGCCCGCAACGCCCGCGTGCAGCGCCGCTCGCGCCGCAATGGGCGCATCTTCCACGCCAGCGGCCTGCTGCGTCTGGGCCGCGACACCGCCATGGGCGTGCTGGGCGAACGCCTGTTGGACAATCCCTGGCTCTACGCCGGCCCGGGCGCCCCGCCCCGGCCCGCTTCCGCGAACCCCTGACAACCGCTGGAGACCCCCATGCCACTGAAGCTCACCACCCGACGCCAAGCCATCGCCACCGGTGCCGCCCTGGCCGCCGCCGCCGCGCTGCCCGCCGCCCTGGCCCAGCCCGCGTGGCCCAGCCGCCCGCTCAAGATCGTGGTGGGCTTTCCCGGCGGCTCCTCGCCCGACCTGATGGCCCGCACCCTGGCCGACCCGCTGCAGGGCCTGCTGGGCCAGCCGGTGGTGGTGGAGAACCGCCCCGGCGCCGGCGGCAACGTGGCCGCCGCCCAGGTGGCGCGCGCCGACGATGACCACACCATCGGGCTGATGATCAACGGCAACATGACGATCGCCAAGATCCTCAACCCCGCCACCACCTACGACCCCCTCACCGACCTCACGCCGGTGTCGCTGATCGCCGTGGCACCGCTGCTGCTGGCGGGCGCGCCGGGCACGCCCGCCGATGCGCGCGCCTTCCTGGAGGCCGCGCGCCGCAACGGCGACAAGTGGAACTACGGCACGCCGGGCATCGGCACGGTGGCGCACCTGGGCATGGAGCTGCTGAAGTCGCGCGCCGGCCTGGGCGCGGTGCACGTGCCGTACCCCGGCAACCCGCAGGTGATGGCGGCCATGATCGGCGGGCAGATCCAGATGTCGCTGCTGCCGCCGGGCCTGGCCATGGCGCAGGTCAAGGCCGGCAAGCTGCACGCCATCGGCGTCACCTCGGCCGGCCGCAGCGCCGTGGTGCCCGACGTGCCCAGCCTGGCCGAGGCCGGCGTGAAGGACTTCCAGCTGGAGATCTGGAACGCCGTGGCCGCGCCCAACAGCCTGCCGAAGGCGCACGTGAACCGGTTGGCCACACTGCTCAGCGAGATCGTGCGCCGCCCCGAGGTGCGCGAGAAGATCCTGAACCAGGGTTGGGCCGTGGCCGGCACCTCACCGGAGGGCCTGGCGCGCCGCATCAAGGCCGACACCGCCGCCATGGCCGACGTGATCCGGCGCAACAACATCCGCCCGAGCTGAGCGAGGGCCGGCGCCCGCAGCCGATGCCGGGGGCCGCGGGTGCGGTCGATCACGAGCGGGCGCGCAGCAGGCGGTCGATCAAGCGGGTCACCGCCTCGCGAACCAGGGCGGGTTGCTGGTTCAACTGGGACATCAGCGGGAGCGTGAAGGCTATGTCCCTGGGCCAGGTGTTCACCTGGGGCAAGGCGCGGACCACGGCTTCGGCAATGGCGTTCGGCATGAGCAGGCCATGTTCGATGTAGCTGAGCGCCGTGTGCAGCGCGAGCTCGCCTGCCGCCGATGGGTTCAGGCCGAGCATCAGGTCCAGCATGTCCAGAAATCCTTGTGCATCCGGGATGCTGGGCAGGGCCCTGCTCAGGCCTTGCCGGTTGGGGCAGGTGGCGAAAGCCCGCAGGGCCTGAGCGACCGGTTGCCGCACGATCAAGCGGCCGCCGGACACCATCGCGTGCAGTTCACCGACGAAGCGCGATGGCCCCCAGGCGGGGGTACGCGCCGGAGAAATGCGCTCTTCATCTGCCTCGCCGTCGGGATCCTCTTGCGTCGTTTCGGTGACCGTCTGCTCATGGCGACGCTTCAAACTTGACGCCGAGGGCGTGCCGCGCTGCGGATACCGAACGCCGACCTGCCGGCGCAACTCCTCAATCGATACCTGTGGTTGGACGCAGGGCTGGGCCTCGTAGTCGTTCAGCCTGTTTTCAATGCGAGCCAGCGCGTCGAGCGCCTCGCTTGGCTGCTTCTTGAAATGCTCAGCGTCTTCGTCGCGGATCTGTTGGATCGCCAGTCGGCCACACGCGATGAGGACTTGCTGGTACGGCCCCAGTTCATCAGCCGGGAACTGGCGGGGCAGTGTATTCGCCAGGTCGATGTAGCGATTGGCCACCCCCATGGCGCTGCGTTCCATGCGCATTCGAACGAGACACATGCAGGCAAACGTTTCCCGCACACGCGAGTTCAGCGGCAGCCTGGCCACCAACCCGAGCACGGACCCCACCCGCATGGGGGCGGGGCCATGGCAGTGCGTCCCTGAGTTGCTGGCCGCCAGCATCTCCACGAGGGCCTGCTCTATCGTCGTGCATTGCTTTAGTTGGCGGTGTGCCTGGCTCTTCTGCTTTTCGTTGATGTGGTGGAGGGCCCTCAGCACCGGTGGAAGGGTGTTGTTCGACGGGTGTGGCCCGGGCGGGTTGTCGTCGGCGGGGGGCGGTGAGCCGGGCGGTGAAGGCAAGGGGACAAAGTCGAAGCCTTGCCCAAAGTCGAACCTCAGGTCGTTCTCCTCCAGCCATGCCAGGGACTGGCTGGTGAGCGTGTTCACGACCGTGTGGTCGGGCTGGTACCCCGGCAGGGGGAATGGGGTTGGCACCACGGTGGGCGGCGCCGCGTGCCGCGCGGGCGGGACCTGCTGCCGTGGCAGGAAGACCGGTGGTCTGTTCCCCGCGGGAGGGAATGGGGCGGTGTGGCGATTCATGGGGACAGAGGGCGCGTGGACAGAGACAGCAAGGGGGTGTGCGGCGCCGGTCAGGCGAGTGGGTAGGGCAGGGCGGCCGGGTGGTCGGGCGTGAGGGGCGCATCGCCGCTGTCCCCGTCGTCCTGAGGGGCGTCCGCGGCCAGCGCCTCGCGCCAGAGCCGGTGGCGCCGGCTGTGTTCGTCGAGCACCTCGGCCAGGGCCTGCGGTGGCACGGCGTGCCGTGGCCAGACATCCATCAGGTGCACGCGGGCGCTGCCCGCTGTCACCACCAGCGACAGCCGCAAGCCCGGGCGGCGCGGGTGCGCCAGCGTGTGGTGCCACAGGCCCTGTGGGGTGTCCAGCTCGGTGCCGGGCGGCAGGCGGCCGGGCGAACTGAGCAGCATCACCTGGTCGTCGCCCGTGTTGCTGATGAGGCGCAGCGCGATGCCGTCGTCGCTGCGCAGCCGCCGCAGGTGGGTGGGGGTGCCGGAGGGCGCGGGGCCCAGAAGCAGTTCGAGTGAGGTGGACATGGGCCGGTGGGGCGAGCGGTGTGACAGCGCTGCCGGCTCTGTGGCGCAGGGCTGGCCGGGGTTCCGGCGTGGGGCTGCGGGCGCGTGCTATGCCCATTTCTGCATAGGGGAGAAAACGGGGCCGGCGGCATCGCCGGCTGATCTAAGCTTCGGCTGGCTGCCCCTGCGGGCGGCGCAAAGGAGGCGGTCATGGGTGCGTACGACGACACCGTGCCCGGCCCGGTGGGCTGGACGACCGAGAACGCCCGAGAGCGGGCACACGATGTGGCGGACACCTTGCTGGCGCAGGCCCGGGAGTCGCTGTCCGTGGGCGACACCGAAGGCGCGACGCAGCGCTTCCTGCGGGCGGCCAGCCTGTTTTCCGCGCAGGGGCTGTCGGGCGATGCCGAGGCGGCCCGGCTGGCGGCCGTGGCCGCCCTGATGAACCACGACCCCCGGCGGGCCGACGAGCTCTGGCAGGGCCTGGCGGCGATCGGCGACAGCTCGGGCGACGCCGCCGCGCGGCGCGGCTTGCTGGGTGCGCGCCTCTCGCGGGCCCTGGGCGAGCGCGCCGAGGCCCTGCAGCGCCTGGACATGGCGCGCCGGGGCGCGCTGGAGGTGCGCGATGCCATCACCTACCTGGACGCCGTGAGCCAGGCCGCCGCCGTGCACGTGGAGCGCGGCGAGCCGGCTCAGGCCTATGAACGGCTGGCCATGGGTTGGGCCACGCTGGTGGACCTGGTGGGGCGCGAGGCCGCGGCGCGCTGGGTGCGGCCGCTCATGCTGGAGCTGCGCGCGGGCCTGGGCGAGGAGGTCTTCCGGCGCGCGCGCGCCGACTGCGAGCGCGCCTGGCGGGGGCCGCCCAACCCCGTGGACAGCCTGCGCGGGCCGCTCTGAGCGGCCTCAGAGGTCGGTGCGCAGGCGCCAGATCTCGGGGAACAGCACCACGTCGAGCATCTTGCGCAGGTAGCTCACGCCGCCGGTGCCGCCGGTGCCGCGCTTGAAGCCGATCACGCGTTCCACCGTGGTGACGTGGCGGAAGCGCCAGAGCCGGAAGGTGTCCTCCAGGTCGGTGAGCTCTTCGCCGAGCTGGTACAGGTCCCAGTGGGCCTTGGGGTCGCGGTAGACGATCAGCCAGGCCTGTTCCACGGCGTCGCTGGCCTCGTAGGGCTGGGTCCAGTCGCGCTGCAGGTGGCTTTGCGGCACTGGCAGGCCGCGCCGCGCGAGCAGGCGCAGGCATTCGTCGTAGAGCGAGGGCGCTTCGTAGGCGGCGCGCACCGTCGCCAGTCGCTGCGGGTGGTGGGCGTGGGGCTGCAGCATGGCGGCGTTCTTGTTGCCCATGGCGAACTCGATGCAGCGGTACTGGTGGCTCTGGAAGCCGCTGGAGCGCGCCAGGTAGGGCCGCAGCGCGCTGTACTCGGGCGGCGTCATGGTGGCCAGCACGTCCCAGGCGTGCACCAGCTGTTCCATGATGCGGCTGACGCGCGCGAGCATCTTGAAGGCCGGCGGCAGTTCGTCGCGCGCGATGTGGGCGATGGCCGCGTGCAGCTCGTGCAGCATGAGCTTCATCCACAGCTCGCTGGTCTGGTGCTGCACGATGAAGAGCATCTCGTCGTGCGCGGGCGACAGCGGCTTCTGCGCGTTGAGCACGGCGTCGAGCTGCAGGTAGTCGCCGTAGCTCATGTCGTGGCTGAAGTCGAGCTGGGCGCGCTCCTCGCGCACCACGTCCTCGGGGCGTTGGGTGCTGTCGTTCATGGGGTCGTGCGGGCAAGGCATTCAGGTCACCGCGTGCTGGCGATTGAACTCGGGCCGCTGCCACTCGCCGCTTTCCAGCACCTGGCGCAGGTGTTCGACGGCGTTCCACACGTCCTCGAAGCCCAGGTACAGCGGCGTGAAGCCGAAGCGCAGGATGTCGGGGTGGCCCGCGCCGTCGCCCGCGCGGTAGTCGCCGATCACGCCGCGCGCGATCAGGGCCTGGACGATGGCGTAGGCGCCTTCGCCACCGGCGCCGGGCCGCCCCAAGCCGGTGGGCGCCCCCTCGGGGGGCAGCGACCCGTGAAGCGGTGGAGCGTGGGGGCTCACGGTGATCGAGAGGCAGACCTGCGAGCCGCGCCGCGCGTGCTCGCGCGGCGTGACCAGCGACAGGCCGTGGCCCGCGCAGCGTTCTTCCACCAGCGCGATGAACAGGTCGGTGAGCGCCAGCGACTTGCGCCGCAGCGCCGCCATGCCGCCCAGGGGTTCGGCCGCCAGCACGGTGGCCACGCCGCACTCGAGGGCGGCCAGGCTGATCATGGGCTGGGTGCCGCACTGGTAGCGCACGATGCCGGGCGCCGGCTGGTAGTCGGGCGTGAAGGCGAAGGGCTTGTCGTGGCCCCACCAGCCGGCCAGCGGCTGCCAGCAGCGCTCGGCGTGCTTGGGGTTCACCCAGACGAAGGCCGGTGCACCGGGGCCGCCGTTGAGGTACTTGTAGCCGCAGCCCACGGCGAAGTCGGCGTCGGCGCCGGTCAGGTCCACGGGCACCGCGCCGGCGCTGTGCGCCAGGTCCCAGACCACCAGGGCGCCGGCGGCGTGCGCGGCCTGGGTGATGGCGGCCATGTCGTGCATGGCGCCGGTGCGGTAGTTCACGTGCGTGAGCATCAGGATCGCCAGCCTGTCGTCCTTCAGGGCCTCGGCGATTTCTTGCGGCTCCACCAGCACCAGCTCCCAGCCTTTGTCCTTGCACAGGGCCTCGGCGATGTAGAGGTCGGTGGGGAAGTTGCTGCGTTCACTGACGATGCGCCAGCGGCCGGGGCGGGTCTCGGCGCTGATGCGCAGCGCGGCGCTGAGCGCCTTGAACAGGTTGACGCTGGTGCTGTCGGTGGCGATGGTGGTGCCCGGCGCGGCGCCGATCAGGCGCGCGATCTGGTCGCCCACCTTGCGCGGCATCTCGAACCAGCCGGCGCTGTTCCAGCTGCGGATCAGGTCGCGGCCCCATTCGGTGGTGACCACCTCGGCCACGCGCGCGGGCGCCGAGCGCGGCATGGCGCCGAGCGAGTTGCCGTCGAGGTAGATCGTGTCCGCGGGGATGTCGAAGAGATCGCGCAGCGCGCGCAGCGGGTCGTTCGCGTCGAGCGCGCGGCAGTCTTGTCGGGTGGTGGTCATGGTGGTGGAAAGGCCTTCGGGGGCTCGGGCCGGACGGATCGGGGTCAGAGCGATCGCAGCACCGCGCGCACGGGGGAGGCGTCGGCGGTGCTGAGCTTCAGGGGCAGGGCAATGAGTTCGTAGTCGCCTTCGGGCACGCCGTCGAGCAGCAGGTTTTCCAGCACGCGCAGGCCGCGGCGGCGGATCACCTGGTGGCTGTCCAGCGTCTTGCTGCTCGCCGGGTCGATGCTGGCGCTGTCGATGCCGATGAGCACCACGCCGAGGCCGGCGAGTTGCTCCACGGTCTCGGGCGCGAAGGCGGGCAGGTCCTGGTCGAAGGCGTCCTGCGGCATGCGGGCATAGGCGCGCACGAGCACGCGCGGCGGCGGGTCCGTCAGCGCGTGCGCGAGGTGTTCGGGCCGGATCAGCGGGCCGGCACCGATCGCGTGGATCACGCGGCAGGGGCCGATGAAGGCGTCCAGCGGCACCTCGCCGATGGGCGCGCCGTGCGGGTCGTAGTGCAGCGGTGCGTCGGCGTGCGCGCCCACGTGGGGGGAAAGCGTGATCGCGCTGACGTTCACCGGGCAGCCGGGGCCGATGCGGGCGACCCACTGCTGCGCGTACGCGGTGTCACCGGGAAACACCGGTGCGCCCGCGTGAACAGGAGGGGAAATGTCCCAGAGCGTTTTCATGGCGCGGCGAAGGTAGCACCGCAAAAATACCCGTGGTGTCGGTTATTGCCAACAGCTGACGGAAAACTTCAGGTCTGAAGTTTCGGGGCGGTGTTCACGCCGCGCCGTCGAGTGGCGGCAACTGGTGCCGGGCGCGGGCGCGGGTGCAGGCCTCGCTGCCTTCCTCGAACTCGCGGCAGGGCGAGGGCCGCCATTCGTAGATGCCGCAGCTGGCTTTCTGGCCCACCCGGCCGGTCAGCGCCGCGCAGCGCGGCGGCGAATGGTCGGTGCCGCGCAGGCGCATGGTGCTGGCGGTGAGCTCCACCGCCAGGCCGCTGGGCACGCTGCCGCCCATGTCCTCCATCTCGTGGACCGAGAAGTCCACGCGAAAGCACGCGCAGCAGGCGCCGCAAGATACGCAGTGGGACATACCGGTGTTTGTCGGGCGAAGTGACTGGGTCCAGGGCATCGCGGAACCGGTTTTGCCGGGCCGCAGATGCCGCCCCCTGGAGGGGGTCGCGCGAAGCGCGGCGGGGGTGGTTCAGTTCCTGCGGCCCAGCAGCAGGTACTCCATCAGGGCCTTCTGCGCGTGCATGCGGTTCTCGGCCTCGTCCCAGACCACGCTCTGCGGGCCGTCGATCACCTCGGCGGCGACCTCCTCGCCGCGGTGCGCGGG